>TARA_R110002072_G_scaffold45100_4_pt1 | contig 33885 bp, 25 predicted proteins | sample TARA_R110002072 | Tara Oceans TARA_R110002072 (sample SAMEA4397118) | marine metagenome | biome: Polar Biome; feature: [SRF] surface water layer (ENVO:00010504); material: water (ENVO:00002006), including particulate matter (ENVO:01000060) such as... | depth 5 m
CACAGCACTTCCTGCCCGCCATTGCGACGTGCCAGCAGTCTGGCCATCACGAATAAAAAATCAGACAGCCGGTTTAAGTATTGGCGGCCCGTAGCATTAACCTCATCGGTTTTATTCAGCGCGACCAAGCAGCGCTCGGCGCGACGGCAGACAGATCTAGCCATATGGCAGAGCGCTGCAGTTTTGCTGCCACCGGGAAGTATAAAATTTTTGAGTGGCGGTAGGTCTTCATTCAACTCGTCTAAACTCGTCTCAAGCTCGCCAATACGCTCGGCGCTAATCATGGTGTATCCAGGTACCGCTAGCTCGCCGCCCAGATCAAATAAATCGTGTTGGATACGTGCGAGAAGTGCCATATAGGCATCGTCGCTGGGGAGTTCGGCCATTAAAAGCCCGATCACGGAGTTAAGCTCATCGACTGTGCCGATACTTTCCATGCGGTGGTGATCTTTATCGATACGCGAGCCATCGCCGAGTCCGGTGGTACCGTCATCGCCGGTGCGAGTATAAATCTTCGATAATCGATGTCCCATATTTCCCTCTGTTGCGACCAGTCTTGTAGAATAAGCCGTTTACTATACGTCAGATCACCTTTTGGTGGCAGTATTGGCGGCCATATAGCGGGGGCATTGCGGTGTTGGAACTGTATATTGGTGGCGCGCGGTCGGGTAAAAGTCGCTTGGCGGAGCAACGCATAAGTGGTGGTGCAGACGATGCTCAGCGTATCTACATCGCAACTGCCACGGCCGGCGATGAGGAAATGACAGCGCGAATTGCTCACCATCAGTATCAGCGACGCAACGATGGCTGGCAGACGATTGAAGCGCCCGAGGAGCTTGCGGCGGCAATCCGGCGTCACGCGACGCCAAGTACCGCTATTCTAGTTGATTGCTTAACGCTTTGGTTGAGCAACTGGCTAATGAAAGATGATCTGAAGAGTTGGCAAACTGAGCGCGATGAGTTTTATCAGGTTTTACGTCGCGCAGAGGGCCGCATAGTATTGGTTAGCAACGAGGTAGGGCAGGGTATCGTGCCACTGGGCACATTGAGTCGGCAGTTTGTCGATGAATCGGGGCGCTTGCATCAGGACTTGGCCGCGATGGCAGATCGAGTTGTGTTGGTAACGGCGGGTTTAGAGCAGGTTCTGAAGGGATAAAATATGTCACATTGGTATGAGGAGTCGGCGCCTGAAGCTGACGAAGAATTTCGCGCTTCGGCGCAAGCGCGCCAAGCGAGCTTAACGAAACCGATAGGTGCATTGGGAAGATTGGAAGACGTCGCTATTCAACTGTCGTCTATTCAGCGCACCTTGGAGCCCCACGTAAACAAGGCGTTAATTGCCGTATTTGCCGGAGACCACGGCGTGACTACCGAGGACGTATCTGCCTATCCGCAATCGGTTACCTCTGAAATGGTACGCAACTTTGCCAGCGGTGGTGCCGCGATTAGTGTACTTGCCAAGGCGTTGGGTGCTGATTTTAAAGTCATAAATGTAGGTACTGTGTACGCACTGGAAGACTTGCCGAATGTCCTGGATATGCGCGTTGGGGCAGGCACCCAAAATATGTGTGTCACCGAAGCCATGACCATGGAACAGTGTGAAGAAGCCATGGCGGTCGGCCGCGATATTATCGATCAAGCTGGCGATATCGATATTTTTATCGGTGGTGAGATGGGGATTGGCAACAGCACGTCGGCAGCGGCTTTGGCGGTTGCGCACACGCGATTATCAGCGACGGCAATGGTCGGTCGCGGCACCGGAATAAGCGACCAAATGTTGGCTAAAAAATCGGCGGTGGTAACCCGCGCCATGTCACGCCATTTGCCCCATATGAAAAATGGCATGGAAGTATTGCGTCGTATCGGTGGCTATGAAATTAGCGCCTTGGCCGGTGCATATATTCACGCCGCGCAAAAGGGCATCGCAGTCTTGGTCGACGGTTATATTTGCACGGCGGCGGCCATGTCGGCAGTGCGTATTAATCCTTCAATTCGGCCTTGGTTGTTTTTCTCCCACTGCTCAGCGGAGCCAGGACACAGCCGCCTTTTAAATAAAATGGAAGCAGAGCCGCTGTTGCAATTAGACATGCGCCTTGGTGAAGGCAGTGGCGCCGCTTTGGCCTTACCGATTATGCAAGCGGCCTGTCGACTGCAAATTGAAATGGCGAGTTTTGAACAAGCCGGTGTGAGTCGTGGCAATAATTAATTTGGGACTATCGCAATGGCTAAGGTAACCACAACACGTATCGATCTGCTTCGCCACGGCGCCTGCGAGGGTGGCGAAATTTTTCGGGGTAGCACCGACGTGGCACTGAGCGAACTTGGCTGGCAGCAAATGCGAGATAAAGTGGTGAGCATGGGTGACACCCGCTGGGACAATATTTTAAGTTCACCACTTAAGCGCTGCCACCGCTTTGCGGAAATGCTGGCAACAGAGCGCGATACACCAATGACCGTGCGCGACGAACTTCGCGAAATGCACTTTGGCGACTGGGAAGGTTTAGCGCACGACGTAGCTCGCCAACGGTTCCCCCAGGAGTGGGCAGATTTTTGGGAATCACCGGCTGAGGCAAGCCCACCTAACGGTGAACCTATGCCTGATTTTTGTCAACGCATCACAGCCGAGTTAGATGCCATTGCAGAGCATCACCAAGGCCAATCTTTGTTACTGGTTGCGCACGGCGCTGTTATACGCGTCATGATTTGCCATTGGTTGGGCATGCCGATGGGTGCGATGACACGATTGGGTGTTCCCTATGCAGGACTCACACGCTTTACGGTGTATCACCAAGAAGGTAAAACACCGTGGGTGCAGTTGGGTAGTCACTACTAAAGAAAAACTTGCAGCTGCGTTGTTTTTGGCGCTGTGAATTATCGCAGTTAACAGGTTTTTCTGTTTTCTAACTATTCTAAAATCGCACTAAGTTGTTTGCTTAGTTTGGCGTGAGAAGTTTAAGTAAACGCGCCTAGCTCACCCAGTATCGCCAAATTAATAAGCGTAATTTTTGCCGAGCGCAGATCTCTGGCGGTGCTGTTTTCCTAGCGGTATTGGCATTCTAATGGATACTTAGCGCGTGATCTTTGTGCGCTGCAAACTAGTCCGCAAAAACCTAAGTTAGCCCAAACTGATGCGTTGTCGAAAGAGATGGGGCTCTAAGTGATGGCGGCGAAGTAATCGATAAAATTCTGTGCGATTGCGTTTTGCCATGTGGGCGGCCTGCGTCACATTGCCACTGGTGATGCGCAAAATTTCTGTGAGGTACTCGCGCTCGAAGTATTCTCGGGCTTCCATAAACGAGCGAATGTCGCCGAAATCCTCTTTGAGCGCGCGTTTAACCAAGCTAGCTGGAATGATTTCTGTGTGCGACAGCACGAGGGTCTGCTCAACGACGTTGCGCAATTGGCGGATATTTCCGGGCCACGATGCGGAGGCTAGTATCCCCATGGCGTCAGTGGAAAAGTGTTTGCGGGCGCGATGTTTCGGCGTTAGCTGCTCGATAAAATGCTGTGCCAGTAGCGGTATATCGTCGCGACGCTCACGCAAAGGTGGCAACTCCAGTTGTACAACATTTAGGCGGTAGTAAAGGTCTTCGCGAAACTGTTTGTCGACAATGGATTGTTTCAGGTCGCGGTGGGTGGCCGAGACTACCCTTACATTTACAGAACGGCTCTGCGTAGACCCAACCGGTCGGACTTCTTTTTCTTGCAATACCCGCAGTAGTTTGACCTGAAACTGCAGAGGCATATCGCCAATTTCGTCTAGGAATAGAGTGCCATCTTCAGCTGCTTGAATCAGCCCTTCGTGTTCGTGGGTGGCGCCGGTGAAGGCGCCTTTGCGGTGGCCGAAAAGTTCTGATTCCAACAGCTCAGCGGGTACCGAGCCGCAATTTAAGGCAATAAAAGGGAAATCCTTGCGATCACTGGCCTGATGAATCGCCTTGGCCAGTAGTTCTTTGCCGGTGCCGCTCTCGCTTTGAATAAGGATGCTGGCGTCACTCCTTGCAACGAGCTCAGTCTGCTTTAGCGTTTCAAGGACGGCGCGATTTTGGGTGACGATCTCGTGGCCAAATGAAAGCTCGTTTCCCTCGTTTTGCTGTGGCGAGCCGGAGGTTGCGAGCGCACTGTCTATGTCGGCTAGCAGCTCAGCGCTGTCAAAGGGCTTGGTAAGGTAGCTAAACGCACCTTGTTTGGTCGCTTCGACGGCGTGGGAAATTGTGCCGTGGGCGGTGATAATGATGATGGGAAGGGTGGGTTGATTAAACTTTAGTTTTTCGAACAGTGTCATTCCGTCCATGTTCGCCATACGCAAATCGGTAATGACTAACTGTGGCTGGAAGGTGGGCGCGTAGGCTAGTGCGTGCTCGCCACTTTCGGCACTTTCAATTTCGTGACCAGCAGCTTGTAGCCGCTTAGTTAGCAAGGTCCGAATGTCCTCGTTGTCGTCAACTATCATTATTCGTGCCACGGTAATCCTCCAATAGAAGCGGTTAGCGCTGGTTGGCACCGTTAGTGTTGCCGAACCGGTTCTCAATAAACAACAGCTTTTCCAGCTTTTGTTCGAGCTCGTGATGGTCTGCAACCAGCTGCTTTCTAGCGGCGATGGTATTCAACAGGAGTTGGCCTAAATCGTAGTAGGCTTCGTTTTGATATACGAAACTGTTGACGCCAGCTGTGGAGCGATTGCGCATGAGTTTTCGCAAAAGTGCCTCTGCACTGTTTTGCTTTGCCATATCGGTCGTCGATTGCATTAGGGCCAAGGCCAGACGCAAGGTGTTGTAATTATCGTCTTGATTTCGATATTCCGCTGTCGCCGCACTCTGCTCTTTGCCTAGCTGGCCAGGACCGAGCTCGCCGAGGTGGCGAGCGTAAGCGAGCAAGCCCGATTCCGAGCGGCTAAAGTATTTAGCACTGGTGCTTTTGGTGCCGTTGTTCAGCGCGATTGTGCTGCAGGCTGATAGGCCGCCCATCATCAAAATAAAAAGCACCAATAGTTTGGCACCCTTAGGGTGCCGCGGCCTCCATTGGTAGGGTAAGCCGAAAAAGTGCCCCAATCTGACTTTCCGCAACTTCAATATCTCCTCCGTGGGATTTGGCATAAAGTTTTGCAATCGAGAGGCCCAGTCCGCTGCCCTCCTCGGAAGGTCGGTGTGGGACGCTAATTTTATAGAAGGCATCGAAAATACGGTCGTGCTCGTGTACAGCAATACCTGGACCTTCATTTTCCACTTCGACAACGGCGTTATTGCGATCTTTATATGCCTTTATCGAAATGCCTCCTCCCGGCGTGGTAAATTTCACCGCGTTGGAGATCAAATTGTCTAATACGGTATTGATCTGCGTTGTGTCTTCAAAAATTACCAGCGGTTCCAGTTCTGTTGTGACACGCAATGCTTTGGCACGAATCTGTAGTGTATGTTCCGTAGTGATCGCAAAAATTTGCTCGTCGAGTCGAGCTCGCTGCTGATGTTTTGGTTGAAATGGCTGCATATTTGCGCTGAATTCCAGCAAACCTTCGATCTGTCGCTGCAAATGCCCACAATTTCGTTGCAAGATCTCAATTATTTCTCGCTGCTCTTTGTTTAGCACCCCGGCAACATCATCAGATAGCAGGCAGGCGCCTTCGCGGATACTCGACAGCGGAGTTTTTAGCTCATGAGACACGTGCTGGAGAAAATGCTGCTTCTGGGATTCTAAGAGGTTTAACTGTTCCCGCAGCCATTCTAAACGAGCGCCTAACTCGCGAATGTCGCGTGGGCCTTTAAGACTAATCTTTTGTTTGAGATTACCGACCCCAAGCTGGTGGATACTGCGATCGAGTGCTCTGGCGTAATTAAAAATGCGTGGTATTACCATCAGTGCGAGAAACAGTGCGACCACAATGGCGGCAGCGGCCTCCACGAGCAATGCTGCTCGCGCTGTTGCGCCGGCTTGTTTCATTGCATTCACTTTGGTTTCGACGGTCATACTGCTGGTTTGAATCAGGGTGTCTGTGATTTTGCGCAGATCAGTGAAATTTTCGATGGCAGCGCTAGTCTCCGGAGATCCCGCTGGCAGACCGGATAGCGCGCTGTGAATACTTTGCTCTTTGTTCAATAAGTAGCTAATCGGGGATATTTGACCGGTCTCGATGTCGAGCTTATACAGCTGTTTAATGGTGTAAATCAGTTCCGCTCTGAGGCGTTCATAGGTTGCCAGCAAGCGCTCGTCGCCCATCACTTGATAAACGCGGGCGCTGCGCTCCATATCACGCAAGGTGTTTGCTAAGGTCAGGCTGTGCCGGACACCTTCGGTAGACAGCAGAATTGCCTTCTGACTCTCTTTCATGGCGTTGTCCACATACACAGACGCTACGATCAGTGCCAGTACCAGCGGCATAACAATAACAGCAAAGCTGAGGCCCACCTGCTGAGCAACAGTGCGAGGCACCAGAAAGCGGAGGTTTTTGACATTGAGCTTTCTGCGAAAAGCTATCAAGGACCGCTTTAGTGCCCACGAGCGGCGCTTTTTAGACCCTTTTTGACTTTTTTCTGGAGGGTGAAAATTAATCATTGATCGATGCGCCCCGTCGCTCTCTTGCCCCATTATTCGCGTAATCACTCACGGGGCCTTATCACCGAGTACCTTAATCGACACCGAAATTGATAAAACGATCCAAGCGGCCGTGGTGGCGTGTTTCAGAGGTTTTGTTGTAAGTAATGAATGACATCGGCAGGCGGCGATGCGGGCGAGAATTGGGCGCCGCCGTGGACAATCGCCTGACTCCACGCCCATATTGCGGTGCCTAAGTAGTAGAGTTGACCGCGCGCACCGCTGTTATTGATCGCCTCGATCGCCGCATTCAGGTAGTCAAGCTGCGATATCGACTCAGTTGCTACCTGGCGACATGCTTTGCCGTTACACCCAGCGAACTCGTGTACTGAAGCCGCTGCCGGAACGCCAAATTTGTAGTACACCTGCGCTTCATTGGCCCATTGCGCCAGTTGCGCAGTTTGGGTCTGAACTTGTTGGCGGTAGTTCGCGACACCGGTCTGCTGTCCCAGTGGTGTTGCAGCCAGATCGTACAGCGGGGCGATCATATAGGCGTTGCCCTGAGTGTGCATAATGTCTTGCAGGTTCTCTGCGCCAGGGGTGCCGGGTTGAAGGTGCCGGGCAGCGGCAAATACCGAGAAATAGCGGCCGGTCGGGTGATCTTCATTGGCGCAGTCTTTGCCAGCGTCAGTAGCCGCTGCGAAATTATTTGCGATGCGCTTGTAAAAAAAGTACTGGCCGTTTTGCTTGTTTACATTGAAGGGCTCCAGGTCAAACTGTACGCCGTCGATATCCGGGTCGCTGCACACGCGCTCGGTGATTTTGTCGGCAAATGCCTCGGCAGCACTTTGGGACAGTTCGTTAAATCCGCGCAGGCTCCCGGCGTAGTGGGCGTTAACGACTCCGTCAATCACCGCTTCGACGGTGGTGGGGTGCTGTTCACTGGCGTCAATATCCTGATGATATCGGCTTAGGGTTTCGCTGCGTGGCGCACCTGGTTTACGCTCGCCAGCGCCGCTGGCTTCGCTGAGAATCATTTTCGAGATCGGGCAATATGCAGTCCCTTGGCCGGGGCAATACAATTCCATGCTGCCAAAATAGCTGTAGATACTGCTTATTTTGCTATCGCTCTTGGCTAGGCTGTTATAGTCGTTGATATCTTTTGCGAACAGTCCCGGCTTGAATGTTCGCTCTTTGCCGGGACGATTCAGAACATCGTAAACCCAAGCCGAATTGGCTTTTGGCGGGCTCGCGGTTGCTACCTGACAGGCGCCAGCACTGACTAATAGTGCGGCTCCGATGGCGGAACGAACGAGTGTGCGGCGGCGCACGTCGTTAGAAGATATGTTAGGCAACATTTTGTACCGCACCTGCAATTTCATCGGCCCAAAATTTTGACAGCTCCGCGCTTTGGGCCTCGACCATTACCCTAATAAGCGGTTCGGTGCCCGATGCTCTTAACAGCACACGCCCCATTGGTGTATCGGTATGCGTCGCTAAGGCACCTTCGGCTTTTTTAACGGCGTCCGTCACCGCTGCGTGATCAAGCGCTGATATTGTTTTGTTAATCACGCCGACATTGAGTAGCGTTTGCGGGAAAGCGGTCCATTCGGAACACAGCTCGTGCAAGCTCTTTTCCTGCCCCACTACTGCCTCAAGAACTTGTAGTGCAGCGATGATACCGTCGCCGGTCGATATTTTGTCTCTGCATATAATATGGCCTGACGGCTCGCCGCCGAGCTGCCACTCTCTCGCTTTCATTTTCTCCATCACATAGCGGTCACCCACCTTGGCGCGGCAAAAGGGGATGCCAATGTCGGAGAAGGCTTTTTCCAAGCCAATATTGCTCATGTAGGTGCCAACAACCCCACCGCTCATCAGATCTCGCGACGCCTTATGTTTTGCGATCACGTATAACAAGTGGTCGCCGTCGCGCACCGCGCCAGTATGATCAACAAAAATAATACGATCACCATCCCCATCGACCGCGAGCCCGAGGTCGGCGCCTTCCGCGAGCACGGTATCGGCAAGTTGAGTGACATCGGTTGCACCGCAGCGCTCATTGATGTTCAGTCCGTTGGGGTCGACGCCAATTGTCGTAACACTTGCGCCTAGTTCACTAATCACCGCGGGCAGAGATTTATAGGCGGCGCCATGCGCGGCATCAACAACTATTTTAAGGCCCGATAGCGTTAGATTATTTCCAAAGGTGGATTTGCAAAATTCGATATAGCGCCCCGTTGCGTCATCCATACGATAAGCTTTACCTAGTTTTTCTGGTGCGACGCCGGTTACTGTTTTGCCAAGCATCTCTTCGATTTCGGCTTGCACCGCGTCTGAAAGTTTTTCACCTTTAGCACAAAAAAACTTAATGCCATTATCGTAATAGGGATTGTGAGACGCGCTAATGACCACGCCGGCCGATGCGCGGTAGGTATTTGTTAAATAGGCGATAGCTGGTGTTGGCAGCGGGCCGGTTAGTAAGACATCTACTCCCGCTGCAGATAAGCCCGCCTGAATCGCCGATTCGAGCATATAACCGGAGTTGCGAGTATCTTTTCCCACCACTACTCGCTTGGCTCCGTTTTTAGATAAGACGCAACCTGCCGCCCACCCCAAATGCAATGCAAAATCTGGCGTGATCGGATACTCCCCAACTTTGCCACGCACGCCATCTGTTCCAAATATTGCCATCGTTGTCACCTTTGTTTTTTGTTGGTCATACACTCAGTTTTTTGGCTGGGCTAACCCAATTTTTGATATTTCGTTGACGGCCACGCGCCAGCGCTAAACTATCTTCTTGCACATCTTCGGTAAGCACTGATCCGGCGCCGACCGTTACCCGTCGACTAATTTTTACCGGCGCAACTAAAGCGCAATTCGAGCCGATAAACGCACCGTCGCCAATCTCGGTAATATGTTTATTCACGCCGTCGTAGTTGCAAGTAATGGCTCCTGCGCCGACGTTGACACGCTCGCCGATGATTGCGTCACCCACGTAACTCAAATGATTTATTTTTGACCCGACGCCCACAGATACTTTTTTAGTTTCAACAAAATTTCCTACTTTTACGCGGTTCGCAAGACGTGTTCCGGGGCGCAGTCGAGCAAACGGACCTACGGTGCAGGCCTCGTCCATGATGCTGTCTTCTACGATAGAGTTAGCTTCTATTCTGCATTGACGACCGATATGGCTATTTTTAATTAAGCAATTTGGACCGATTGAAACACCGGCTTCAATAACCACGCGACCTTCAAAAATACAGTTCACATCAATGCTGACGTCTTGTGAAACTTGCAAATCACCCCGCACGTCAAACCGCGCGGGATCTATAATCCCAACGCCGGCATCTAAAAATTGATGGGCTGAATTAAGTTGGTAGTCTCGCTCTAAAGTCGCCAGCTGTAGGCGACTATTTACACCGCGAGTCTCAATACTATTTGTCGGGTGCGCCGCTTGAATGGGTATACCGTCTGCTTCAGCCATCGCCACAATATCGGTTAAATAATATTCTCCCTGCGCATTGTTGGCTGATAAGCGCGGTAGCCATTGTTGTAATAACGATGTTGGCGCGGCCAATACCCCAGTATTAATTTCAGTGATTTGCTTTTGCTGCTCCGAGGCATCCTTGTCTTCCACGATAGCTTTAATAAATCCATTGTCTCGAATAATACGGCCATAGCCGGCGGGCTCGCTGAGGAATTCGGTCAAGATTGCCAGTGACCCGTCAGCGGCCAAATTCGCCATTTTTTGAATGGTTTCAGGCTTAAGCAAAGGCACATCGCCGTAAGTGATAACTACGACATCACAGTTGGAAACATGTGTTAAGGCCTGCGCCACAGCATGTCCAGTACCGAGCTGTTCGTCCTGAAAAGCAAGCTGCAAATCAATATCGTGCAGCGCTGGAATGATTTGTTCGCGGCCAAAGCCCAGTACGAGGTGCACTGTCTTTGCGCCGCTAGTTTTAGCGGCCTCAGTTGCCCACTTCAGCATCGGCTTACCCGCTATTGGGTGCAGAACTTTAGGGGTTATAGATTTCATTCGGCTGCCTTTGCCGGCCGCCAATACAACTACATCAAACATAAATAGCCCATTGGGTAGATTATGGTTTGCGATAAATCCGCTCATATATCACTCGACTGTGACGGATTTGGCTAAATTGCGGGGCTGATCGACATTGGTTCCCCGCGCAACTGCGACATGATAGGCAAGCAGTTGCAGGGGAATTGAGTAGATCAGTGGTGCAATCAAGGAGTCGACTTTGGGCAGGGTAATTACCGTGCAGTGATCGTCACTTTTTAGACCGCAATTGGGATCGGCAAAAATAGTTAAACGTCCGTCACGGGCGCGCACTTCTTCTAAATTACTGCGCATTTTTCCCAGCACGCTATCGTTGGGAACCAGTGCGATGACCGGCATTTGTGGATCTACCAGGGCCAGTGGCCCATGCTTTAGCTCGCCTGCTGGGTAGGCCTCGGCGTGAATGTAGGAGATTTCTTTGAGCTTGAGTGCGCCCTCCATAGCAACGGGGTACATGGCTCCGCGGCCGAGGAATAGCGCGTGATCGAATTGCGCTAAATGCTGAGAGTGATCGCGGATTGTGTCGTCAAGCTGCAGCACCTCATCGATTGCTTTGGTCAGGGTGTGCAGCGCCGCAACTAAGCCCGCCTCGTCGCGTGGGTCGGACATCTTTCGACGCGCCAAGACAATAGCCAAACACTTGAGTGCCGCTAATTGGGTGGTGAAAGATTTAGTCGACGCGACCCCAATCTCTGGGCCGGCTCGGGTCATAAAGCTTAATTCGGACTCCCGTGTCAGGGAGCTGTCGGCGACGTTGCAGATTGACAGGGCGGCGGCGTATCCCTTGCTGCGGGCAAAGCGAACGGCGGCGAGTGTGTCAGCGGTTTCGCCGGATTGTGAAAGTGCAATGCAAAGTGTTTTTGCGGGCACTATGGGGTCTCGATAGCGGTATTCGCTCGCCTGCTCCACTCGACAGGGTAGTTTGGCCATCCCCTCAATAAGGTAGGAGCCGATGAGCCCCGCGTGATAGCTCGTGCCGCAGGCGATAATCTGTACGTTTTCAATATCCGCCAGCAAGGCTTCCGCGCTGTCGCCAAATGCCGTCCCCAAAATGTGTTCTTCGCCAAGCGCTGGCGCAAGGGCATCGGATACGGCGCGGCTTTGCTCAAAAATCTCCTTGAGCATATAGTGCGGGTAGCGGCCTTTGCCAACATCGTGACGTGAGTACTCTGATCGTTGTGCTTGGCGAGTGACATACTGGCCGCTGCTGTCGGTGACGGCGACGGCCGAACTAGTGATTTCCGCAACATCGCCTTCTTCTAAGTAGATTAATTGGCGAGTAACTGCCAATAGCGCATTGGCGTCGGACGCGACAAAATTTTCATCTTTGCCTATTCCGATTACCAGCGGACTGCCACTGCGTGCCACCACAATTTTTTCAGGGTCGCCGGTGGACATGGCGGCGATAGAAAACGCCCCCTGCAGCTCGGCGCAGGTAGTTCGTACAGCGCGTAATAGTGACGAGCTATGTTGCAGGTGAAAGTGAATACGGTGGGCGATCACTTCGGTGTCGGTCTCTGACTCAAACACGTAGCCGTGCTCAATCAGCGTCGCCTTCAAGCTTTCATGATTCTCAATAATGCCGTTGTGAACTACAGCGACCATACCTGTCGAGACATGGGGGTGCGCGTTAAGCTCATCGGGTCTGCCGTGGGTGGCCCAGCGCGTATGGCCTATCCCCATTGTGCCGGACATGCCGGTAGCGGCCAGGCGGCTAGCGAGTGCCTCAACTTTGCCTACGGTGCGTTCTTTAATTAAGCCATCGCAGCCAAGCGTGGCTACGCCTGCAGAGTCATAGCCTCGGTACTCAAGGCTGCGCAAGCCGTCTATGAGGAGGGGAACGATATCGCGCTGGGCGATTGCTGCCATTAGTCCACACATATTTATCTTAAGCTCCGTATCTTTAATCGCAATGCTGGCATCTTGTGCTTATCACAACATCGCCAGCGTCTTGATTGTCGAAAAGGCAAATCCTGTGCCATGGTCGCAACCGCGCATGTTTGCTCGGTGTTGCGGTGGTGGGATTGATTTGGGCTGCGCTTGCAATCTAATTTCTGTTGTTACAACACAACACGTTAGCTGCGTTCCTGATGGATTTAATACTCGCTTACTTGCTTTAAATTTCCTGAGAGTGAGATTCCTAGTGGGCGCGAAGCAATCGCAACTTGCCTTGTTTTTTTAGCGACACAATATCTCGGTGAAGGCTGGGATGGCGAATAGTCGCATCCAGATCTGGGCTGGGAACGTGAACCACGGCGTCATTGGCGACGCCCACCAATAGGTTTTGGAGTTCGCGACGCGCGGCCAGCTCTGAGGTTAAGAAGCTCAGGATTATCGATAGTTTGCGCTCTTCTAGCTGAGATACTTGATTGCCTTTATTATTATTTTTAAATTCCCGTTCTCGTCTCTGACCACGTTGTTGCTTGAAGGTAACACTGACGGTTTCAATCGCGGCGATAGCGCGATTCAGTTGGCGCTCGGCGCGAACCTTTTGGTGTATTAGTTCAAGGCCGTAATCACGATTTACAAATGCGTGCATAAATATTCGAACAACTACGTGATGTTGCTGTAGGCTTTTCTCGTGACGAGTTATCTTATTTGTCAGTTCGTTTAGTTTTTGCTTCGCGAGCAAATAATTTCTTTGCAGCCGCGCTTGGAGCGCAGGGTCGGCATTGGAGATGACGGGAAAATCGTATTTTTCTACGGGTGCTCCCTCTCTTGCACTTTCGTTAGCACTTCCGCTTTTACTTCTGTTTGTACTGCCTTTGTATTGATTTGATGTCCTGGCTTTTGAGCCGCGCATTTGATGGTGGATAGTTGCGCTGCGAAATTCTAGGCTGCGAATTTCCATCGCTATTGCCTGACGAAGCTCCCCAATGCTAACTGGATAACCGGAGTCATGACTGTTGACAAGTGCGTTCGCGCCGCCGGTGTTTGTTGGTTTATTCACAAATTTTAAATCCTATTTTTATAGAACAAAACACGCGTCTCTTCCTACTGGTAGAACCTCGCGGGGAACTGCGGAATTACGCTGTATAAAATGTAGCTACTGTCGCTATGCAATTTTCGGGCTAGAAAAAAGTTCAATTTTTGTGAATTAGTGAGACGTGTAGCGTAAATATACCGACATTGCGGCTAATTGAGATTTGTATTTTCGGTCGGGATTGGCATTTTGTCGCTGCACAGCGACGCCCTAAAACCCTTTGTTTTAGGCGGTATGCAGGTTTCGGGTGGATGGCCTGTTGCCTGTGAGCAACATAAAAATAATAAAAAAACCTCCAGTTTTCCAGTCGCGCTAAAGAGATTTCACACAGTCCTCGTCGCGCGGTGGTTTCAGCGCGATGGCATACAACTTGCCACCAGAGCGAATGCCGGTGAAGCGATACTGACTTGTCATGAGGGAATTCGGTGTATTTCGCGACGCTGTTGCGCAAGGTGCCGCGCAGGGGTTGGCGTGGTGTTTATAAGCATAAATTTTTAACAAAAAGTAAGGAGTACTTGGTGGAAAACCAAATGCAAAATATCTTGAGGCTAACAAATATTCGACATTCTGTGGGTGGTGGAAGCGCCACGTCGCTTCTGCCGAAGGCCCTGCTTGCGTTTGCTCTCAGCTCTGCCTGTACTCTGCATGCACAGCCTAACGATGTGTCTACACAGTCGGCCGAACAAGGTGTGGATACCGCAACTGAGCAAGATGTGTTTCGCGCAGATGCGGCGAAAGCGGCGGGTATTTCCAGTCAGCAAATGGCCAATCAACCCGGCGCGATGTGGCTGGTATTTCTCAGTGAGCTGAAACGCGTAGCCCAGAAATCGCCTGAGATTGAAGCTGGTTCGGTAAGGCTTGAGGCGGAGCGCGAAAACTCCCATGCGGAGAGGGGGGATTTGGGTTTGTCTTTAAGTGCATCTCACACCCGCTATCCTGGCGGCGGAGGAGCGCAAAATAGCGGTTCGTTCACTAGTCTTGAAGAGTATTCAGAGGCGCGTCTGTCATTGGACTTAATGCATCTTCTGGCGCGACGTGGTGCCAAAATAGATAGCGCGGAGGCGACCGCACAGCAAGTTGAATACGAGTTGGAGCTCGCCGCGGTAGCGTCCTCCTCACGGTTGTTGGAGGACACTGTCACCGTGTGGTCTTTGAAATTTCGTCGGGAAGCCTTGAAGAATGCATTGGTCAAAATTGACAGTGCAAATCGTAAGCTGAAGATTTCTGAAGACGCGGGAATGCCAGAGATAACTAAGGCGACTCCGAGTAATGTAGCCGAGGCGATCATACTTAAAAGTTCGATTAGTAATAATTTAAAAGCAATCTCTCCACTTATTCCGGACGTTCCGAATCTGCCTCCCTATTTTTTATCGCTGCCGTCAACACCGCCAGACGCCGATCGTATTTATCAAATTGCGCTAAAAAACCCTGGCACAAAAAGCCTTCAGTCAAAGGCCCGCGCATTTCAGCATCAAGCGCGAAGCTTGCGTGGCAACGGTTTTGAATTTTCAGTGCACGGTGGCTATGTAGTGCAGGAAGTCGGTGATATCGGCGCGACAGAAGAGGGGACCCAGTATGGTGCGACAATGGTTTTACCCTTGGGTAGTCGCGATAGTCATAAACGTAAAGCCGCTGAATTACAGGCACGCGCTGCCCAATTTGACGCACAGGCAGCCATTCGCAGCTCGCAGGACTCGCTGGTCGATCTGCGCGATGAATGGTCGCGGTCGCTGGCTGTTCTTAATCAGGCGCAAGAAGACCTGCGTCAGCAAGCTCGTTTGCTAGAGACAATGGAGCGCCGTGCCGCGTCGCCTCAGTCTGGTCGGGCACCAGAACCGTGGGAGGTGGAAATTCAGTCGGCAAAATTCTGGGTCAGTGTTGCAAAAACATGGGAGCAGCGGGCTGAGTGGATGAAAAATGTACTGACGTGGGGCTTGATTGATCCGGAATATATCATCCAAGAAGCTATGCCGACCAATCCCGAAATCAGTCATTCACTTTGCGCACCTCTATCGTCGTGCGGTAGCAGTGAAATTTGAATTCATGCTAATTCGATAAGGTTTTGACATGGTAAAAGTTCTGGAAGGTAAAGGTAGTGGCGCCAAAAAAAGCGCGCTTAAACAATATGAAGTCTTGGAACTCTGGGAGTTTGAGCGCGGCACCGATGAGGCATTCGCGGTGCGATCAGTACTGGGCGAGCCGCTGGAGGATAAAGACGGAGTGCCGCTGGCGCAATTGCCGCTGGTGATCATTGGTTATGATCAGCAGAAAATCCTGTCGTATTTGCGCGAGCAGCGGGCGCAACCGCAATCGGCATTGCGGCCCATCGCCATTGTGGGGATCAACGCCGATTATCTCGAACCCGAGATCGATCGACTTGCCGATATCGTTTTGCCTCCTCGTCCGGGATTGGAGGAGTTGCAAGATACAGCGGTGATGCTAGAAACCTTGGCGATGCATTTGCGCCAACTAAAATTGGCCCCGCAGGATACCGCAATGACGATGATGCAGTTTCTGTATTCCCGCCGTCGTGCCATCGAGCCTATCGTCGATGCGCGCAGTAATATTGCCTACCGATTTTCGCTTGCGGAATCACTGCTGAATATGCCGACCTACGATACCCGCGACATCTTGCAAGATCTTGCCGAACGCGGATTACTGGAGTCGCAGCATATCGACAAATTATTTACCTGCCCAGATTGTGAAAGTTTTCGGGTCGCGGTGAAAGAGTTATGCCCCGAGTGCCATACTACTAATCTGACCACCGAAGAATCCATTCACCATTTTCGCTGCGGCCATGTCGCGCCAGAGTCAGCGTTTGTAGTTGACGGTCAGCGGCAGTGTCCTAAATGTCACGGCGGTATTCGGCACATCGGGGTGGAATACAATCGCCCAGGTCGTTTTACGGTGTGTGGCGAGTGTCATTTTTGGGCCTCTGAGCCGGTGTTGGCAGCGTGGTGTGCAGACTGCAATAGTTACCACTCTCCGGCAGAACTCCACTCGGTAAAAATTTGTGCTTACAGTATTTCATCTACGGGTGCCAATGTGGCCGCCCGCGGTAACTGGAATCCGGCGGCGGCAATAGCCGGTCCCGATTCTGAGAGCGTCGGCTTGTCAGCAATGTATGCAGAGGAGCTGGCTAAGCGGGTGATGGATATCGCAGCTAAAAATGGTCGTTCGATGACGGTGCTACGTGCCGTTATTGTCGATTCCGGGCTGACAGAAAGTACACTCGATAGCGGTATTTTTGGTGAGATACGCAGTGTCATGCGGGAGATGCTTCGCGACCAAGACGTTATCGTTAACACCGGTGACAATGAGTTTTTAATTTTGATGCCGGAAGACGGCGCGGACTTCCTCGATAGTGAAGAGCTTGAAGCCTATGCGGCGCAGCGTCTCGGTGTGACGTTAATGATTACCGGAATTGACGGAAGGCAAGCGTATTCTATGGCGGCAATGCGATGACAAACCTGCGCACTGAAAGCTTCGTCTCGCGGGAGCGCTGACATGTACGATGTGATAGCGAGCATCACTGCGTTTATGAGTCGCAGTATTCAAATATTTATGAGTATGCCGCCAGCGGATTTATTTCTTATGCTCTGGCCGTTTTTACTGCTGTCGATACCTCGCTACCTGTTGACGGAATTGGTGGTGTTGTTTCAGGCCGCGATGCCTGAGTCCCGCGCCAAAGTTGCGTTTCGCCGTCAGCTTGAGCTGCAGCCGCCATTGGTGTCGGTATTGTTGCCGGGTTTCAATGAGTGTGAAACGCTGGAAACTACGGTGTTAGCACTGCGTGAGCAAAGCTACCCAAATTTCGAAATTATTGTCGTCAGCGACGGCTCGACTGACGGCATGGATGCCGTGGGTCGGCGGCTCGCGGCTAAGGGTTGGATTCGGTTTTTTAATCATCGTATGCGGGGTGGGAAATCGTCGGCGTCTAACTTCGCCCTTCAGGCGGCGCGCGGCGAATATGTTGTTATCTGCGATGCAGATTCAACTTTTGATAGTGATTCGATTTGGCACTTGCTAGTTGAGTTTTACCGGCCGAAGGTGTTTGCGGTCGCTGGTAATTTGAGGGTGCGCAACGCCCCGTCGAATTTACTGACGCGTTTACAGGCACTGCAATATATTTTAAGTATTGGCGTGGGCCGCCGCGCTTCCGCCATGCTCGGGATTTTATTCATCGTTTCTGGTGCGTTCGGCGCTCTGCGCCGCTCGGCACTGCTTGCGACGGGTGGCTGGGACACTGGCCCCGGTGAGGATGGCGACGTCACTATTAAAACTCGTTTAGCGGGTGGCGATGTTGCCTTTGCGCCCAAGGCCATGTGCATGACTGACGCGCCAGATGCGTGGTGGACTTATTATCGTCAGCAGCTGCGCTGGAATCGCAGTATGGTTCGCTTTCAGATTCGTAAGTACGGTTGGCTGTTTAATCCATTGCGGCAAAAATTTTCTGTTAGAAATTTGTTACCGATGCTGGATGATGTTGTGTTTCAGTTGGTGCTGACGGTCACAATTCCGTTCTATCTGGTCTGGCTGCACAGCGAGCACCAGAGTATCTTCTGGCCGCTAATGTTCTTCGTCACGCTTCTCTACACAGCTATTAACTACCTTCATTACCTGGTCGCACTGGCGTTGAGCGAGCGCCCGAAGCTGGAATTGGCGCTGTTTCCCTATGTGCCTTTGTACGGATTTTTCATGGGCTTCTACCTGAGGACGGTGCGTCTATTAGCGTACTTAGACGAATTCTTTTTTCGCACTTCCTATCGTGAGCCCTACGTACCTCCCGACGTTCAAAAACAATCTAGGATCTATGACCCATGGTAAATAATTCATCGCAATACGATATTTCCCGGGATAAACAAGGTCGCGGTAATTTGCCATCGCGTCCTAATCAGCAACTCGCAAAAACGGCCAGCCCTGCCAGCAGTGTAGAGGCTCGGCCCTGGCGTCAGTGGCATAGTGCGGCGCGCCCGGTGCAATCGCCGCCGCTGGAAGTGGCAGTGGCGAAGAAGCCCCAGTGGGGCCGTTGGATATACTTTGTCATTATTCTCGGTCTGCTTGCGGCAATGCTAAATTTTGGATTTCAGCAGATATTTTGGTTTCAGGCTGACGGCATTATCAGCGGCAAGCAGTACACCGTATCGGCTACCGATACCGTATCAATTCAAGACATATTGGTTAGTCCTTCTGATCAGGTTGAAGAGGGGCAGCTGCTGGCGAAGCTGAGTTCTCCTGCGCTGATTCAGTCGCTGGCTAAGAACGAAGCGGAAATCGCTCGTATCCAAAGTGATCTTGCGCAGGACAGTGTGCGCAATGATGGCAGCATCTCTCAATTACACGCAGAGCTGACGTCGCTGCAGGCGGAAAAGGATTTTCTCGAATCTCAGTACTATCAAGAGACCTTGCAGATAGAGGCCCTGACTGAGCTCGTGCACGCTGGAGCGTCGCAGCGAGGGAACTTGAATACCCTGCAGAATCAGCACAATAAAACGTGGTCAGATTACGTCCGTGTCAAAGCTGCGATGGAATCGGCGCGCAGTCAGATAAGCAGTTTGCGCAACAATAAAAAGGAAGCGGCTGAGCCAGTGTTGTCAGACCGCCTCGCCGCCTTAAAGTCCCTGCACGGCAGTATTCAGGATCAACTGAGTAGCTTGGACTTGCGCGCGCCCATCAGCGGCACGGTTGCTCGTGTGCCAGTCGCAAAGGGTGACGTTCTGCGCGCCGGTGAGACTGCGGTCGAGATGGTCGACAAAAATAAGTTAAGTGCTTATATGTATTTTCCGCCCGCCGCCGAGGGCCGGGTAAGTAAGGGCATGGTGTTTGAGGCCGCCAAGGCGGATGGCTCAACAATAAAGCTGCTGGTTGACAAGGTTTATCCGTCTACGGAATCGGTGCCGGCGCAGTTCCGTGATCAGTACGACCTTGATTCAGCTGCGGTAATGGTGGAAGCAAGTCTCTTGGATGGTCAGAGCTTTGAGCTTGGTATTACCTCGGGCACACCCATTGCGGCGCGTATACCGCGCTGGTCATTGCCGTTCTCAGCCGATGTGTTTGGCGGTGGTGCGAAAGTCGCAGCGACGTCGCCCTAGCCCTAAGTTAGCAAAAATAAGAACGATACGTAAAAGGGGCGCCAATCCGACGCCCCTTTTTTTATGGGGCCGGCAATTGCGTTGCAGAACGCTGGAAGGGGTCGACCCTGTCCCAGTGCGCGACACCGCGCGAATATACCGGGAAAACCAATATCCGCAATACAAGGGCTGGAAGGGGTAAGTTGCTTGGTCGTGGGAGAGGGCATTGCGCTGGGTTAAGGCATCAGCTATGTGCTTGGTTAAGAAGGTTGCATGGTTAGGTATTGAGCGTCGCTTCCCAGCATTTCGGTATCCGGCATCTGGGTATTTGTTGCTTAAGTGTTGAGCGCTATTGGTAGGTAGTTAATGGCAGGTAGTTAGCGGCGGTATTGGCGTGGCAATACCGCCGCTAAGGTTTGCAGGTTAGGTTTTACACGCCGGTTAGTATTGCGGTTTTTCTGGCTTTGGTGTCGGCGGTTTTTTGCAGGCAGAGATTCATCACTGACAAGGCTTTTTCTAAGCGCGCCTCGGTTTCGTAGTAGGGGACGCCGAATCGAAGCAGTTGTCTAGGCTGCCCGCTCTTGCTCAGATCTTTAATGCATTTGCAGTGCACACCGCGTTCATTCATGGCCTGATATAAAGGATAGGGATCGTATTGTTCAAACTGCACAGTTAACACGCCCGACTCCCCAATAACGCCGTCGCCGGTGCTCAGAAAGCTGTGATCTATTTGGCGACTTTCTAGCTCGGCGTGAACTCCTTTGCGGAATTTGCTGGCAAGGTGGCGGCTGCGTTGGCGTGTGCGTGTTCGGCCAACTTGCTGGTGCAATTGCAGCGCGGTGGCAACACCCGCTAACGCAGCAAAGTCCTGACCGCCCGCGGGAGAGAATCCAGCGGCGGCGGGGTCGCTGAGTAATGGGTCGCCGGCGAAATAAAGTCCGCCAAGGCGTTTTTGGAAGTCTGCTGTGGTCCACATTAAGCCGGTGCCGCGGGGGCCGAATAACCATTTGTGGCAGCTGCCAAACACAATATCCACACCGGAAAAGGGTGGAGATAGCAGACCGAGAGATTGCGACACGTCCGCGATAAAGTCACAGTCAGGGCATTTTTGTTTGCTTATTTTGGCCCAGTCTTCAATGGGAAATACTTGACCGCTGTCGTATGCGATATGAGAAAAGAAACAGATGTCGGGCTGAAATTCATCGATAAAATCGCTAAAGCTTTGTTTGCACTGCAGAGCCTCTGTCGGCAAATATTGCACTGCAAATTCCGGCAGGCTCTCAAAGGCGCCGAGACCGCCGATATGTTCGTGAGCAGTCGCTAGAACTTTGATTGGCCGCCCTAAGGCTGCCGCACGTCGCGCGAACGATAGCGCCAATAGATTTGAGCATTGCGAGGCGCTACCCGTGATATGCATGCGGTGCTCTGGGCTTGGCCAGAGTTCGCGGGCAAGATCCACCGCTCGGTAGAGGGCGTTGCGACCATTGCCATATTGCAGCAGGGGGTAGGCCATTACATCGGCTGATTGAAAATGGGTGATGCTGTCCAGCACGTCCTGCGAGGGGCTGCCCAAAGTACCTGGATTGAGATTGATATTGCGGTAGGGAAAATGTACTGCGCGAAAGTTTTCCCACACCAGATCATCTTCCAATCGGTCTGGTGAGGGGGTTCTGCCGCCCGGTAAATTAACGACGGTATTGCGGGGCGCATCTTGTTTACGCCATTGGGTTTGCGGTGCAAAAAACGCGGTATTGATTCGGCTTTTAAAGCGTTTCATAAGCTTGAGAGTCGTTGCGACAACTGATGTCAAACTTTCATGCTGACCCATTTGCTCTACGTGGTGACGCTCGACTCTGAACGCCAGCTTTTCGGGCTCCTGCTCGCTGCGAGGATCGTACACACCGCGTTCTAGCTTGACGTCTAGCCCAGCTTGCTTACCCAGATCTTTGATACAGTCGGCCAGCTCATTGATGCTGAATGAGTCTTCGGTGAGGTGATTGATGACTCGATGCTCCCCTAGCGCAGGCGGCTCCTTCCAGAGCGAGGCCAGGGATGTGATCGAGTCGTTTAATGACATTAGGCCCGTGCGCTGATGGCCGCTGCCGTAAACCGTTAGCGGGGTATTGCTCACCGCTTGCGCCAAGAATCGATTTACCACCGTGCCGAAAAACTCGTCATAGTCGAGTCGGGTGTGCAGCTCATCGTGCTCGCCAATATCCGGTGTCCACACCCCAAATATAGTTGACTGCATAATGTCGGTGATACGCAGGCCCCAGCTTCGGCAGGCGATGGAGATATAGTTAGTGTCGTTGATCTTTGATGCATGATAGAAATCGTCTGACTGGCGCGGGTAAGGCACGTCTCGGGTTGCGGTTTTACCTTTGTAAGTGGGACGAAAATAGCCCTCAGCAATATCTAAACCAGATTTGGCGTACTCGCCAAACGTGCCCAGCTTTATAAGGTGGCAATCCGCTGCGAACTCGCGAATAGCCCACAGCAAGCGCATATTGCCTTCTTCATTATTACGCAGGGTGAATAGTGCATTCTCGCTGCTGTGCATAGAGTATGGCGCGGAGCATTGCTGAGCGAGGTGGTAAACGGCGATTGGATTCACTTCGCGGATCAATGTCGGTAGGGCGTCGCTATTTACCTCCATGGTTCTAAATTCGATATTATTTACGCCGTAAATCCGCCGAGCGGCCGTTAGGCGCTCAGTGGGGCTGGCGATGGGAACCAAGCTTTCCGAGCCGACGTCTGTGACCATTTTTCGACGCAGTAAATTGTCGACTGAAATGATCAGTTGGTCGGGATTACGGCGCGCTAAGCGCAGTGTAAGCGGCCAACCTAGATAGCCGTCACCACCTAGAACAATGATGGGTCGATTCTTATGTGCTTGCATTTTACCCCCTTGTAATGATTCGGAGCGGGTAGTTCACCGCCATTGTGTAGACGGTGGTTGGCATCCGCTCTTCTGCTTTTTAAAGGAGTTATGGCAAGAGCTGTGCCACTAGGAAAATATGTTTATATTCAATGAATTATGTTGTTTTGATTTATTTTTGTAGATGTCTTGCGGCGAAACCGTAGCTAAACAGCGACGGCAATACGCCGCTATAGGTCAGCGGGGACTTGCTGAACGCGGGCAAGAAGTCTGTTGTCTACCTTTACAAGGAGTTGCTATCGATCTGTCTTGCGTTGCCGATAGGCGACGGCCAGCCGAGCCATAGCGGAATGGTGATATAGCAAACGGCATCGTTGCGCGCGCAGGGTGCGGATACGTGGGGTGTTACATAGACGTATTAGTTGTACGAAGCTTGAAGGCGTAAAAACTTAAAACCATTAATGGAATGTTAGTCGTGACCGGGTTAAATGCTTCTATTAACAGTATTTTGCTTTGGCTGTATTAAATACAGACACTAACATACTGAAAAACTATTTATCGGCATCAAACTTTTCTCTACAAGATCGTATTTCATTGTGATTTCTCTCAGCCCAACTTACCAATTCTATTAGTGGAATCGTAGCTGTGTTACCCATTTTCGTAAGCGTATATTCCACTCGTGGCGGAACCTCAGGGTAAACCTGACGATTTATATAGCCGTCACGCTCTAATTGTCTAAGTGATATTGTCAGCATGCGGCGCGATATATTCTCGATTCTTCGTTGTAGCGATGAAAACCTTTCAGGCCCATCCAATAGTGCAAATAAAATAAGCATTGGCCATTTGCTTGTTAGTTTGGATAAAACATCGCGGACTGAACAGTTTTCGTTATCAGGAAAAATACTATTTTGCGTTCCATTTTGTTGCGGTTTCATAGCGTATTCTCAACGAGTCTCCCAGTTATAGTTAGGTAACAAAAAAGTGCCTTATTGACACGTTAACATAGACGATAAACAATAGTTACTTAAAGTAACTATAGGGATGGGGTGAGATAATGGCACGTATAGATATACCCGCAGGTGATGACCCGGAGAGTATCCGCTTGCTAGGGTTGCAGCCTAGTATGGGTAACGCAATGGCCGTGTTGGCCGATGCAATATACTCAAAGTCAAGTTTGAACGTTCGAGTACGTGAAGCAATAAGGATGCGAGTCGCTCAAATTAACCAATGCCAAATATGCCTTCAATTTCGTTTTCCAGAACTGTTATCCGCCGGCATTGATGAGGAGTTTTACGAGGCCGTTACTAACTGGCAACAAAGCGAAATATTAAACGCTAGCGAAAAACTTGGTATTGAATATGCAGAATTATTTATTCAAGATCATTTACGAATCGATGATGCTTTTTTTACAAAGCTTAAAAATAAATTTTCAGAAATAGAAATATTTGAAATGACTACAACAATTGCAGGATTATTGGCAAGTGGTAGACTTATGCAGGTACTTCAAATTGAGCAAAGTTGTGCTATCTGAGGCATTTAACGCCGGCAGCAACCGACCATTTGTAGTGGAGCGAAGCGAAACGAAAAATGGGTCGGATTGCCTGCCCTTGTTAAGAATTTTTGCACTATACTTGGAGCCCTTTTGCTTGGAGGTATGAATCCCAAGAAGCCACTATATCTTTTGCGAGTTTTACCCCGTCAATGTTGTTAGCGGCTGACTTGACAGTTATTTTTGCCTCCAATCCATCAACCGGGCCACTGAACGACAGCTCAAGCATGTTTGTTGATATATCTCCAGTTCGAGTGCTGGACAATTTTCCATGTTTAGTTCCATTTGCCAAATCCGCAGCAAGCGACAAATTTTGATCGTTGGTTATATGGTTTTCGATGTCGGATACAACAGGCGCTGAGGTTCCATCGTTTTTCAGCCAATCTTTCAGGTGGTAAGCGTCTTGATAGAAGTGCATAAATGAGTCTTCAATTTCACCGGCATCAAAGACGTTAGTTTTTGGCCTAACACCTGGGAGATTATTAAAAGACCTCAACATTCTCTTATATTGATAAATCCAGTCTCTCCCAAACGTACCGCTACCTGATGCTGCTGCGTTCATAGGGGTTCCTCGGATGCTGAAAAATTCTTAACAGTTTTGTTATGACGACTTGCGCCTTATATCACTTTGGCCCCCTTATCAAGGAGCGGGCTTTTACGGTGACTGAAAGTTTCTAGGGAATTCAATGATGTAGCGGCCTCGCTATTCGCGAGCGTCGGCCAAACGAAGACTAATTCCCTTTATTTCTGCCAAGTATCCCTTTCCCTTGATCATATCTCGTTTTTTATTAATTTCAATGAGTTATGTAATTCGCCAAGTAGATAGTGGGAGCGGCGCTACTGTTCAAACGGCTTGATGATGTTAACGCCTTGACCGAGCGCTCCGGTATTGGGTGCCTGACCTGGCGTTCTCGCGCGGCTCATCTCACGAGTTATTTATTCTTTTGTCGCTGGACTACCCGCTGCGTGAAATATCTCTGGAGCGGCAATCGCGCGACTGCCAACGATAAACCACTTGCCGTCGCGGCGTTCAAATTGGTATTCAGCGTGGTGTACCTGGCTTTCCCCGGCGGTGAATTTGCCAAAGCTACTTTTGTATTGCAGATAGGCTACGTTGAAGGGTTCCAGTCTACGCAGACTCACAACCGTATCGAAGTCTTCAGGGAATCGCAGTCTGACATCAGCGGTCGCTATACCCGTGGTTTCAGTGCTTTCGAGGGTTTTTACGGTGATGTCTTCGACCGAGAAAATTGGCGGTTTTGCCATTCCTTCGAGGTTGTCGCGCAGTAAATTTTTGACCAGATAATCCGTAAACGGAATTGGCTTGCTGCTGCAGGCCGCTAATAGGACGCATGTCACTAGAATACAAAGCTTTTTCATTGCTGGGGTGTTTCTCCCTCGATGTTGATGAATTGTTATTGAAATGTATTTGTAACACCGAAAAGTTATCATACTGTTACTTTTTGATGACAGTAGCAGTGAGCTCTACGTGAAACGACGACATTTTCTACGCGCCATGACCACCGCGTCTATTGCGGTACCAATTCTGACAGCCTGTGGTGGTAGCAGCAACTCTGGATCTCGCGGGTCGTCGTCTAATCCCCCAGTAGCGGATACCGAGGTGTCATTTATTCATGGCGTTGCCAGCGGCGACCCTTTAGACGATCGGGTGATTCTGTGGACCCGCGTTACGCCAGAGCCTGAATTTGCTGGCGCTATCAATGTGTTGTGCGAAGTGGCAGAAGACCCGGAGTTCGACATGATCGTGCTGTCAGAAGTCTTTACGACAAATGCCGAGCGCGATTACACGGTTAAGTTTGATGCGGCGGGTTTGTTATCCGAGCAGCGCTATTGGTATCGCTTCTCCGTTGGCAGTCAGCAGTCGCCGGTAGGTCGCGCGCAAACGCTACCCATGCCGGGTCAATACGCAGAGCGTCTGCGTTATGCAGTGTGTTCTTGTAGCAGTTATCCCCATGGTTATTTTTCTGTATACCGTATGATCGCCAATCGCTCTGATCTCGATTTTGTTCTGCATTTGGGCGATTACATATACGAGTACGGTGACGGTGAATACGGCGATAATCCGGCACGCTTGCTAGATCCTCCTCACGAGATTTTGGTGTTGGATGATTATCGTCGTCGCTACGCCCATTATCGTAAAGATGCCGACTTGCAGGCAGCGCATTTAATCCATCCTTTTATTACGATTTGGGATGATCATGAGTCTGCCAATGATTCTTATAAAGACGGTGCAGAAAATCATAGCGAAGGTGAAGGCGAGTGGTTGGCGCGTAAAACGCAGGCAATTCAGGCCTACTTTGAATGGATGCCCATTCGCCCGCCAACGGAGAGCGAAGACAGTATTTATCGTGCCTTTCGCTACGGCGACTTAGCGGATTTTATTATGCTGGATACCCGCCTGGAGGGGCGCGTAAAACAGTTGGAGAACCCGGTTGATCCGGCGCGTAGTGATGCGCGTGATTTACTCGGTCAAACTCAGAAGGAGTGGTTCAAAAATAAGCTAGCGACCGCGCAGGGGCAGTGGAAGTTTGTTGGCCAGCAAGTCATGTTTGCCCAATTACAGTTACTGGAAATTCAGCGTTTATTGCCAGGTGTGCCGACCAATGATTTTAGTCCTTTGGTTGCAGTGAATATGGATCAGTGGGACGGCTACCCGGTGGAGCGTGAAGAGATTCTCGACTTTGTTGAAGACAACGCTATCAGTAATATGGTCGTACTCACCGGTGATATTCATACCAGTTGGGCGAGCGAGCTTTACAAAAGTAGCGCGGTGCTGACCGGCGGTGTGCTTGATGAGCCCTTGGGAGTTGAGTTTGTGGCGCCCAGCGTAACGTCGCCGGGTTTCCCTGATGGTGCAGCGGAGTTGGTTTCTGCGGTATTGCCGGTGGTTAACCCCCATATGAAATATACCGACTTGAAGAATCACGGTTTTATTTTGATGGACGTTACCCATCAGCGTGCACAGGCTGAGTTCTATTACGCGGAGAATATAGATTCGGCCGAGCAATCTGGTGTTGAATCTAGCAAGGTGAAGCGCTTGGCGGTGAACAGCGGTAGCAGCCGGCTCGTCGAAGACACGCCGGTGTCATATCCCAAAGTGTGACCGAGCGAATAGCGATTAACATGGCGCCACTTATACACTAACGGCGCATATAAGTAGTTGAGAGAAAAGTAATGAACTATCGAGATAAATTACTAGCCACGCCCCTGCTAATTGCCTTGATCATGACCTTGGCTGCTTGCGGTGGTTCGTCTTCAAGTCGATCAGCACCAGTAGACGATGGGGTAGTGGATGAAACTCCCGATGAAACCCCCGATGAGGCCGCCGAACCGGTGGTGCGAATAGTTCTACTCGGCGATAGCGGCAGCGGCAGTGCTGGCGCTTATGCGGTGGGCGAGGCCGTTGCCAAGGTGTGCGCGGCTAAGGGCTGTGATTTAGTGCTGGGGCTCGGTGACAATATTTACGAATCGGGTGTGAGTTCTGAGCTTGATCCGCAGTTTGAAGAAAAGTTTGAACTGCCGTTTGCTCCCATCGATCTGCCTTTTTATATGGTGTTGGGAAACCATGACAACAGTGGTTTCTTTGGTGGCGATGGAGCTAATAACTCCAATGGTGATTTCCAGGTCGATTATCACTACCGCGATGCCTTGCACCCAGAGCAGCCTCGGCAGACGTCGCGCTGGAAAATGCCGGCGCGTTATTACCGGTTTACCCAAGGCGGTGATGCGTCCGCGCCATTAGTGGAATTGTTCGGTGTCGATTCAAATCAAATTGCGGGCGGCTTTCCTGACAGCGATGAAAACTACTCGTATAACAACTACGGCTTGGTTCAGGCGCAGTGGTTGAAGGCCGCTATGGCCAGCAGCAAAGCAAAATGGAGAATAGCCTTTGCCCACCATCCTTACCTTTCTAATGGTAGCCACGGCAATGCAGGTAACTACGACGGCATTCCCGGTTTTATTGCACCGGTGTTGGCGGGTAGCCGCTATAAGTCATTTTTAGAAGAAACCCTATGCGATAAAGCGGATTTCTTTTTCGCTGGCCACGACCACGATTTACAGTGGTTATTGCCTGTCGAATCTTGCGGAAAAACCGGCTTTATTGTCTCTGGTGCGGCCAGTAAAACCCGAAGCTTGGAAAACCGTGACGACAATGCCGTTTACTATGAAAAGGGCGACAGCTACGGTTTCGTTTGGGTCGAGATTAAGGGCGACAAAATGGTCGGTGAAGTCTACCAGGTTGACCCTGACGACGCGGCCCTCGGCTTGGGTTCGCTAAGCGCTCCCCAGCCTGCGTTTCGCCGTGAGCAAAACCAGCAAGTTGCGATGGGTTTGCCGGAGACCGACGGTTTTACCAACCCCTTAGATGGCGCCTCAGAGTTTGATATTAACGATCAAGAGGGCAATCTCGATCCGGTGCAAAGCCAGTTTGCCGATGGCTTTGCAAGTTTGGCTGGGGCGATTCCAGAGGAAAATTTAGCGGGGCTAGTCGCGGCGGTAGGTGAGTCAGGCAATGCACTGCTGGAAGTAGTCGATTCGCTGCTAAGCGGCTTGCAGGGCGCGGCGACTGAGCAGAACCCCGAGTTGGCCCTGGCCGGTGGTGAGCGGGCGAGCCAGGCTTTGCTGTATGCATTGCAAAGTTTACAGGATGCGATTCCCGACGCTGGCAGCGAGGGTTTACCCGCGCCATTTGATCAGCTTGCCGCCGCACTGGAGCAGTTTACCGGTGAAACGGGTAGCGATGACGATCCCGCTAGTGCAGATCTGCGCGGCCTCACAGATCCTTTGACCAGGCTGGCGGCAAACATACAGGGCATCGTTGATAGCATCGAGGAAGAGGGCGGTAGCGTGCCGGTGGTGGGCGGATCGCTAAGCTTACTGTCGGAGCTATTATTTGATGTTACACGCGTGATTGATGCAACGGGCAATGTGAGTACCAGCGAGTTGGGTCAAGTTGTGGTCTCTACCATCGACGATTTATTAGCGAATCTACTTCTGAAAGTTATTCCAATTGAAGAATTCGCTCCCGCAGAAGTAAGTGATGCAATTGGCCTCGGTCCAAAGTTCATTAGCGCCGCGTTGCTGGCTGTTGTTCGCGAAGTGACTTATGACCTAGATACGTTATTGTTGCCATCTTTACTGCAGGGCTTGGGTACTTTGCCGCTGTCGGCCTTGGAAGGTTTATTTGGTAGCTTGGCGGGTGGTTTGGAGGGTATCGGCGGCTGAAGCCGACCTGTCGGTTAAAGCTTTTCCGCGAGCTTTTGACCGGCTAACAGCGACACCAAGTTAGCAAAGAGGATGCTTGCGTTCTCTTTGCTTTGCCCTTTTTGGGCGGCGTCTATACGGGTGGCAAGCTGCAGAAGTTTGCCGAGCTGGGCGCTTTTCAAACGGCGCAGGGTATTTTTGTAGAGACTTTTGCGCTTGTCCCAAACCCGAGCGCCATCTAATACGCGATCTATGCCGCCACCCTGTTCTAATTGCTGCGCGCACTGATACAGGGTGCGAATTTCCCGTGTTACCGCGCCGAGCATGGCGATGTCTTCGCCCCCTTCAGCCTGCAAGCTATTAAGCATTTGCAGAGCGTTACCAGCATTGCCAGCCAGTGCGGTGTCGATTAGTTTAAACACATCGTAGCGCGCGCTACTCGCCACCGCATTGGCGACGACGTCGGCGGTGATGCTGCGCTCGCCCGCCAGTATTTTGAGTTTAGAAATTTCTTGGTCAGCGGCCAGTAAATTGCCTTCAACCCGATCAGCTAACAGTTGCACTGCGTCGCTGTCGGCGTTGAGGCCGATCTTGCGCATGCGCTGCATGATCCAGTTATCCAGGTGTTGGCGCTCTATTGGCCACACTTGAATGACTGCGCCGGCCGCGTCGAGCGCTTTTACCCATTTGCTGTTCATGCTGCGGCTGTCGAGTTTGCCGCAACTGACTAGCAAAATATTACTGCCGTCGGCATGCCCCAGGTATTCCTGCAGGGCCGCCGAGCTTTTTTGGTCCATTTTGCTATCGCCAATTCGCAGCTCAATGAGTTTGCGGTCGCCAAATAAAGACATGGATTGGCCGGAGTCTAGCAGTTGAGCCCAGTCGAAGCTGCGATCAACATTGAGTACTTCGCGTTCGCTAATACCTTCTTTGCGACAGTGCTGGCGAATGGTGTCGCAACACTCTTGGGTAATAAGTAGCTCGTCGCCAGTGATCAAATAGGCAGGCAGCAATTGCTTGCTGAGGTGTCCGGTGAGTTGTTCCGAACGAATCCGCATTAGGGTTGGTCTTGGAGTTGATGAGACCAGAATTCGACCTGGCGAGCGAGACGAATACTCAACTGCTCGCGCATTTCGGCGCGCACTATAGTGGACTCGGTTTCTTCGCCGACGGGGTTGTCGGGGTCATTCACAATCAGGCGACGTTGCTGCAGTGTGTGTGGGCCGCGCAGATTCGTGCCGTCGGGGCTTTGCAGTTCAATACTGGCCGATTCAAACAGCGCATACTCGGCGTCGCGGGCCTCGCGATCAAGGGCGACACTGCGCTTTTCTTCGTCTAATAATTTAACAATAACTATTAATTTTGCGTCTTTGCGGCGCTTGCTAACTGCGACATCGTTTATGGCGAATTGGCGTTTAAGCGACGAGCTGAGCTCTTGGCTTTCGCGATCACTGGCAACGTAAATTGGCTGTAGCGTGGCGTCGATACTGCTGTCACCGCGCAGAGCAAAGCCACAGCCAGCCAGTATTAAGCAGGCTGCAGCGATAAACGAAAAACGTGTCAGCTTAGTTAGCAACGATATTCACCAGTTTTTTGGGGACCAAAATTTCTTTGCGGATGGTTAAGTCCGTCAGAAAGCGCTGCACATTCTCTTGCTCACGGGCTAGTTTTTTAATGCTCTCGCCATCTGCATCGGCCGCGACTTCAATGGTAGCACGCAGTTTACCATTGACCTGCACCGCCATTTCAATGGTGTTACGCACCAGGGCAGACTCATCTACCTGCGGCCAAGGCGCATCGATAACCGCATCGCTGTGGCCCAGGTTCAGCCAAAGTTGGTGGCTGATATGCGGCACAATGGGGGCGAGCAGGCGCACAGTGGCTTCAATGGCTTCGCGCTCAACGGCCAGGCATTGTTCGCTTTGGCGCTGGAAGCGGCTGACATCATTTACCAGTTCCATTACTGCTGCAATTGCGGTGTTGAAGGTCAGGCGGCGGCCGAAATCATCGCTGACTTTGGCGATGGTTTCATGAGTTTTGCGGCGTAAATCCTGCTGCGGGCCACTCAGATTTTCTGGTGTTAGCGCTGGCGCTGAACCGGCTTCTAGGTGGGTTGCGGCTAGTTTCCACAGGCGCTTTAAGAACCGGTGCGAACCTTCTACTGCGCTGTCAGACCACTCAAGGCTTTGCTCTGGTGGCGCGGCAAACATAATAAATAGGCGCACCGTGTCGGCACCGTATTGCTCAATTAAGGCTTGCGGGTCAACGGTGTTGCCCTTGGATTTGGACATTTTGCTGCCGTCTTTCAAGACCATGCCTTGGCAGAGTAGCTGCTTAAACGGCTCGTCAGAATCCAGCAGGCCTTCGTCGCGCATTAATTTGTGAAAGAAGCGCGCGTATAAAAGATGAAGAATGGCGTGTTCAATACCGCCGACATACTGGTCTACTGGCAGCCAGTAGTTCGCGCGGTCGCGATCAAGCATGCCGTCTTCAAAGTCGGGACAGGTAAAACGCGCGTAGTACCAGCTGGACTCCATAAAGGTGTCGAAGGTATCGGTTTCGCGCTCGACCGCGACGCCGTCGAGTTCGTCTTTGCGCCACTCCGGGTCGGCCTTGATGGGCGACTGCACGCCGTCCATTTCCACGTCTTCTGGTAACAGGATCGGGAGCTTGTGAGCCGGCACGGCAATTTCGCCGCCGTCGGGTAAATTAAAGATCGGGATTGGCGCGCCCCAGTAACGCTGGCGGGAAACACCCCAGTCGCGAAGGCGGTAATTGGTCGTGACTTTACCTTTACCCTGCGCGACGAGTTCATCAGAAATCGCTTTAAACGCCGCGTCAAAATTTAGTCCGTCGAAGGCAGCTGAATTAACCAATATACCTTTGTCGGTGAAGGCGCCGTCTTCCAAATTGACGGTGTCGCCATTTTCGGGGGCGATAACTTGGTTGATAGCGAGGTCGTATTTTTTCGCGAACTCGTAATCGCGCTGATCGTGGCCGGGTACCGCCATGACCGCGCCGGTGCCGTAATCCATCAGCACATAGTTAGCGATCCAAACCTGCACAGCGTCACCGGTTATCGGGTGGCGAGCGTCAAGGCCGGTGAACATGCCTTTCTTTTCCATGGTCGCCATGTCGGCCTCGGCGACCGAGCTATTGCGGCACTCGTCGATGAAGGCGGCCAGCGCGGGATTACTTTTGGCGAGCTCCAGGGCAATGGGGTGTTCTGCTGCTAGGCTCACGTAGGTAACACCCATAAGGGTATCTGGACGGGTTGTGTAGACTTCAAAACCGCCCATGCCCGCGACAGGAGCGTCCAGATCAAAGCGCATTTGCACGCCCTGTGAACGGCCAATCCAATTGCGCTGCATGGTCTTAACTTGCTCTGGCCAGCCGTCGAGCTGATCCAAATCATTCACTAATTGATCTGCGTAGCTGGTGATTTTAATAAACCACTGGGGGATTTCTTTGCGCTGAACCTGGGTGTCGCAGCGCCAGCAGCAGCCGTCGATAACCTGCTCATTGGCCAACACGGTTTCGTCGACGGGGCACCAGTTCACCGCCGAGGTCTTTTTGTAGACCATGCCTTTTTCGTAAAGACGGGTGAAGAACCACTGTTCCCAGCGATAGTAATCGGACTTGCAAGTGGCAAACTCGCGCTGCCAGTCATAGGCAAAACCAAGTTGCTTAAGCTGGTCGCGCATATAGGCGATGTTTTCAACCGTCCACTTAGCCGGTGCGGTTTTGTTTTTGACCGCCGCGTTTTCAGCCGGTAAACCAAAGGCATCCCAGCCCATAGGCTGCAACACGTTCTTGCCCAGCATGCGCTGGTAGCGCGAGATGACATCGGCAATGCTGTAGTTGCGCACATGACCCATATGCAATTTGCCGCTGGGGTAGGGGAACATCGCCAGGCAGTAATATTTTTCGCGGCTGGTATCTTCAACGGCGGCGAAGCTGTTTTGCTCCTGCCAGAATTGTTGAGCGCAGGTTTCGATGTCGCGTGGGGCGTATTGGTGGTCCATTGGCGGTGTCAGGTCTCTGTACAGCGGGTGTATAAGTTAAGGGCGCTTATTCTAACAGCTAAGCGGGCTATGAATAAGTGTCTATTTTCGCGCCTGCGGCGCCAACATAGCGGTGGAAGCCATACTCCCATTGATTCGCGGGTGAATTGGCTGTTTTATTCGGTTTGAGTTAAAAATCGAGGCTTGCCGAATTAGTGATTAGCTATATCTTCTTGCGCTTTCTTGGGGGGAGCATTCTTTAGTAACTCGTCATACCCGACACCGATCGGGTATCCGGATGAGCGAAGCGATTGTCTTTGCTTAGATACTGGTCTTTGGTTTGTTTTATCAGTTTACTGGGAGCCCTTGTTTCGCCCAGCTGGGCGACCCACTTTCTTTTTGCTTGCCCAAAAAGAAAGTGGGCAAAGAAAAAGGGCACCCTGCATCACCGTCGATGGCAAAAAGACGCCATCGATCCCTTGTGCGCTTCGCAAGAAACGGCGCGAGAAAAACTCGCCTGCGGCTCAAACAGTTTCTCGCTCTAATCCGTTACTTGCTGCAGTGC
>TARA_R110002072_G_scaffold126719_1_pt1 | contig 33857 bp, 31 predicted proteins | sample TARA_R110002072 | Tara Oceans TARA_R110002072 (sample SAMEA4397118) | marine metagenome | biome: Polar Biome; feature: [SRF] surface water layer (ENVO:00010504); material: water (ENVO:00002006), including particulate matter (ENVO:01000060) such as... | depth 5 m
AAAAAAAAGGAACCGATTAGGCTCCCAATTTTTTGCTCTTGATGGCACTAGACGACGTTAACAAGCCAACGATTCAAAAAGAAATTTGCGAATATCCTCAACACTACCAACGCCTGCGACCCTATGATACGTAGGCGCATTCGCGTTTTTCATGTTTTTATAAAATGCTATCAGCGGGCTAGTTTGCTCATGGTAAATCCCCAGTCGCCTGCGAACAGTTGCTTCAGCATCATCCTCACGCTGCACCAGTTGCTCGCCTGTTTCATCGTCCAGACCTTCTTTACTCGGAGGATTAAATTGCAGGTGATATACACGACCAGACCCAGGATGAACGCGTCTTCCACTCAGGCGCGATACAATTTCCTCGTCACTCACCGCAATTTCTACCACATGATCTATCGATACACCGGCATCAACCATGGCCTGTGCCTGAACAAGGGTTCGCGGGAAACCGTCGAATAGAAAACCCTTTGCACAGTCCGGTTCAGCAATGCGGTCTTTTACCAGACCTAGAATGATGTCATCGGAAACCAACCCACCCGCATCCATGACTTTTTTCGCCTGCAGGCCCAATTCGGTCTGTGCTTTGACTGCTGCGCGCAACATATCGCCCGTGGATATTTGAGGAATGGCAAATCGCTCGCACAGGAACTGTGCTTGCGTTCCTTTTCCAGCGCCAGGCGCACCCAATAAGATCAATCGCATCGGCAACATTCCTCAAAAGTGATTTGCGATAGGATATTTTTACCGCAAAATAGACTACGTGGGTATTATTTAAAACGCGATAACCATACACAGCGTGTAGAAAGGTTACAAGCCCTCGGCTATGTGTTACCCAAAGACTCTTTTGCACGACGCCAGAGGTGTTCCCGCTGTATTTCACTCATCATCGACAGTGTCGTTCCTTCTGCTTCGGCAGCCATTTCCATATGCTGAAATCGGCGCTCAAATTTGGCGGTCGATTGGCGCAGCGTGTCCTCCGCGTCCAAATCCAGATGACGCGCGAGATTGGCGCAGGTAAACAGGACGTCGCCCATTTCATTGCGTATTTCATCTGCACTTTGCGAATGCAGTGCGGCTCGTAATTCGGCGATCTCTTCCTGCAGCTTGTCCAGCACTCCAGGGACATCCTCCCAGTCAAATTTTACCTGCGCGGCACGTTTTTGCACCTTCTGTGCCCGGGGCAAGGCCGGCAATGCGACGGGTACATCCGCCAGCAGTCCGAATTGGCCTTTTTCATCTCGCTCACTCTGCTTGACCGCTTCCCACGTCTTCACGACATCATCAATAGAACTGTGATTTGTCACCTGGCCTTCGATTTGCCCGGCGGCGAAGACATGCGGGTGCCGCCGGATAAGTTTTTCGACCAGAGTATTGACCACGCTGTCTAATGAAAACAGATTTTGTTCTTCACCCAATTGCGAGTAGAAGACCACTTGGAACAACACATCCCCCAATTCTTCGGCGACATGTTCGTAATCCTCATTCTCTATGGCTTGAGCCAACTCATAACATTCCTCCAGCGTAGAGGGGACAATACTCTTAAAGTCTTGCTGTAAATCCCAGGGACAGCCACTCTGAGGGTCACGAAGCCGCTGCATTACTCGCAACAAATCAGCTATTGAATAGGGTGTTGTGCTCATTCCTCATTCCTCATTCCTCGCTCCTATTCCGAAATCCGGACTGCTGAAACCACATTTTTCAAGCGATCTATGCGCTCAAGCAGTTTGGACAAGGAGGCCAAACTAGGCACCTCAACGTGGAGGCGCATTGTCGCGCTGTTGCTCTGTTTGTTAGTTATCGTGTTGATAGACAGTACATTGATTCTGGCACTGGCGAATAAGCCCGTTATGTCACGCAGCAAACCATGTCGATCATAAGCCTCAATGACGACATCGACCTCATAAGACTCTGGCGGCGCAACACCCCACTCTACTTCGATAATGCGTGTCTCTGTGCTGTCAGCAGAGCTCAATATTCGTGCACAGTCTGCACGGTGAATACTGACCCCATTCCCACGCGTGATAAACCCCGCGATCGTATCTCCGGGCAATGGATTGCAGCAGCCGGCAATATGCGTCGGCAGATTACCCGCGCCCTGCACCTCCACCTGGTCTGGATAACCCTCGCTGGGCTGAACCTGCCGACCCGCTAACCTGCCCACCAACCCCTGCGCTGCGTTAAGTACGTGGCCAGAGGATATTTCCCCGGACCCCACGACGGCAAACATGTCCTCAACCGTTGCAAACTGCACGGTTTTGGCGATGCGTTGGTAGTCGACACTAGTAAGCGCCAAGCGCTTGAACTCCTTTTCCAATAGGTGGCGCCCGGTATCAATGTTCTCCTCACGCGCTCGACTCTTGAACCAGTGCTGCACCTTAGCGCGGGCGCGAGCAGTTTTTAGGTACCCCAGCCCAGATTGCAGCCAATCACGCCTGGGAATTGACTCGCTGCTGGTCATCACCTCGACCCTCTCACCGGTTTTCAACTGGTAGGTAAGTGGCACAATGCTGCCATTAACCTTGGCACCGCGACAGCTGTGGCCGATCTCAGTATGGACGTGATAGGCGAAATCCAGGGGTGTAGCGCCATAAGCCAGATTCACCACATCCCCATCCGGTGTGAAGGCATACACTCTGTCTTGCGCCACACTAAAACTGAATTGTTCCGCTACAGCTCCCACGTCGCCGGTTTCTTCGTGCCAATCCAACACCTGACGGAGCCATGCAATCTTTTCTTCATAGGTGCTGACCAGGCCACTTCCAGCATCAGCGCCCTTATAACGCCAATGGGCGCAGACGCCCAGTTCAGCCTCGTCGTCCATTTTTTCAGTGCGAATCTGAATTTCCAGCGTTTTCCCCTCCGGACCGATTACAGCGGTATGTAGAGATCGATAGCCATTCTCTTTAGGGTTGGCAATGTAATCGTCAAACTCATTGGGGATATTTCGCCACAACCCATGCACAAGACCCAATGTGGCATAACAGTCGCTGACTTCTGGCACTAGAATTCGCACCGCTCGAAGATCATAGACTTGGGAAAACCCAATTCCCTTGCGCTGCATTTTGCGCCAGATACTGTAGATATGCTTGGCTCGACCGCCGATTTTGAATTTCAGCCCCGCACCTGCGAGGATATTCGTTAATTCCTCTGTCACACTGCCGATGAAGCGGTCACGCTCAAGGCGTTTACCATCAAGCAAGCGTGCGATTTTTCGGTAGGATTCGGCGTATATATAACGGAAGGAAAGGTCTTCCAGCTCCCATTTCAGGTGACCAATCCCCAACCGGTGTGCAAGCGGCGCGTAAACGTCAAAAACCTCCTGGCCGATTTGCCGCCGACGCTGCTCATCTTCTTTTACCGACCTTATGGCACAAGTGCGCTCCGCGAGTTTGATCAGAGCAACACGAACATCATCGACCAACGCGATCAGCATTTTTCGGATATTGTCTTTCTGACTGTGGGCCTGGCCAAGGACGGGATCGGCATTTTGCAGCGGCAAGGTCTCAATCGCCGCCATTCGCAGAACACCGTCGATCAAATCTGTTACCTCTTGGCCAAAAAGCGTCTGAATCTGCTCGAGCGTCAACCGCTCTTCGCGCACGGAGCGGTAGAGAATGCCAGCCAGAAGACAATCAAGGTCGACGTGCAGATCGGCAAGAATGAGGGCTATATCCAGCCCAGCGACGAAACAGTCAGTGTCACGGGCCCAATCTGCGGTGTCGTGTCCCGAGCGCTGCTGTGCGCTTTTTGCAAGCTGGCAGGCTGCCAATAACGTGGCCTTGTCTTCCTCTGAGAGTTCCAGTGGCAACTGTTGCAGCCAACCACCGAGATCAATTTCCCCCTCATCATCAATGAGCGTTTGTGGTCGAACCTGAACCATCTATACCGTGCCCCTACGTTGGGCCAAATACACCCGTGGACAAATACCGATCACCCCGATCACATATAATCGACACAATAACGGCGTTTTGTAGTTCGCGCGAAAGTGTCAATGCAGCCGCGATAGAAGCACCGGAGGAAACACCACAAAATATCCCTTCTTCGGTAGCAAGTCGGCGCATGGTGTTCTCTGCAGTCTCCTGAGAGATCTCCATCACTCGATCGACGCGAAACGCATCATATATCTTGGGCATATAGGCCGCGGGCCAGCGCCTTATCCCAGGGATACTGTCACCTTCCAGTGGCTGCAGGCCAATAATCTGCACCCCATCATTCTGTTGTTTGAGATAGGTCGAGCTGCCCATTATTGTGCCGGTCGTTCCCATGGAACTGACGAAGTGGGTTATCGTACCGCTTGTCTGCTGCCAGATTTCTGGCCCGGTGCCCTCCAGATGCGCGCGCGGGTTATCTGCATTCCCGAACTGATCCAGCACCCTTCCCAACCCGTCATTCTGCATTTGCAAGGCCAGATCCCTGGCGCCCTCCATCCCTTCTTTCTGCGACACCTCTACCAATTGAGCGCCGTAAGCCGACATTGCCTGCTTACGCTCCACACTCATATGAGAGGGCATAATTAAAATCAAACGGTAGCCCCTGATGGCTGAAGCCATTGCCAGGGCAATGCCGGTATTGCCGCTGGTTGCCTCAATGAGGGTGTCGCCCGGTGCGATTTCACCTCGCTCCTCAGCTCGGGCGATCATACTCACGGCGGGGCGATCCTTGACCGACCCGGCCGGGTTATTACCCTCCAACTTGGCGAGAATCGTGTTCGTTGTTTGGCCAGGAAGGCGCTGCAAGCGCACAAGCGGAGTATTGCCTATACAAGCTTCAATAGTCGGATATTCAGGCATACATTGGTTACCACAGACCGGGGTAGTGATTATATAGATATAGCCCATGACGAGGCCATGAGAAATTTGAAAGAAGAGTATATGAAATGGTCAAACTCGCTGCCTCGTGACTATACAGCTGAGATCAGTGCTCAGGTCGCTTTTGCGCCGTCTCTGCTGAGGGACCGCTGGCCGACGCGACCCGAAATAACTCTCGGCTGCGCAGCGGCGTATCGCCAAGATGAACGGCGAGCGCTTCTCGCAACAAGCGTTTAGCGGCCTGCCTTACAGGCCCTTCCATTTCACCCGCTTTCATGGCCAATAGTTCAGCACCACAATAGACCGCACCGGTCGGGTTTACCGCATCAGCTATCGCCACCAGACCCAGACCAGGATCGTAGCGATACCAGCGCGCGCCCTCCACTGGCTGCCCGCTGGCGCCATCTAAACCAAGCTCGACCCGATAACCCAGCTCATCCAAAAGTGTGAGTTCGAACTGGCGCAACACAGCATCCATTGTGGAGTCACTAGTGAGCCCCTGTAACGCGCCGTCATACGCTGCGAACAGGCGTGGATGGGCGTCATTGCGGTGCAACAAGCGCATCAGCAGCTCATTGAGGTACAGCCCACTGAACAGGCGCTCACCGGGCAGCACCAGCATACCCCGTGCCGACTCGAAGGCTACGAGACTCTTCAATTCAGAGCGCCCAGAGAACGATACTAACAGGGGAATGAAAGGCTGCAGTAGTGCAGCGCCACTTCCCTTGCGGGACTGACGACGGGCTCCCCGGGCGACCAAACTAATTCGACCGTGCTCGGCTGTAAAAACCTCCAACAGCGCGCTGGTATCGCGATAAGGCCGACTATGTAATACATACGCCGGCTGCAAATTAATCCGCATTACGGCACCGCCTGCACCTAGCGATCATCATAGCCTAGACTTCGCAGTGCCCGTTCGTCATCTGACCAACCGGATTTGACTTTGACCCACAGGCGCAGCATGACTTTGCTGTCAAAAAGCGACTCCATATCAACTCGCGCCTGCGAACCAATTGAGCGCAGTCGCGAACCCTTATCACCTATGAGTATTTTTTTCTGTCCACTGCGTTCTACATAAATCGCAGCTGATATATGCAAGACCTCGTTTTCTTGTGCGAACTCTTCTATTTCAACGGCAATGGCGTACGGTAGTTCGTCCCCAAGTTGCCGCATTATCTTCTCTCGAACCATTTCCGCCGCTAAAAAGCGCTGGCTGCGGTCCGTAATCTGGTCTTCAGGAAAAAAATACTCTGACCGGGGTAAAAACTTCAAAATCTCCGTTTCCAGGGTATCTACATTGTGTTGACGCAATGCTGACACCGGCAAGATAGCTGCAAACTCTGCCAGTTTGGCTAAACTCTCCAAATGGGGTAACAATTCTGCCTTGTCTGCCAGAAGGTCTACTTTGTTGATTACCAGCAGAGTGGGAAGGCCGGATTGCTCTATTTGCGCGAGAACATGAGCATCTTCGTCAGTCCAGGCAGTTCGATCTATGACAAAAACAACTAAATCCACATCTCGGATTGCTGACGTCGCTGCACGATTCATATAGCGGTTAATCGCCTTACCCGCGTTCAAATGCAATCCCGGCGTATCGACGAATATGATCTGGTTATTGCTCTTGGTGTGAATCCCCAGAACCTGATGCCGGGTAGTTTGCGGCTTGCGCGAGGTAATGCTGATCTTCTGGCCCAGAAGGTGATTCAAAAGCGTTGATTTACCAACGTTTGGCCGCCCGACTATCGCGACATAACCGCAACGTCTCTCACCCTCATCCGCCATGATCGAAGATACTCTGTAAGGCCGCCGTGGCGGCACTTTGCTCTGCTTTGCGTAGACTGGAGCCGGTACCTGTTACCACCAGCGCAGGTTTGACCAGGCGACACGCCACTTGAAACTGTCGGTCATGATCAGCACCCTCGGTGGCGACCAATTCATACTCGGGCAAAGGCTTGCTTTTACCCTGCAGGTACTCCTGCAATCGGGTTTTAGCATCCTTATCCACCGCGCCAATACTGAGTTGATCCAGCCGCGACGCAAACCAACCCAGTACGCATTGTCGACACTGCTCCACGTCAGCATCCAACAAAATCGCCCCCACGATTGCTTCGAAGGCATCCGCCAGAATAGAACTACGCCGATGGCCGCCGCTCTTGCGCTCGCCAGCTCCCAAGAGTAAGTACTGGCCCAGTTCCAATTCCCGGGCCACTTCGGCAAGGGTATCGCCCTTGACCAGAGACGCGCGCATTCGACTCATCTCGCCCTCCCTGGCATCCGGGAAACGACGATAAAGCGCCTCAGCAATAATGTGATTAAGGATAGAGTCGCCTAGAAACTCAAGGCGCTCGTTGTTCTCGCCACCCGCACTACGATGAGTCATTGCCAGGCGAAGCAGTTCCTCATTACAAAACGGATAACCCAGCGCCTGCTGCAGTCGCGCCTCGTCGGCCATGCGCTTAGCTGCTAGGCACTAGATCGGGTGAAATAGGATCCGCCTGACCAACGACGTAGATTAAATCATCAAAACTGACCACCGCATCTACACGCCAGGCAATAGGCAATCTCACCTCGTAGCTCGCGTCAATATACGTCTTGCCACCTCTGCGAAAGATATTCACATCCTTGGCCTCAGTTTCATAAATCTGGTTAGTATTATAATTGCTGGCAATGCTGCGCCTGATCTGCCGGACACTCTCTTCAGCCGTCTCCGGTGCTATAGCAATGTTCGAAAGAATGTTCTTTACGCTTAGATATTCAAAATACGGAGGAGCGATGCGAATAGCACACAGGGCAAAAAAACCAAGCATAAGCAGGACGACGAATATGCCTAGCATTGACATGCCTGATTGACGCCGACGTAAAGTCATAGGGCTCCCTTCATTATCCCGTTTTAATTATTCTATCAGCCCGGCACGGTTAAAACTCGGTATGCTCACGAACGAGTCCCAGTGCATCCACACCGCAAAGGCCTTACCTACTATATCCTTTTCTGGCACCTGACCCCATACTCGACTATCGCTACTATTGTCGCGGTTATCACCCATCATAAAGTAGTGACCGGGCTTGACGACCACTGAGAAGTCCCGTGTGGCCCGGCTGGTATCGACCTGCATTAGATGTTCCTCATCGCCCAGAAGTTCGGACTCAATACGCTCACGTGAACTCGAGCTGGTAAATTCCGGGGCTGGACTGCGCTCAACCTGCTCACCGTTAATATACAATTGCTTATTGCGGTAGCTCACCGTATCACCGGGCAAACCAACCACCCTCTTAATGAAATACGTATCATTCATATGGGGTGGAAAGAACACCATCACATCCCCACGCTGAGGCTCGTTCAGACTCAATACCTTAGTGCGTATAACCGGGAGCCGAATACCGTAGGTATACTTGTTGACCAAGATATAGTCCCCGACCTGCAAAGTAGGAACCATAGACGAAGACGGAATCTGAAAGGGCTCGACGATAAACGAGCGCAGGACAAACACGACAAGCAACACTGGAAAAAATGACTTGGCATATTCAATTACCAGAGGTTCGCTGGCTGTTGCAGCCACGCGTGCTTCGTATTTGGTTGCATCGGAGCTGCCGGAGGTGTTCCAGCTCGGATATTGGCTTTGTAGTTCATTGATGAGGCGCTTGCGTCCCGGGGCTAAAAATATAGCATCCAGCATCCATAGCAACCCGCTGCCAAAAACCAGGCAAACCAGAATCAAGGGAAAATCAATTGCCACATCACTCACTTTTCAGCCATCCACTTTAAGTACTGCTAAAAATGCCGATTGGGGGATTTCCACCCGCCCGACCTGCTTCATACGTTTTTTACCGGCTTTCTGTTTATCCAGCAACTTACGCTTGCGGCTTACGTCTCCGCCGTAACATTTTGCGGTCACATTTTTTCGCAGCGCCTTAACGGTCTGCCTGGCGACAATTTTGCCGCCTACCGCCGACTGAATCGCAACATCAAACATCTGCCGCGGAATCAACTCTTTCATTTTTTCGGTCAGAGCCCTTCCTCTATATTGAATATGGTCGCGATGCACAATGACTGCCAGGGCATCGACCCGCTCGGTATTTATCAAAATATCCAGCCGTGAGAGGCTTGCCGCTTCAAATCGTTCAAAACTGTAGTCAAGCGAGGCATATCCACGACTGACAGATTTCAAACGATCGAAGAAATCCAGCACCACTTCGGCCATAGGAATATCGTAAATCACCGACACCTGCGTGCCCAAAAACTGCATGTCACGTTGCACACCTCGTTTATCTACGCACAACGTGATGACATTCCCAAGGTAATCCTGGGGTACCAGAATGTTGCAACGCGCGATGGGTTCACGCATCTCTTCGATGTCTCCCACATCCGGCAGAGCCGAGGGGTTGTCAACCTGAACGACGTCGCCGTTCTTTTTAAGCACTTCATAAATAACGGTTGGCGCCGTGGTAATGAGATCCAGATCGTATTCTCGCTCCAGTCGCTCCTGGATAATCTCCATATGCAGCATACCCAGAAATCCACATCGAAACCCAAAACCAAGAGCGTCGGAGGTTTCCGGCTCGTAATGCAGTGACGCATCGTTGAGTGTCAATTTGGCCAGAGCGTCCCGAAAATCTTCGTAATCATCTGAGGAAATGGTGAAAATTCCGGCATAAACCTGAGGTTTCACGCGCTTAAAACCCGGCAGAGCCGGCACATCAAGGTCACGCGCGTGGATCAGCGTGTCGCCTACTGGCGCTCCGTGAATATCCTTGATGCCGGCCACTACATAGCCCACCTCACCGGCTTGAAGCATTTCCTGTTCAACCCGCTTGGGCGTAAAAATCCCGAGGCTGCCTATCTGGTGAACTTTCCCAACAGACTTGGCGACAAACTTATCGCGCTTGCGTAGCACACCCTGCTTGACACGCACCAGGGACACCACACCCAGGTAGTTGTCGAACCAGGAATCGATAATCAGAGCCTGCAATGCAGCATCCCGGTCACCCTCAGGAGGTGGAATCTGTTCCACCAGTTGTTCCAGTGCATCTTCAATTCCCATCCCGGATTTTGCGCTGACCATGCAGGCCTCACTGGCATTGATGCCAATAATTTCTTCAATCTCCAGCTTAACGCGGTCCGGGTCCGCCTGTGGCAGGTCCATCTTGTTCAGGATAGGCAGAACTTCCAGGCCCTGCTCTATGGCGGTGTAGCAGTTCGCAACTGATTGCGCTTCAACACCCTGACCGGCATCCACGACTAATAAAGCGCCTTCGCAGGCAGCCAGGGACCGCGATACTTCGTAGGAGAAATCCACGTGTCCGGGTGTATCGATAAAATTGAGTTGGTAGATTTGGCCACTCTGGGCCTGATAGTCCAGGGAGACACTCTGCGCCTTGATGGTGATGCCGCGCTCGCGTTCAATATCCATGGAATCGAGCACCTGCTCATCCATTTCGCGCGCGCTCAACCCTCCGCAGTGCTGAATAAAGCGATCTGCCAGTGTTGATTTGCCGTGATCAATATGCGCGATGATAGAAAAATTGCGGATGTGTTGGAGTTCGCTCACTCAATTCAGCTCGATTTGCAGCTTGGCCGAGTCCGACACCACGCCTGACCCTTCTTCCAAAAAACGCGCGATTGTACCCCAAATGATGATGCGACTGCTACGCTGGCCAACGCCTCGGGACGTCAATGGGCTGTCGCCTGATGCGCCGCGCCATCAATCCGGAATTCGTAGCCCAATAAACATAGGAGATCCTCGCCGAATAAGCCGCAGAGGTACGGAATTACCCTCCTTCAATTCATCCACCGCCTGCTGGAATACCTCTACCGATTTGATTGGATTAGTATCAATAAGTGTAATGACGTCATCGACTCTGATACCCGCCACGGCGGCCACTGATCCCGGTTTGACACTTTTCACCACGACGCCACCACTGATACCGAATTGCTCAAGGCCTTCTTGCGGCAGAGTCTCTACCACCAACCCCAGGCGACCTGTGCCGTCTTGATTGAATTCACCCCCGGCAACAGACACACTTTCATCGGCGTTGAGCCCACCCACTTCAACATTAAGAAACTTGCGCTTTTTGTCACGCACAATCTCCATTACGACTGAGGTACCCGGGGCTATAAGCCCTACCACATGAGGAAGATCAGCCGAGTCAGATATCGCCTTCTCATTGAAGGCAACGATGATATCGCCTGTCTGTACTCCCGCGTTAGACGCTGGGCTGTTCACAGAAACCTCGGCCACTAACGCTCCCCGGGGACGCTTAAGACCAAAAGACTCTGCCAGATTCTTATCCACATCCTGAATGGTGACGCCCAGCCAGCCGCGAGTCACCTGCCCATTCTCCTTTAGTTGGTCGACCACATGACGGACCACTGACGTAGGAATAGCAAATGAGAGTCCAATAGAGCCGCCGCTGCGCGTAAATATTTGTGAGTTCACACCGACCACTTCACCTTCAAGATTGAATAGTGGTCCCCCGGAATTTCCGGGATTGATAGCAACATCCGTCTGAATGAAAGGCACATAATTCTCGTTGCGCTCAGTAGGGAGACTGCGTCCCTTGGCGCTGACTATCCCAGCAGACACGGAATAGTCCAAACCAAAGGGTGACCCAATAGCCAGCACCCACTCACCCACTTCGAGGTCTTCGTCATCAGCCAAATCCAGTGTCGGCAATCCCGACGCATCGATGCGTAACAACGCGATATCAGAACGAGGGTCAGAGCCGATCACCTCAGCGTCAAATTCGCGACGATCATTCATGCGCACCAATACGCTATCGGCACCCTCCACCACGTGGTTATTCGTTATAACGTAACCGTCTTTGGAAATGATGAACCCTGACCCCATACCCATACGTGGTTGCTGCGATGGAGGACCGCCCCTGAATTCAAAAAAACGGCGAAGTTCCTCGGGTATTTCCTGAGAACCGCGTTGTCCCTGCCCCGCTTTAGATGCCGTCTGCTCCACAATAATTTTCACCACTGCCGGGGACGCTTCGCGCACGATCTCGCGAAAATCCGGGAGCTCGGCCCGGGCTAAGGCCGCGGCTCCCAGCTGGCACAGCAAAAAGAGGACAACAGCGCTAACTCGAAATTTTGCATTCATACAATCAATCCAGTGATATAAACAACAGGTGAAAAAGGGTCAGAGAAGCGTGACGGGCTCTACGTCGGACGGCGCCTGGCTCAACAGAACGGGTTGAAAATCAGTATCGTGGCGATGTCGTGCACCATGCCAGCGCACGATGCCAAAGCCCCCAGCCAAGCCGATCATTGAGCCCAGTGCAGCAACACCATCCCCTGTATCGGGAAAAAACTCTCCCGCCAACGTCGCACCACCCAGCATTGCTAAAACCGGCAGTATGTAGGCAATAAACGAACCTCGCAGGATAATTTCTTCGGGAATACTAAACAGGACCTCATCATCGAGACTGTAATCAGTGAGGGTCTGGTCGCCCGGCAAAATTCGAATATATCCACGTTTACCATCAGACATTTTATTCAGCAGTCCGTGCCCGCAACCTTTCTGTACGGCACACGTTCCGCAGGTGCTGCGACGAATGGTTTCGACCCAAAGCCCATCAGTCTCCAACCCAACAACTCGCCCGACTTCGGTCAACATAGGCCTAGTGCTCCCAGGCTATCGAGTCGGCGACCATGCGAGCCGTATTGACCGGCACTTCACCAACGACCGTTACCAGTACCGGCTCTTCGGCGATCAACATCCCTCGCGTGTAAGAGGTGGTGCCGCCCTGCCTGACCAAACCTTCTCCGGGGCGCATTTCTCGATTGAGATCTTCCAGAAAGACGGAAAAAACTGCGAGCCCATCCGTATACGTTCGACGGCCGCTAGTTCCAAACGAGATATCCGTTGGCATGAAGCCACGCGGCAGCCAATTCACCGTCCAGTCTCTGGAGACAGGGGTACTGATAGCCGGGTTGCGGGCGTCAGGGTGTCTCGCCTGGTGGGTTACAACGACCCCGTTTACGCTGGGAACCGCTTCGCTGTATGACAGACGAGCAAACTGGAACTTCTCCAACACCTTATGTCCGTGCCCGATCGTCTCGGATTTCAGCAGTAGCCCAGTCTCCTTGTCGAGGTATAGGAGGTAGCCAAAGCGATACATATCACGAGGCACAACTTCAATCTGCACGGTATCGCGACCCGCTACGCGACCATCCCCAACAACGCTGAAGCGATACTGCCGCGCCATGTCACAATCACTCGCCTGCAATGCATCCCCGAAACGCAGCAGCTGTTGTCCCGGGTGAATGCAGTCCAGCGGATGTGGGCCACGTTCCACCTGGGCACCCTGTCCGGTCAGTTTAATCAGGCTTTCTGAGCTATCGTCCTGACTCTCCAGATGAGAGAATTGCAGCACTTGCAAATCGCCACCGCGTTGCAGGGTCGCCACTCCATGGTAACTAAGCTGTTGACTATTTCTCGACATCTTGTCCAACCAGGAAAGCGCCAGGGCGTCGGTATCGGGGCACGTGGCAGCTTCGACGGAGGCCGCCGCAACAAGAAGCAACGTAAAAATCAGTGCGCAAAAACACTGCGACATGCCGAGAATGCGTCTTACCGCAATAATAAAACCTACTCCCTTATCTGCGGAACGCGGGCGTAGGACAATAGTCCCTGCGGCGAGTTAAGCGCCGCCTGTTCCGCATGTTGTTGCGAGTATTTATTCAGGCGTTGTTCAGCAAGATCCCGATAGGCCGTGCGCGTCGTCGGTTGCAACACCGGAATCGACTGCATTCCATAACTGGCCTGAACTGGGTTAGCGCCCTCTATATTGACTATCCCTGCGGGTGGCGGACTAAGAGCCACCGCCTGATTACGGTCATAGCGATCGGCATTACCGACTTGCGCGATTTGCTGCCCCCCGATCACGATGGTTGCTGCCACCGATGCTGCCACCGCAAAACTGGCCATGGGACGCAGCACACGCTGCTTGAAGCCAGTCGAAACAGGCGCAGAGCCAGTCATGTGTTCATCTAATAGCGCTGCCCGCACTTGTTCCGATATATCCCAATCCAGGTGCGCCAAGGAACCTCCATTCAACGAATGGCGCGCCAGGTGGTAGCGTGTCCAGGTTGCTCTGATCTCCTCATCGGTAACAGAATGTTTCAGGACCCGCTCCATTTCGAGCTCATTCGCCTCATCATCCATCACAGCAGAGAGAGATTCGCGCATGTCATCCGTCATAGTTCATACCTTACTACCTAACTTCATTGTGCATTGCTTAGATGTCGAAACATCGCCATCGGGAACACCCCGTTGTGAGTCCCTGATTCAGGACTCTCCTCTCATCTGCTCAACCACTAACACATCGATCGCCTCACGCGCGCGGAATATTCTCGATCGCACGGTGCCCACGGGACAGTCCATTATATCGGCAATGTCCTCATAACTAAGGCCATCAAATTCACGCAATGTTACTGCGGTACGAAGATCTTCTGGCAGCGCGCCTATTGCGCCCTCCACCACAGCCTTTAGTTCCGCACCATACAATGCAGTTTCCGGATTTTCGATATCCCGCAACGCCCCGCCACTTTCATAGTATTCGGCATCCTGAATCTCAATCCCCGTTCCCGGCGGTCGCCTTGAACGGGACACCAGGTGATTTTTGGCAGTATTAATCGCAATGCGGTACAACCAGGTATAAAACGCGCTATCCCCTCGGAATCGAGGCAGCGCTTTGTACGCCTTAATGAAAGCCTCCTGTGCCACATCTTGAACCTCATCGGCATCACGGACGTAGCGACCGATCAGACCAAAAATCTTGTGCTGGTATTTCAACACCAGCAGGTCGAAAGCCCGCGTGTCACCTTTCTGCACCCTGACAACCAGTTGCTGATCAGTTTCAGCAGCAGTCACGTCTGGCTCCCCTCCCTAGACTCTGACAATACTGCCCTGGTAATTAATTTCCCATGAAGTGGTAGACAACTGACACGGGAAATAGTTCGCATCCCATACCCTGCCCCGCCTCTGCTCGCTGACAAAAACTCTGACCTTCCCCTGCGGATAATTACCGAAATTCCCACGAGCTCGTATATACTCCGATGCTTCTTTATTTCGCCGACGCTAAGTCTTTGAGACGCATCATATATTTCACAATCCAAAGCAGCAAGCACTGAGATCTATGGCAACCCGATATCAACACGATGTCCTGGTAATCGGTAGCGGCGCCGCAGGGCTCAGCCTCGCTTTGCGCCTTCCCCGGAATTGCCGCATCGCTCTACTTTCCAAGGCCGATCTAAACCAGGGATCGACCTACTGGGCTCAGGGCGGCATGGCCGCCGTCCTGCACAACCGCGATACTGTCGATTCTCATGTAGCCGATACTATCGCCGCTGGTGCTGGTCTTTGTCGTCGCGACGCCGTGGAGTTCACTGTTCGCAACAGCAAACGTTGCGTTGAGTGGCTGGTAGAACAAGGTGTGGATTTCGACCTTCGGGAGGACGGCGCATCTAGTAAGCACCGTGAATTTCATCTGACTATGGAGGGTGGCCATAGCCACCGCCGCATTATTCACGCAGCCGATCGCACTGGCCGTGCCATCTCAGAAGTACTTACAGAACGCGCAGCAGCCGCAGAGAATATCGAAATCTTCACCCATCGCATGGCAGTCGACCTGATCACAGCTGACGGGCGTTGTCAGGGCGCGCACATACTCGACCAGCGCAGCGGCCACGTAGACCTGTTTCAGGCCTCTGCGGTAGTCCTGGCCACGGGCGGCGCAAGCAAGGCATACCTCTATACCAGCAACCCCGATGGCGCCAGCGGCGACGGTATTGCAATGGCCTGGCGCGCTGGCTGCCGTGTCGCCAACCTGGAATTCAACCAGTTCCATCCCACTTGTCTGTACCACCCCAGAGCCAAATCCTTTCTAGTCACCGAAGCGATTCGTGGCGAAGGAGGCAGACTATTGCTGCCCGATGGGGAGCGCTTCATGCAAAATTTCGACGAACGGGGTGAATTGGCGCCGCGTGACGTTGTGGCACGGGCGATCGATCATGAAATGAAGCGCCTGGGTGCAGATTGCGTCTTTCTGGATATCTCACATAAATCATCCGATTTCCTGCGCAGTCACTTTCCCACCGTCATGGCGCGCTGCGAGGAGTTGGGTATCGATATCAGCAGTGAACCTATACCGGTAGTGCCTGCGGCCCACTATACCTGCGGCGGTATTGTGGTAGACAGTAATAGCCATACCGATGTTCCGGGCCTCTATGCGGTGGGAGAGTCCTCCTGCACCGGCCTGCACGGCGCCAATCGCATGGCGAGCAATTCGCTGCTGGAATGCATCGTTTACGCCGAATCCGCTGCGCAGCACATCACTACCGCGTTGGATGTTACGCCTCCTCCTTCCGCGGCGGCGCTGTGGGATGAAAGCCAGGTCACTGACTCGGATGAAGACGTGGTTATATCCCACAACTGGGACGAGTTGAGGCGCTTTATGTGGGATTACGTTGGCATTGTGCGGACCAATAAACGTCTTGAGCGCGCGTTGCATCGCGTACAGCTGCTGCAGTCCGAAATAGCCGAATATTATGGCAACTACAAAGTCAGCAACGATTTACTGGAGTTGCGCAACTTAGCCATGGTGGCAGAGCTGATGATTCGCTGCGCGATTTCGCGCAAAGAGAGCCGCGGACTGCACTACACACTGGACTACCCTCAGCTGTTGCCAACGGCGAAGGACACCGTCCTGCAACCGGAGAGCGTGCTGTAACAACACGACCCGAGCACTGCCCTGTTAGAACGGAGTACCTGCCGTACATTCCTATTGCTGTAGTGTGAGTCTCACCCGCAGCCGACGCCGCGCTTGGGGCGAGAGACTGTCGGCGTAAAGCCAGATGTGTCCATCCGTACCCATCGCAATATCTCGATAAGAGACGTAGATTACCCACGGTAAGGCAACGCTACGCGTACCCACATCAATCGCCCTCTGCAAGCCTTTGCACTCCAGTGTCCAGGCGCCCTTTGTCCAAATTAACCGGGCCCCCTGCAGAGGGTCGCGGCACAAGCGCCACAGGACCAGAGTCATTAGCGGTGCCAGTATCAGCGTCAGAATTTGATAGCCCTGGATGTAAATCAACCAGATTGCGCAGCCGTTCATACAGCAAAACCCGCAATAGAGCACAGCGCGTAACCGAGATTTACCGATTCTTAGGTGCAGACTGGGCGAAAAGGAGTATCTGCTTAACAATGCCGGCTAGCTCCGGATCACTTGGCTGATTGCGTTGCATAAACCAGGTAAACAAATCCTGATCCTCACACAGCATAAGCTTTTGAAAACATAACCGATCAGCATCGCTTAGCTGCGCGTAACGCGACGTGACGAAAGGCTCGAGCACCAGATCCAGCTCCAGCATCCCGCGCCGCGCCGCCCAACGCATGCGATTGATTTCTTCGTTTTCTATCATGCCAGTAAACTAATCCGAGTGGGCCATCAAAGTTGCGCATTATATAGACTAAATCCACGGGAAGTGTGTTTCTTAAGCTGACAGCGTGCTGTTCACCAATTACTATAATGACTCAACAACACAGGTAAGCACACTTGAACTGCCAATTTGCCCACTTGGAGGCCGATGCCCTGCTACACATCATCGGCCCGGATACGCTGAAGTTCCTACAGGGACAGACAAGCTGTGACACTCGCACGGTGGATGCCGTTCATGCGGTTCCCGGTGTGTTTTGCACGCCCAAGGGACGGGTCTTGTGTGATTTTCTGCTTTGCGAACTCAACCCTGACCATTTTGCCCTGCGCCTGAGGCGCGATATTCGGGCCGGCAGTAGCGCTGCCTTTGGCAAGTACATTGTCTTTTCAAATGCAGACCTGGATGCGGCGCGAGATGACTGGGCGCTACTGGGTGTATGGGGTCCAGACGCAGCCAAGTCCCTGGCCAAAACCTTTGGCGACCTGCCGTCAGAACGCTTCGCCGCGACCAGTGGCGAAGGGTACACGCTAGTGCAAACCGACGAGCAAGGTCAGGAATTCGAATGCTACCTGGACGCTCAATGCTGCGCAAGACACCTCACAGAGATGGCACAGGGGATGGAGAAAAGTACTGATGCAGAGTGGCAGACCCGGCAAATCTGTGCAGGCATTGCCCGCATCGAAGCCACCACCGTAGAGGAATTTGTTCCGCAAACACTCAACTACGACCTCACCGGGCATATTAGTTTTAGCAAGGGCTGCTATACCGGTCAGGAAGTGGTGGCGCGATTACATTACCGAGGCACACCAAAACGTCGGACCTTTGTGGCAGAACTGAGTGATGCAGCAGGAGTGAATCAGGGCGCAGGCTTAACCAGCGGCACCGCACTATTTAGCTCAAAATCAGGCCTGAGTGTCGGTACTATCGTTAATAGCAGCACAGCTGGGGACAAAACCATGTTGCTGGTCGCTGCCACTACCAGCGGTGCGACGGAGGGCCTGCTCGTAGGCGCGGAGAATGGTCCCCTGCTCACCCTGGGAGAACTACCCTATGAGCTGAACGCCCGCTAGAGCGGAATTGGCTGCGCGGGTATTGCCCAATCGATAGGGGTCACCCCCGTGTCCTGAAGATATTTATTAGCCGCAATAAAGTGTCCGCAGCCAAAAAAACCACGGTGCGCACTGAGGGGCGACGGATGGGAGGCTTTAAGAACACCATGACGCTCGGCGTCGATGATCGCACCTTTGCGCTGAGCGTAACTGCCCCACAACATAAACACTACGCCTTCGCGCTCACGATTAATGACGCCGATTACCCTATCGGTGAACGTTTCCCAACCTTTGCCCTGATGTGAGGCGGCGCACGCGTATTCAACCGACAACACACTGTTGAGTAACAAGACGCCCTGATCCGCCCAGGCTGTGAGATAGCCGTGCACAGGAATGGGGAGGCCCAGTTCAGCGTGTAGCTCTTTATAAATATTCTTCAAGGAAGGGGGCACGGGTACACCGGGCCTGACCGAAAAGCAGAGTCCATGGGCCTGGCCGTCACCGTGGTAAGGATCCTGACCCAGGATAACGACCTTTACGCGACTTAGCGGTGTATGCCTGAACGCGTTAAAAATCTCATCACTCCGCGGGAGGATACGTTTCCCTGCGCGCTTCTGACTCAGCAAAAACGCGCCTAGCTGCTCCATGTAGGGCTGCTCAAATTCCGCTGCCAGCGGAACCAGCCAGCTGGGCTCAAGTTTGATCGGTAGGTCGCGACCCCACATCAATTCATGCAACTCCGTATCAGTTACACGCCGCCATCAGCACGACACTTTCGTACAGCGTCGCTTCTTGAAACGGCGGTATCGATGGCGGTGTTGTCAAACTGGCTACAGATATCACCTGGTCCAAACTCGACAACACCAGACGCTTACTGCGTTGCAGTTTGCTGGCCGATGCAGAACTCACCTCCGCAAGCTGCTCCGCGGAGAACGCCGCCCGGCGGCGCTCAGGGCTAACATCCGTATACAGGGTCGTGCGCAATCGTGGCACCCGGCCCGAGGCGTGAATCTGCGCTTCCATCAATGCGGGCTCCCATTCCTGACCGTGCCCCGAACCGGCGGCGCGGGTAATACTCTCATTCATTAGGGAGCCGCCCAGGTCATTAACCCCTGCATTCAAACAGGCAGACACGCCCTCTCTGCCCATCTTTACCCAGGAGGCCTGAATATTGTCGATCAGCCCGTTAAAGACCAATCTTGCCACCGCATGCATCAGGATCGCCTCGCGAAAACTCGGCCCGCGCCGCGCCTTACCCTTGAGATACATCGGCGCCTCCATATGCACAAACGGGAGCGGCACAAATTCCGTGAACCCGCCGGTGCGCTGCTGTAGATTTCGAATATGAATCAGATGGCTGGCCCAATGTCTGGGTCGATCGATATGTCCGTACATAATTGTTGCAGTGGTGCGCATGCCCTCAGCGTGTGCCGCTGCCATTACTTCGAGCCATTGGGCGGTGTTGAGTTTATCGGGGCAGAGATCGGCGCGCACTTCATCGTGCAATATTTCTGCTGCGGTACCGGGAAGAGTACCCAGTCCGGCCTGGCGCAGTTTACGCAAAAACACAGGCACCGAGACGCCCAGAGTGGCGGCGCCCTGGGATACCTCCAGGGGAGAAAAAGCGTGCACGTGTAGCTCGGGCGCAGCAGCGCGGACAGTGTGCAAAATATCCAAATAGGTCTGGCCAGTGTAGTCTGGGTGGATACCACCTTGCATACAGACCTCAGTGGCACCCCTCTCCCAGGCCTCGATACAGCGACCGGCAATATCTTCCGCACTGATATCATACGATCTGCCGCGCAGATTCTCGCTCTGACTGCCCTTGGAAAAAGCGCAGAACTGACATTTGAAGTAACAGACATTGGTGTAATTAATATTGCGATTAACGACGTAACTAACTGTCTCGCCGTTTACCTGCTGACGCAATTTGTTTGCCTGCTCGACCACGTAGGAGAATTCGGGGCCGCGTACGTCAAACAACCGAGTAACATCTGTATCCGTCAATTCACCCTGATCGTGACAGCGATTGATGATATCGCGCAAATCAGCCGGTATGGCATGTTCTTTCACTCTATTGGCCAGTAACCTGGCATCGATTTCGGGCACCGCATGTTCCTCACCGGGAACCCAATTGTCACGTCGAGCAAAGCCCGCTGCGTCGGACTGGCGCATCACCGCTGTGTGCACGCCCTTTGCCAACCACTTCCCTCCTTGGACGACATACGACGGATATACGGTAAGCCGTTGCTCGAGGAATTTTCCCGCGGAGGCGGTTTCCGTTGCCAGCCGCTCCAGATGTGGCCAGGGTGCCTCCGGATTTACGTAATCAGGCGTTAGTGGCGATACTCCACCCCAATCGTTAATTCCCGCCGCGACCAATTGCCCCAATACTCCCGGGCTGAGGTTCGGTGGCGCCTGGATGTTCATGTCTGCACCAAAGATCAGTCGCGCCACTGCAATAGTCCATAGCAACTCATTGAGATCAGGCTCAGGTGCAGATGCCATCAACGTACCCGGCTTGGCACGAAAATTTTGTACGATCACCTCTTGCAGTTGACCGTGACGCTCGTGAATCTGACGCAGGGCCAGCAGGGACTCGACTCGTTCACGGCGAGTTTCGCCAATGCCAATCAAAATACCCGAGGTAAAGGGCACAGCGGCCTGCCCTGCCAATTCCATCGTCTGCAACCGCTGCGCCGGTTCTTTATCTGGCGATCCGTAATGGGGCATACCCTTTTCACATAAACGCAGCGAGGCCGATTCAAGCATAATGCCCATAGAGGCACTCACTTCTCTCAGACTGGCAATTTCCTCAGCATTCATGCAGCCGGCATTGATATGAGGCAGCAGACCAGTCTCGGCAAGTACTCGACCGGCAACCTCTTTTACGTACTCAAGTGTACTGGCAAAACCCATCTCCTGCAGTGCACTGCGCGCTGCGTTGTATCGCAACTCCGGCTTCTCACCCAACGTAAAGAGCGCCTCCTGACATCCCAGGCTCGCGCCCTGGCGACACAGCTCCAGCACCTCTTCGACAGACATATAGGGCTGATCAATTTTTTTCGGCGTGCGAGCAAAGGTGCAGTAGTGACAAACATCCCGACACAAATGGGTCAGCGGAATGAACACCTTGCGCGAGTAGGTGATCACATTGCGATGACCGAGGTCACGCAGTGCTGCTGCGGCTTCTACCAGCGTGGATGTATCTTCGTAACCCGCCAAAGACAATGCCTGCTGTTCGCTGAGCTCTTGTCCTAGCATTGCCCGGTCTAGCAAACGCTTCAAATCTGTCATCAGTTTGCTAATCCTCCCTCTGTAATGTCGATAGAATTCGCACCGTCCAGAACTGTCGTCAGGGCCAGCGTGAGACGTGAACCAATTTCCGAGTCGCAGAGCAACTGTGCTGTGCAGCCTTGGGCGGGGTATTGCAATCGTGCCATGATACTTTTTAGGTCCTGCGCTTCATCGACATCAACACCAATCCCGAATCTTTGCAGGATTTCAACGGGGATACCAGCCTTGCGGGCATCAGCTGCATGTGCAGGGCAGCTATTTGCACCAAAACGAAAGCGCTTCGGCATACTGTTGCTATCGAAAGCCAGCAAATTTGTGCCCGTGCCCTGCAGGTCGCAGCCTATTATCAAGCCGGCCAATTCGCGCTGACGGCGCAGTACTGCGCTGATATCTTCACAAGACAGCAGTGGCAGGTCAGCGTGCAGAACTACCAGGGTATCCGACGCTTCTATTATTAAGCGCTCACTCGCACTCTGTATCAGGGTATTCAGTCCGGTACCGCCAAGCGAACGCTCTGACCAGCAATCGGCCCCGTATTTTTGTGCCAGCAATTCTGCCCCGGGATCATCACACACCAGCGTTATGCGCGTAATACTGGTATGACTGGATAGCACCTGAAGTACATCTTCTGCCATCGCCTGTGCCAAGGCGCAACGCTCCGAAGGGTGCAATAACCCTGCCAGACGCGACTTAGCCTGTACCAGATTTTTTAGCGGAACCAGTGCTTGTGCCATACGCTATACCAGGTCCAGCACAATTTTCGCCAGGCGCTGCTTGTCTTGTCTGTTCCTCATCAATGTCGGTGCCACTGTAACCTCCATTCCCAGGCTCACTATCTCCGGAGCTAGTGTAGCGTCACTCACATCGATCACGAAAATATCGATCAAACCCGGGTAGCGATTAGCGTAATGCTGGGCAACACCCAATGCCGTGACCGGCACGCCCAGTTCCGCCATCATCTTAGCCGCAGGACCCTTAATAGCCATACCCGCCACAATGGGAGACACCAGCATCACCGGGGCCTGATTATCTCGCATTGTCTGCCACAGCGCTGGAATTTGCAGTATAGGGTCAATACTGACGAAGGGATTGGACGGACATACGACAATCGAGGAGAAGGACGTGTCGTTCAATCCGGCCATCACCTGTTCGTTGGGCCGTGCCTGGGCGATACCCTCAAAACTGAACCCGGTGACCGCAGGCTCACACTGCTCCTTCACAAAATATTGCTGAAACGGCAGATCGCGTCCTTCACAGTGGACGGTGGTACGCACCGGCTCCTCACACATCGGGTGAATATGGCTCTCAATGCCCATCTGGCGAGCGAGTTGCCCGGTGATTTGCAGCAGCTTGTCGCCCCGCTCAATTCGTCCTGTTCGCCACAAGTGCGTCGCCAGGTCTCTATCACCCAGACGAAACCAGGTATCGCCATCCAACCCCTCCAGGGTCTCCATGACATTCCAGCTCTCGTCTGCCAGACCCCAACCCTGAAGAGCATTGGATCGCTCCGACAGTGTATACAGCAGTGTGTCAATATCGGGACTAATGTGCAGGCCCATATGACGGAAGTCGTCTCCAGTGTTAACCAACACATGCAGCTTTCCCGGCGACAAACTATCCGCCAAACCGAGTGCCAATTTTGCGCCGCCCACGCCTCCGGAAATAGCCAATACTGATTTTGTGACAGCGCCCATCAGCGAAACATATCGAGCGACTTGTCACGCAGCAAACCGGCGGAACCGACCTCCGCAGGCGTAAGCCGAGCACCGCGTGCTAACACCACGGGGCAGGCTTCAGCCGCCTGCCCCATTACCAGGGAAGCTCCGGCCGCCAATTCATCCGCAACCGCCGGTTCGGTGACCTCCAGCACGTTACCAAACATATCCTTGCCACCGATCTGGTTGTCAAGTGGCTCTAAGCCTGCAGTGCCAATAGCCAGACCCACGGTACCATTGCGCCAGGCTCGGCCCATACTGTCATTGATAATCACCTGAGGAGCCAAAGCGCCCCTCTGGGCCAGATCACGACGCAGGGCGAGCGCCGAAGCATCGGCATCCCGGGGCAATAGCAATACCCTGGGGTCATCTGGGTCACTGCGGATATTAGACTTGTCGATGCCGGCATTTGCATGCACATAGCCATTGCGGTGCTCAACGATGATCACCCCTGGCCGCACCCGGAGAACCTCCGCACTCTCGTCCAAAATCAACTGCACCTGACGCGGATCCTTGTTGGCCTGTTCTGCCAATACCCGAGCGTCGGCGCTGACTACGACGTCAGCCAGGCGTACATACCGATCCTCGGCCTTGGAAACAACTTTCTGTGCGACTACCAGCACATCACCTGCCTCCAGTTGCAGCTCGTTAGTAAGCAGGGCATCTAACACCAATTGGGCGAGGTCATCCCCGGGCTCCACCAACGGAAAACCCAGCAACGGTATCAACTCCAGACGAGCAGTCATTTAGCTAGCGTCGTCCAGCCCGCTAATTTTTATACCCGCGTGACACCCATATCGCTTATTGATGGTAATCAACACCGAGGTCAAGGCTTCTGCAGCCGCCGCATTATTAATCATGCCCGCATGAAATCCACGCATGCCTGCCGCCTCCACCAGCTTAATCACTTGTTCGCGTGCGGCTTTTTTGTTCCCACTGACGAGCACATCACATTCCAAACCCCGACCTTCCTGCAGATGTGCGGCAGCCACGTTTTGAAAGGCGGACACTACCGCAACCTCTTCCCCCAGCAAGTTCTGCGCAATCTGACCGGCACTTCCCGCAGACGGCAATTGCACACGAGCCACCTTCGGAGGCACGAGCGGAACCGTTACATCAATCAGTATTTTGCCTTGCAAGGCCGGCTTCACCAACTCCAGTGTTGACGCTTGATGGCTGAAAGGCACTGTCAACGTCACGATATCAGCAGCCTCCGCGGCGGCCAGATTTTCCATCGCGCGCACGCTAACTTCCGTCACACCGCGCTCGGCCATAATCTCGCGCAAATCGGCGACTGCCGCTTCGGCCTTGTCCTGGGTACGCGACCCGATAATGACCTCATACCCGGCCTGCGCCCAGCGCCTGGCCAAACCTGTTCCCAAATCCCCGGTGCCGCCCAGAATGGCGAGCGAGGGTAAGCTTTCTGTTGTCATAAAACGTGTTCCCGATGAATTACTGCTGAAAGGTAGTACAGTATTTGCTACCGCTAATGGATTGTCCTGCGTGCGCGTGAATCCGGGCTACCCTGAATTTCCAGCCAGAGGGAATTCGGTTAGGATACGCGCAGCCAGAGCATACTATGTAAAACACAGTCCGATCTCAAGCGCGGCGACATCTTGAGCACACTCCGCCCACTATCTGTCAGTAGGAGACATAACATGGACAAAGCGCTGGATTTTACCGGCAGGGTTGTGATCGTCACGGGAGGCGGAAAAGGCGTGGGGCGAGGAATCACCGAGTGCTTTCTCGCCGCGGGCGCTGACGTACTCATTTGTGGCAGGTCTGAGCCCGAAACCCTGCCTCAAAGCGGCGGCCGGACAGCTCTATTTACCCCGTGCGATGTTCGTGACTATGCGCAGATCGAAGCCTGCGTGGAAGTTGCGGTTCAGCAGTTTGGCCGACTCGATGTATTGGTGAACAATGCCGGCGGAGCGCCTTACGCGGAGGCCGCCACAGCCTCACCCCGTTTTTCGGAATCCATTATTGGACTCAACCTCATTGCGCCACTCAACTTCAGCCAGATAGCAAACCGGGTAATGCAGACGCAACCCTCCGGCGGCAGTATCGTCAATATAGCCAGCGTGAGCACGATTCGCCCGTCTCCGGGCACCGCCGCCTACGGCGCGGCCAAAGCAGGCCTGGTCAATCTCGGCACCTCGCTGGCGGTGGAGTGGGCGCCCAAAGTACGGATCAATGCATTGGTCGTTGGTCTGACTGAAACTGAGCAGGCCCATTTACATTACGGCGACGAGGAAGGCATTGCCGCCGTGGGAGCCACCATTCCCCTGGGTCGAATGGCAGTACCTACCGATGTCGGCAATGCCTGCCTGTTTCTGGCATCTCCGTTGGCCTCCTATGTCAGCGGAACCAATTTTGCAGTCCATGGTGGCGGAGAGATTCCCGCCTTTCTGAGCGCTGCCAACGCGAAATCTTGAGCGGCGCCCGCCCTTTCGGCACAATCGAGTGAAAATCAGTAACCCAACTGTAGCAGCGCGGCCGCGAATTCTTGTCGCGGCGGCATATCAAGGTATACTTTCGACCAGCCTATAACTATTAAAATGACAGCGCGGACGACACTGTCGCGTATTGCCTGAACGAGCATCACCAGAGGTCCAATGCCCAACGCCCCAACCCAACCAGGCAAGCTATTCGCTACGCTCCTATTGGACTCTACGGTGCGCCTGAAGGGAGAAATCTCCTGCCTTTTGGATGGCCGTCTGCAGCTCAACTCGTTGCTGCACGCTGGCGGGCCGAGTCCGGACGATGCGATTAGCGCTGAGTTAGGATCCGCAGGGATGCTATCTATTCCTGAAGACTATGAGACGCAACATTCACTTGCGGAAGCGCCGGTCAAAATAGCGGACCATTATGACGACACGATTACCCTGGAATTTTCTGTGCCCGACAGCGAGCTGGCCAAGAAATACCGGGAGGCGATCATGGAGAGACTGGGCTCCGCCCCTGCTCCTTCAAAGCAACCACACTCTGCACAGAACGTCACCGACGACACCCAACCATCGCTAAAAGCTGAGTTACCTGACAGCTACGAAACGAAAAAAACCGGATACACGAACACGCCGGCTGCAAGGGAATATGCCAGGATTGTAGATGAATTGAAGAATCAGAGTTTGGAGGAGCTGGGAGATGCGTTGACCCCATTTTTCGAAGATTTGACCAGCTACGTGCAGCATATTGCCTCACAACGCAGTGGAACAGACCAGGACTATCACTTAGGAACTGCATCCATCCTGGAGCGGGATAGCGCTCTAGAAGCCGCAGCCATACTGGAGCAGAGTGGCACCCTCATCGAACAACGAATATTACAACAAATCACCGGTTATTTTCTAGACCTAACGCCAGACCAGAGCGATGACAAATTGTGGCAGCACAGTATTGAAGATGCCAGCGAACTAGATCTGATCGACCTGCAGCAATTCGATGAGTTCCTGACCATCAATCGCATGGTCTCACTGGGTGAAAAATTACACATGCTGCCACTGGAAGCATTGACTATCCGGTTGGCCACCTTAATTAATGCAGACCCCAATCACGTTCGCCTCCCGATCCATGTAAGGCAGTTGTGCCGGGCGTTTCAACGCGCATTGACCGAGGAAAACGTGCCTGCCGCTGCGCTTCCCGACATGTTCGACTACTTTGCCAAGCGCTTTGTAGGCCAACTCGGTGAATTCTACGCCGCATTGAATGCTCAGCTGGAGGAACATGGCATCCTTCCCGAGATCGAGAAACGAATTCAAACCAGAGGTACTCTTCTCAAGTGCAACCAGCCAGAGCAAAGACCCCAAACAGGCCGGAGTAACACACAATACCCAGCGACAGCCTCTGAAGGCCCATCAGCAGACACCCTGAACCAGTCTCAGGCATCACCCAGTCCAATCACCGCGGCAATCAGCGATCTAAATCACATTTACCAGCAATTGGGAGGGCAATTGAATGACGCTATTGGCAACGCCAATCCTCCAAGCCTCTACCGGTCCGTAGTCGACGCCCTCAATTTCAAGCGCGAGGCAGATGGCCTCACTGGCGGTGAAACACTGGCAAGCGGCACTGCAATCAGCGGCACCTGGGAGGGAGGCACGGTAGCGAGCGCTGAACTTGACCAGAGCCAGTTGGCGAACGCTCAATCAATCGCCAAAGCGCTGAGCGCGTTACAACGTAACTCTCAAGCACAGCAGGAAGTACAAGAGAGCGATTCCCTTCGGGCCTACCTAGCGAGCAATAGAGACCATATCGGCGGACTGCAAGACACTAGCGGCCTAACCGCCGACAGTCTTAATCAGCTCAACATGGTCGATAATCTCTTTGGCACCATCAAGTCGCAACTGGATGTCAGCTCGGACCTGAAACCGTCACTGGGGAATCTGCAAATCCCGCTGACCAAGCTCGCACTCCTGGATCCCGGTTTTTTTGTTGATCAAACGCACACTGCACGAAATGTCGTTGACAAACTTTCGCGGCTAGCCACCTCGGCAAATTTTCCTAATAAGGCACTGGAAGATCGCATCAACGATATTGTCGATGACATCATCGATGATTATGAAACCGATGATTCAATTTTTACTTCTGCCCTAGGTAGAATCGAGAAGCTTGTCGCGCAACAGGAACGGGCGCTCTCGCGCAATATCGAGCGCGTTGTGCGCACACAGGAAGGACGCCAAAAATTGGCCGATGCGAGAGAGGCCGCAGAAACCGCTATCAGCAGCAGACTCGCTCCGCCCTCCGCCCCAAAGGTGCTGGTAGATCTTATTGACAGCGGATGGCGCGACCTATTGGTCCTTACACATGTTCGCGAAGGTGCCGACAGCTCGGCCTGGGAAGAGCAGTTAAAAACCCTGGACCTGCTCTGTCTGTGGCTGGATGAGCGCCAACTAGCCGACGCTGACGAGGATCACTCCGTACAACGGAGTCTGGAAGCGGAGCCTCTAATTGATCTGGTTAATCAACAAATTTCCAGCGCCCTTCCTACAAACATAGCCCACGAGGAAGTGCTGGAAGAATTGCGTGGGATTCTGGCGGGCCTCATTGAAATAGAAACTACTCCGATCGCCGCAGAGGCATCAGCACAGGCACCTGCTCCCGCAGAAGTGCGCGCAAAGATCGAGGACTTGCCGCGATTACGGCGGTGGGTAAAGCGCGTCGAGCAATTGCAGCTGTCCAGCTGGCTGACTTACCGTGACAAATCTGGCAGCAAAAAACGCATGCAGCTCGCCTGGATCAGCCCTGAGAAAGATCGCTTCATATTTGTCAGTGAACGCGGGCAAAAAGTCGCAGATTTAAGCGCTATCAAACTGGCCAGGCAGTTGAGTCAGGGAGTACAACCACCGGCACCCGCTGACGATCTTTCAGTAATCGACCAAAGCATGTACCACACACTTGAACACGTCCAGAAATCACTGAGTTTCGCGCGCAATCATGACACGCTGACCAAGCTGATTAACCTCGATACGTTCAACGTTCAGATGAACCGTGTACTGCGTCATAGTCAGCTTAAGCAATCGAAACATGCGGTGCTGTTCCTGAATATAGATGAGTTCAAACTCGTCAATGACGTTTACGATCGCATCACGGGCGATCAAGTCCTGCTGGAATTTGCCAGGCTCCTATCCCAGTTACACGGCAAGAAGTCTTCTTCAGCCAGAATCGACGCCGATGAATTTGCGGTCTTGTTGCTTGAGTGCTCCATGGATGACGCCCTAAAGATTGCTGAGAAAATCCGCAATGATATTGAAGCAAGCCCCCTGGAAATTGAGGGCGAGGTCGTCAGCTTCACTGTCTCAATTGGTGTTGCCGCTATTGGCGAGTACAGCCGGAATGTGGAAGAAATACTCGACGATGCGCGCTCAGCAATGCGACACGCCAAACAAGAGGGCCGTAATAGAGTCGACCAGTTCGAGGAAACACAAAGCAGAATCGAGGACCACAAACTTGAGAAAACACAGACCCGTGAAGCTCTTGAAAGCGCGCTAGCGTCGGAGCGATTTATTCTGCGCGCGCAACCGATCGTACAATCTGCTGTGAGTGACCGCGACCATACTACCCTCCATTACGAGCTACTATTGGGACTGGTCAATACGGACGGCTCTATATCCTCGCCGGAGGAATTCATTCGGTCGGCGGAGCGTTATGGGCTTATGAGCCTGGTGGACCAGTGGGTTGTAAAAGAAGCGTTTACCTGGATTAGCCAGCTTATGGACGAACAAAAGGTGGTGCCCAACCTGGCTATCAACCTGTCGGGCGCAAGTGTGACTGACGATGCATTCATGGAGTACCTTCTGGAGCAAATCTCCGAATTCGGCGTAGGTACTAGTCTCCTGTGTTTCGAAATCACCGAAACCGGAACAATTTCAAACTTAATCAAAGCGGCTGACTTTGTAAGGGCATTTAGAAGTATAGGGTGCAAGTTTTCCATCGATGATTTTGGAACTGGTCTTGCAAGCCATAATTATCTGCGCGAACTCCCTGTCGACTATGTCAAGATTGACGGCAGCTTTGTCACGGGTATCGACCAAAATCGCAATGACTATGCCATGGTGCGCTCGATCAACGATCTGGCACATTTTCTGGGACAGAAGACAATCGCAGAATCTGTAGAAAATGATGCGATAGTGGCCAAGCTAGAAGAGATTGGCGTCGACTACCTGCAGGGCTGGGGTGTTGGTATGCCCAAACCTTTGGTGGAAGTCACGGCCGATCTCTCCAGTCTCGAGAAATAGCCGGGCTTGTCGGTGATAGACCCCAAACGAGTTGATGATCACTTCAACCAATTGGTAGGGCTGATCTATCAGGGCGCTCTGGAAGAACAACCGTGGCAAAGTGCCCTGCCTGCATTGCGCGAGGCCCTGGATGCGCAGGTCGTCTCTTTAGTACTGCGCCCACCCACCGCCGATGATCAGGGTGTGATACTTAATTGTGTGCGCCCGGAACCAAACCTTATAACGGTCGATGAGTCCCTGGCGGATCCCAACGACTGGGAAGTCAGCGCCTACCGAGAGCAGTTTTTCTCATTGGACCCCTTTGTCAATCTACCACTGGACAAGGTTATTGCGCTGGAAGATATTCTCCCCGACAAAGCCCTGGTGACCTCCGACTATTACCTCCACTACCTCAAGCCGATAGATCTTTTCAGGATACTGGGCGTGGATACAGCCGAACCAGGCGGCATGCTGGCTCGACTACGCTTCTCTCGAAGACGCAGCGAAGCGCGTTTTAAAGCTCGGGAACGGCAGTTGCTAGCCTTACTTACGCCGCACCTATGCCGCGCCATTGAGATATATGCAAAACTGAACCGCATGGCGTCCGAAAGAGATGTTTATGCGGGCGCAGTCAACCAACTGTCGGTCGCAACTATCATTCTCGATGAGCAGGGCCGTCTCCTCACCACTAATGCTGTAGGAAAGGCTCTACTCGAACAAGGCGAAGGCCTCAGTTTGGCGGATAACCATTTGCATATCGAGGGTAGGGATATCAACAAAGAGCTGCAACAGGCGCTTGCCACTATTATCAAGGCTCAACAACGAGGCGAGACGTCGGTGGTGCGGGCACTGCGCGTGCCGCGTCCTGGAGCGCGCTCAGACCTTGGACTGGTGATCAGGCCCGTGCCTACAACGCAGTGGAGTGAGGGCCAGTCCAGTCCCTCCGCAGCGGTCTTTATCAGCGATCCCGACTTACAGGAATCCACTTCGCGACATATTCTGGGCGAGCTTTTTGAGCTTACGCCAGCGGAAGCCAACCTTGCCACCCTGCTGGCTCGCGGACTCAGCCTAGCGGAAGTTTCTCTCGCTCAAAAGATTTCTCAACACACATCCCGCGCGCAGCTTAAATCCATATTTGCCAAGACGGGGGTTTCCCGGCAGGCAGAACTGGTGCGCTTAGTCCTTAAAAGCGTGGCGTCCCTGGGCTGAGCCCATCACTGAGCTTCAGTACTCTCCGCCGAGATTTCAAAGTCCTCGAGAAGACCTTTCTATGAAATAGAAAAATTATTATGTTATAAAACAGAAACTTATATTCTATATTTGATTTTTATTCTAGATTTAGCCAGGGGTAGTCCAGGGTTTGTCCACACCCCGAATACACGCGATTATTGAGTGTTACCACCACTGATGCTGGGAATATGTCTCCGCTCATCGTATCCACACAGGATGAATCATCAATCTCCACCCGCAATGCCTTTGCGTCTGCGTTTCCGTCATAGACACGTATGCCGTCTGCCCCCGTTTCACCGGCAGCAGGAATCAATACACGTAACGATCCATAATCTTCCACAAACAACAGCTGACTACCCTCCTTTAGCTCCAGGGACCAACCCGGTTCATTGCCCTGGGCCCTGAAGTCGACGCCACGACGTCTAGCATCCTCCCAAGGAATCCGAGCGGGAACCAGGTGGCAGCTCTGGTAGCGCTGCTGGTCAATATTCAACAACGCTTCGTCACCTTTGCTCCAAACGCTCACATCGCCTTCTTCGTAGAGTACGCCCGAGGCACTGCGTACCTGCGATAGAACAACGTAGCGATCCTCGAGCCATACTGCCATCTCTCCCGGACCGAGACGGGCAATAAATTCGTATCCCTCGCACGCATAAACCAGCGTTGTGGCCCGCGGGCGCCCATCGCGATCGAAGCCCCAGGCGCCTCCATTATCGCCGCGACGAGAATAATCTCCACCACAGGCATACAACGGCAGGCACAACACGATGCCCCACAAAATTTTATTCACCGCGAGTTTCTCCTGTAAAAGGTGCAACCATTCTTTTTTTTGCTTGCAAAGTGGCTCCGCGATTTCTCTTCAGTGGGGCGCTGATAGAGATCGCCGAATAAGCTACTGAAGGTGGGGTCGATATGCATTGTCTCAGTATACCGCTATTACCAACCCATAAAATTTAACGAATGTGAGTGCAGCAAACCGTCATTGAGGCAAAAACAACGGCATTGCGATCATGCGTAGCGCAAGCAACGTTAGCATCCAGCGGAAAATGCGCTGGAAATTGAGTTGCGGCACATAGGGTCGCAGCCTTGTGCCAACCCAGGAACCGAGCACCCCTGCCAGGATCATGCCCAGCGTTAATTTCCACCATGGGGCGAAGCTGAAACCGATGGCCACAAAAGCCACCAGGCGCAGCGCGTGATTCAGTGTCATAGTCACAGCGGTATTCACCACGAGCCAATCCCTCTCGGTGCTGCGTCGCATCAGTACGGCGGCGCCAACCGGGCCTGTCGCTCCCGCCACCATGCCCAGACCGGTCTGACAAAAACCGAGCAAAGCCAAAGACATCGGACCCCCACCCGGTATAGCGGGCAATTGAATCCAGGTAAACACCAGGATTAGCGCACCAATCAACGCCGGCAGCCAGTGCATGTCCAGGCTCTGGTAAACCTCAGCACCCAAACATACCCCTAGAACCGCACCCAGCAGAACAGCCGGGAGTATGCCGGGATCAATATCGCGCCAACTGAATGCGGCGCGGGAAAGATTACTCGCCAGCTGGGTCGCCGCATGCAATGGCAGGATCACAGCCGCGGGGATCAGACCGGGCATCACGGCTATCAGCAATATGCCCCCACCCATGCCCATCACAGCAGCCAAAGCCGATGTAAAAAACACTATCGGCACTAATGCTAACTCATTCACATACACTCCCCGTTCAGACTCGCCACAGACACGGTTTTACCTGTATCACAGGCGAGTCTACACTAGGGCCAAGCCAATTTATTCGCGCAGCAGGAATAACCGAAATGAGCAAAAAAAATACCAGTGTCAGCCATCAGGCTCTAGCGGGGTGGTACGATGTCGACCCTACGAGTACGGACCTCAAGCCAAATCCACACCCGCACTATAAACACTTGCGCGAAGCGCAGCCGGTGAATCTGACCCCCGTGGGCGACTGGCGTCTTTCCAACTACGCCGATATTCAAAAGTTGCTTAAACACAGTCATAGCGGAATGCGTGATCTCGACGGATTGATTCCGGATGAGTCCCGTGAGGAAACGGAAGCATCCAAGTTTATGCTGCGCATGGCCCCCCCGACCATGACCGCTTGCGCAATCTTGTAAGCAAGGCATTCACGCCACGCTCGCTTAACACTATGCGCCCAGCTATCGAGCTGCTTGTATCAGCCGAGCTGGATCGCGTTGCGCCCCGGGGTGAAATGGATCTGGTGGCGGATCTAGCACTTGCAGTATCAGCGGCATCGATGTGCGCTATGCTGGGTGTGCCGTTTGAAGATCGGCATGAATTGACGGAGCTGGTCTCGCTAGTGACCTACCGCCTCGCCAAGAGCGCCTATCCACATCTGCAAAAAAAATCCGAAGCAATCATGAAACTAGCAAACTACATGATGCTTCTTATTGAAGAACGCCGGACACATCCCACTGATGACATTCTAGGACAATTAGTGACTGCAGAAGAGGCAGACGACCGTCTTAGCAACGACGAATTACTGCAGCAGAGCATCGGTCTTCTCGTCGCCGGCCTGGAAACCACCATCGGCCTAATCGCCAACGGCATGGTTTGCTTTGCCCGCTACCCC
>TARA_R110002072_G_scaffold302503_1_pt1 | contig 33806 bp, 31 predicted proteins | sample TARA_R110002072 | Tara Oceans TARA_R110002072 (sample SAMEA4397118) | marine metagenome | biome: Polar Biome; feature: [SRF] surface water layer (ENVO:00010504); material: water (ENVO:00002006), including particulate matter (ENVO:01000060) such as... | depth 5 m
TGCCCGATTGACGTAACCGCCACCGTGGGTAGATCGGGTGCTTACTTTGCCGCGGCCGGGCGGTCCGCAGTCTCCGGGGCGTCAGCTCCACCCCCTGAGGTTTGTGAGAGTCTGTCAGTGGGGGCAGGAACAGGGGGTTGGGCCTCAATGGAGCCCGTGGTTCTTGGTTTGGCGCTCCCGCTGGTCTTTCCTGCGCTAGCGTGGGCGATAATGGTTGGGTAGTGTGGCGCTTAGGTTGACGGGCCCGCTCGCCCGCATTCACTGGTGTCGTGTCAGCGGTGCCTGGCGTCAATTACTTTTGCCCAAGACCAGTTGTCGCTGCGCAGATTCCTGTCAGCAGGGCCGCTGCCGTCTTGCTGGTTTGTTGGGCGAGTGTTGCGACTGCGTCCTCGAAGCTCTTCGTGCAATCAGGGTTGTGCCGGGATCATGGCATGGCCTCCGTCACGACTGACTAGCACTTCTTGCACTGCCGTCGGCGGATTTCTCCTTCGAGCTAAGCGTCGTCGTCCCGGAGGCTTACGTGTCGCCATCGACGCCTACTTTGCGACTCGCGTCCGCGCTTGCAGTGACCGCAGTGCGGGCACCTCAAGGTCTTGAAGTTTGGGCGATGCCGATGATGAGCGAGCTGTCTTTGAAGCGGGGTCCGGTAGCCCGGAGCCCTAGTGATTGAAAGGCTTGTTAATTGGCGTTGTTGTGCGCCCAGGTAAGGCCTCGTGTGATGAAGTCCAAAGCGCCGAGTGCTCGTCAGCGCATTGCTCGGCGTTGGATCGGGCTCGCGGCCACAAGTCTCGTAGCAGTAGAGGCCAGGCTCGCTTCACTCGTCGCCTACGCAGCCTTGGCAGTTCCTGCGGCTCGTTCCTTGCTCGTCAGTCCGTGGGGCGGCCTGGCGCGCGGCAACCCGCTCTTGACGAGCTTTTGGTCGGCTGTATCTTGCAGGCGTAGTCCTCGGGCCACGCATTGGAGCGCGATATTGGCACCTGCTCGGCGTAAACGCGTGCGCCGACTGCCTTCGCCGACTGCAGCAGATGCACAAAAGTCAGGTTGTGCTACATTTTGGTGCTGTTAAGGCAAGATAACAAGTGGGGCGGTCACCCCGTACCAACTTTTCAGGCGGTTACCTCGATGCTCATCCAGGCAATTCGATGCTCCTCACCACGCCGGGCTTTGCTCGGACTGAGTCTTTCAATCTGTGCAGCGAACTTGTGCCCCGGGCAGAATGTGTCCGAGGCAACGGGGTTCTCGCCGTTCAGGCCCTCGTAGGTGCTAGTGTGCGGTCTGATGTTGGCGGCATTGACACCAGTTCCTCCTTTGCGGTCCGGAAGCAATGGGGTGTCTCGATTGTGATGGAGTTGCCGCTGATCGGTTGCCGCGCTCCAGGTTCAGGGGCGCATGCCGATGATTGGCTAGGCGGGCAGCATGTTGTTGGGCCTAGTTTTCAACTCGTGCCAGGACAACTCGCTGCCTTGGCGTCCCGTGATCAATCCGTAATTCTGTGTGAAATTCAGGAGAAAGAACAATGACTCCAAATACTAAGGTGTATCTCTACGATACGACTCTTCGAGACGGCACCCAGGGCGCTAGTGTTAGTTTTACTGCCGGTGAAAAGCTTGCCATATGCCATCGTCTCGACGAGTTTGGGGTGCATTACATTGAGGGCGGGTGGCCGGGGTCTAACCCACGGGATGCGCAATTCTTTGAGTTGGCCAAGAAAGATAAATTCAGAAATGCCAAGCTCACAGCGTTCTCGTCCACTCGAAGGGCTGATGTTGATGTTCGGCGCGACGTGAACATGAAGGCGTTGATCGAGAGTGAGACGCAGGTGGTCGCCATGTTTGGCAAAAGTTGGGATGCGCACGTTGAGCGCGCGCTCCGCACCACCCTTGAAGAAAATCTGCGCATGATTGGCGAGTCGGTGGCCTATATGAAAGATATGGGGCGTGAAGTCGTGTATGATGCTGAGCAATTCTTCGATGGATTTAAGCATAATAGCGAGTATGCTCTAGATACTCTGTATGCTGCGGTTGATGGCGGCGCAGATTTCATTGTCTTGTGTGATACGAATGGTGGAACTCTGCCAAGTGAAATCACATCTATTATGGCCAGCGTGCGTGACTCGCTGCGTTCCAGGTGTGAGCGGGGGAGGGTTGTCAGGCTCGGGGTCCATACTCACAATGACTGCGGTATGGCCGTGGCTAATTCGATTGTTGCCGTGCAGTCCGGCGCTGTCATGGTTCAGGGGACGATCAATGGATATGGCGAAAGGACGGGCAACGCGGATCTGACTTCGATTATTCCCGTGCTGAAGCTGAAGATGCAGATCGACTGTGTTTCTGATCAAGATTTGGCCTCATTGACCGAGTTGGCCAGGTTTGTCAGCGAGTCAGCTAACATGATGCCTCAGAACTCCCGACCATTTGTTGGGAAAAATGCATTCGCGCACAAGGCTGGCGTTCACGTCAATGCAATCATGAAGTTCCCCGAGTCGTACGAGCACATGGATCCGACCTTGGTCGGCAATCAGCGTCGCGTCGTCGTCTCTGACCTGTCAGGTAAGAGCAATATCGAGTTCAAGGCGAAGGAGCTCGGTTTTGAAATCGGGGCGGATGGCTTGAGCGGTCAGGCGGTCGTTGCTGAGATCAAGCGGCTTGAGCAGGTGGGGTATCAATTTGATCGGGCCGAGGGTTCGTTCAAGGTGTTGATGCAGAAGTTGACCGAACGATTCGTGCCGCTATTCGAGCTTGAGTCGCTCCGCATCACGATTGAGAAGGATAAAAGCGCAAAAAGCATTGTTCACGCAGTGCTAAAAATTCGGATCGGTGACAAAGTAGAGCTGACTGTGGCGGAGGGGCGCGAAACTGTAGATGTTCTTGATAGCGCTTTGCACAAGGCTCTCGACTCCTACTATCCAGTGCTTGCTACGTTGCATACGGTCGATTTCAATATTCGCGTGATCGAGGGGCACGACGGGGCGGCTTCTCGTTCGAGGGTGTCGATCGAATCGCGGGATGGTGAACATCGGTGGAGTACCATGGGGGTTTCGGAAAACGCCGTTGAGGCATGTTGGGCCGCCTTGGCTGACAGCTTTCACTACAAGCTGACGGCCTCGGATGGTGCCCATGGTGATACCGCAATCGGTATTAAGTTATGATGCCGCATTGTTTGGTTGGCGAGGGGCCATCGGGTTCGTTGGTGTTTCGTCTTCTGGGGCTGCCGGCGTGCCTGTGGTGGAGCGGCAAGGGTGTAGTTGCCTGTGTCTGAGATAGGAGTTGTTGTCATCGGCAGGAATGAGGGGCGGCGTCTGGCTCGCGCTCTGGAGTCCGCCTTGGCGGGTGCTGCCTCCGTCGTCTACGTCGACTCGGGTTCATCTGACGGCAGCGTGGAGCTTGCCGGCTCACAGGGTGTAGAGGTTTGGCAGCTGGATCCGAGTTCCCCATTTTCAGCTGCGAGAGGCCGGGCCGAGGGCGTGTCTGTATTGTTGAGATCGACGAAAAGGGTAGATTACATCCAGTTTCTCGATGGCGATTGCAGCCTGGATAGTGGTTGGTTGGCTTGTGCTGCTTCTCATCTAGATTCCAACGCATCGACTGGGGTTGTGTGTGGGCAGCTGGTGGAGGCTCCTTCAGGTGTTCCTCTCTACACCAGGATTAGTCCTCAATCATGGCGTCAGCCGGCGGGCGAGTTGCAGTCGTGTGGGGGCATATTCATGGTTCGTCGGGACGTGTATGAGGCTGTTGGCGGATTCAATCCTGCTTTGCTCACCCGCGAGGAGAGTGATCTGTGTGCCCGCGTGCGCGCCGCCGGCTCTCGAGTCGTGCGATTGAGTGAGGGTATGGCGCAGCATGAATCGGGTATCAGGACCTTTCATCAGTGGTGGGCGAGGGCCGTTTGGGGGGGGTATGGTGATGCGTTGAGTATCCGCAATAGCCCGCCCAACCGGCGGCGGCTTCAGCGGTTCTGGGCGGGCATTCTGGTCTCACCCGCGTTGATCGTCGGAGGGGCAATTGGAATGATCTGGTCTCTCTGGGGTGTGGTGGCATTGGCTCTGGGCTTGGGTGCGATCGTCCTCAGTTTGGCAAGGACGGCGTTGGCGCGTTTTCGTCAGGGGCACTCGGTTTTGGAGGCTGTAGAGTTTGCGATATTCGCATCACTCCGTAGGGTTGCGGGTTGTGTCGGCTTGTTTTCTTACTACTTGCAGCGTGGCGATGCGTCTGGGCGTCCAGACCCGCGTGGTCCGAAAATCGCGGGGGTCGGCGACGCTGTTTCCGGGCGGGATCCGACATCGGGGCGCTCGTCCAAATAGAGGTGCGCATGAGCAGTAGAGTTGTGTTTGTTCTTGGCATAACTTGTAACGGGTTATCCGTTGTGAGGAGTCTTGGTCGTCGTGGAGTTAGAGTTGTTGCGGTGGATTCTGACGTCAAGAGGGCGGGCCTGAGTTCGAGATACGCGAAGAAGGTTGTGGCGCCTGCGAATATTATTGATGATGAGTCGCCGTGGCTCGACTTTCTCGTGGGGCTCGCCTCCGAAGAGTCGGGTAAGCCGATTCTTTTCCCCACCGAAGACGCCTACGTCTTGTTTATCGCGAAGCATCGCGTCAAGTTGAGTGCTTACTTCGATTTCAACCTTGCGCAAGATGCGATTGTGCAGGCGTCGGTCAGTAAGCTTGGGACGTATGATCTGGCTATTGAGAACGGCATTCCGACCCCGTGGACGTTTTTGGTGCGGACGTTCGACGACTACGAGCAAGTTAGAGATCGAGTCTCGTTCCCGTGTGCTCTAAAGCCATCGCTAGCACACGTCTGGTTGAAGAACTACACTCACGAAAAACTTCTGGTTATCGAGCGGCCTGAGCAGTTGCGCGAGCGCTTGGTGGAATTGATGGAGCTTGGCATTGAAGTTATTCTTCAAGAGATTATCCCTGGGGGTGACGAGCAGGTATACGTATTCGGGGTCTATGTAGGGGGAGGTGGTCGGGTCATGGGGCATTGTGTCATGCATAAAGTGCGTCAATGGCCAGTGGATTTTGGAGTTGGCGCATTCTGTGTCAGTGTTGAAGATTCAGCGTGTGCCGAGACTGCGCTGCGGATGCTTGAGCGCTCGGGATACCGCGGCATGGCGTCGACGGAATACATGCTGGACCCTAGAGACGGGTTGTATAAGCTAATTGATATTAATCCTCGGACATGCATGATTGGAGAGCTGGCAGTGGCCAGCGGGGTTGACCTTCCGTATCTCTACTACTGCGATGTGGTTGGGTTGGAGCCGCCTCCAGTCATTTCTGTCAATCTTGGTATGAAATGGTCGTGCTTTGAGTGGGATTTGAAAAGCTTTCTCGAGCATCGGCGGCGAGGTGAATTGACGTTGCGCGGGTGGCGTGCCTCATTGCGTGGTCAGCGGGTTTTCGCATACTACGCGCGCGATGACATGAAGCCCTTTATGGTGGCGGGAGTCAGGTTCGTGCAGCGCTTGATCCGTCGAGTTTTGCGGGTTGGGCGGCGCCAGCGACGTCCGACTGCGTCACAGGGTGCGGGGTCGCGCTCGCATTCGGCAGGCGCGCCGTGAGCGAGTCTGATGTGACGCAATGCCATGGAGGCCAATAGCGATGTTTCGGTCGGGTTGCCTCGGGCATCCTTTGGTGATGAGTAGGCTGATATCTCGGCTATGGTGGCGTCATTCCGAGGTTTATGGATTCTGGGGTTGGCGATCGCCTATTGATGCAGCTGTGACTCGGGCTGGTGGCCGCGGCAGATGAGCGCTCTGGTCTCCATTGCCTTGTTCGGATGGGTTCCGGCCTCGCTCCTCGCTTTTGCGATGCTGAGGCCGCACCGCGCAGTTCTGGTCACCACAATCGGTGGCTGGTTGTTTCTGCCGACGGCGAAGTTGGATCTGCCTGGCTTACCCCCTTACACAAAAGCCACGGCAATTGCGCTGGGGTTGATTTGTGGCGTGCTCCTTATCGGTCGGAGGGGGCGTTCCCGATTCGTTTTTCGATTGATCGACTTGCCGGTCATCGTCTTGTGTCTGGGCTCCTTCCTGACTTCACTTAGTAATGACCTAGGGCTGTATGACGGATTCTCGGCGACTTTTCAGAAGGTGGTGTTTTGGGGAGTCCCATATATGTTTGGCCGCATCTACTTCACCTCTGCCGAGCACTTGCGAGATCTGGCCCTGGGCCTCGTAATCGGGGGTATTGTGTACGGAGTCCTATGTCTCTATGAGATTAGGATGAGCCCTCGCCTTAACTTGCATGTCTATGGCTTCTTGCAGCACGACTGGCGACAGCATAAGCGCTATGGTGGTTGGCGTCCTCTCGTGTTCATGCACCACGGCCTGATGGTTGCATTGTGGATGGCTCTGACGACGATCGTGGCCTTCTGGGTTTGGCGGTGCCGTATTGTAACGCGTATCCGGCGCCTCCCTCAAGCGCTTGCGACAATGGCTCTCGCCGTGACCGCCGTGCTCTGCAAATCAGCCGGGGCGTGGATGGCTCTGGCTCTCGGAGTCGGCGCTTACTATCTTCATGAAAATCTGAGGATGCGCTGGGTTATAGTTGTAATGCTATTGGTGTTCCCAGTTTATGTATCCGTGCGCATTGCTGGGATTGTGTCGACTGAACAGGTGGAGGCTCTGGCCCACCACATTTTTGACGCGGAGCGCGTTGATTCTTTGGTCTTTAGACTTGCCCAGGAAGACCCGTTTGTCGCCTGGACTTTGAATAGGCCGCTACTCGGCTGGGGCGGGCACGGAAGGAATTGGCCCGTAGATTTGATCTCAGGAGCTGAAACAGTGGATGTTGTCGATGCGCAATGGTTGACCTTATTCAGCAAGTCCGGCCTGGTTGGTTTGTTCTCATTTTGCGCGACCTTTATGGCTGGGCCCTTGCTGGCACTCCGCGTTGTTGCGAGGCTTGTCCGGCCCGATCCACTCTTGAGAATCATGCCAGTTATTCTCTGCTTGCCAGTCGGGTTGTTCCTGATCGATAGCCTGTTCAACGGCATGCCTAGTCCCGTGTATACGCTCGTCGCCGGGGCCCTTGCCGGGTTTGGGGTAACGCGACCGCGATCATGCAAAAGCAATCGCTGAAGTCTCAGGCGCTTGCAGGTTCTGCCTGGACTCTTGGCGGCTACACGGTGGCCCAGGTAGTGCGGCTGGGTAGCCATCTGGTCCTGGCTTGGCTGCTTGACCCGAAGATGTTCGGGTTGATGGCGTTGGTGAAAGTTGTGCAGCATGGCCTGGGCATGTTCTCCGATATCGGAATCCTGCCCAGCATCATTCGGAGCAAGCGCGGCGATGATCCGGTATTCCTCTGTACGGCCTGGACCATTCAGGTCATGCGAGGCATCGCGCTCTGGATCTGTGCCTGCATTTTGGCCTGGCCGCTTGCTGCCGTTTTTTCGCGCAATGATCCTGCGGCCTGGCAGTTGCTCCAGCTGTTGCCCGTCGCTGGCTTCGGGGCCGTGCTAGAAGGCCTCAATTCGCCGGTCTTGGCTACCCTGAACCGTGACCTGCGGTTCGGAAGGATGACCCTGCTCGAGTTGGGCAAGCAGTTGACCGCCGTCGTGGTCATGATCGTCTGGGGGTATTTTTCCCCCACTGCTTGGGCACTCGTTGCAGGTGGATTGGCAGGTTCCGCGTTCGGGGCCTTGCTGAGTCATTTCCTCGTGCCTGGATTCCGGGTGAGGTTCGCTTGGAATCGCGATTGCGTGAGCGAGATTGCCCATTTCGGCAAGTGGATATTCCTCAGCACGGCGTTCACTTTCCTCGCGATCAACCTGGATAAGTTGATTCTGGGCAACCTCGTGACCTTGGAGCACCTCGGCGTCTACTCGATTGCCTTCGTGTTCGCCAAGGTGCCGCAATACGTCGGCATGCGATTGTCGAGCAAGGTGCTGTTTCCTATTTACGCAACGTTCCGCAGTGACGCGGAGCGCATGGTCTCGGTAGCCTTGAAAGCACGCGGCTTGGTGCTGCTCCTGGGCATGGCCGTTTGTTGCTGTCTGGCCGTGGCTGGACCTTTGTTTTTTGAGTCGTTGTGGGATCCTCGCTATCACGAAGCTGGCAACATCACTCAGTGGATGTCTCTTTACATCTGGACAACACTCATTCAGCAAACGATGAGTCGTATCCCCTTGGCTCTCGGCAACTCGCGGGCGATGTTCTACTCCAACGTATGGATGTGCACGGGTAGCCTGCTCGCCATCGGTGGTTATTACTTGGCAGCGCTGCCGGGATTCATAAGCGGCTTGGCGATGGGGCCTGTGATCTCCCACATGTATCTACTGCGGCACGTGCCGGCAGGTCGGTTGGCACTTTTCCGGCAGAGCGTGCGCTTCACTCTCGTGGCTGTGGCCTACGGGATGAGCGCAGTTCTGGCGACGAACTTTGTGCGATCCTGGGTCTCCGAGCTGGCATGGGCGGCAATGGTCGTGACGCTTGCGGTGACCCCTGTGCTCGTAGTGGGGGTGGTTGTTCTCAGAAAAGTGCGAGGCGAGCAGCGATCGCAGGTGGCGAAAGGATCATAGCCGCAGCCCAGGTGAGGAAGTCTGGACGTGGCGCAAAGCGCCGCTAGTTGCTAGTTGACCATCAACGCCGGAGCTGTTCGCGGAACCTGCAGACCTCTGAGCGGAAGCCGAGTCGGTCGAGTTGGCCGCTGTGATCGACCGTTCTCTGCATGGTGATGGCGATGCGGGTTAGGCTTGTCTGGCTCCCGTCAGGGAGGTTGATGCCGGCGTTGGAGAACCCGGAGTAGCGGTATCCCGCGGCGCGCACGGCATGCTCGACGCGAGCGTCGGTGTCGCCATTGGGGAAGCAGATCCCGGTCACGGGCTTGTCGATCCACGCGCGGAGCTGCGCCGCCGATTCGCTCAGCTCCTTGGCGAGATCGCTGTCGTCGAGGAGGGGCAGGATTGGGTGGGTCACCGAGTGGGAGCCGATTTCGTGCCCGTCACGATCCAGCTCGATCACCTCCGCGGGCGTCATGGGGCGGCACCTGGAGATATCAAGGGATCCGTTGCTGCTCTCCTCAGCCTGTAGAATCAGTTCGATCCTTTGCTGCCCTGCCAGCGCCTTTAGGCCGGCCATCCATGCATTGATGCTCGTGGGGCGTGCTTCCCTGCTGGGGGCTAATTCGTCGCGGCCCTCAACCGCGTTGAGCATTCGGATTCTGTCTTGTGGGTCGAGCTGCTCCCAGGCGAATGCCGCTTGGTCGAACCAAAGCGGGGCGCCGTTCTTCACGAAGTCGCTGGTCACGTAGAATGTGCCACGCACGCCATGTTCTTTGAGGATCGGTGCGACTACGGAGTAGTTGTCAGAGTAGCCGTCATCGAACGTTACCGAGAGCAAGGGGCGTTTTGAGGAGCGGCCGCTCACGAGCTCTGCCAGTGCCTCTGCAACGGGCAGAACCTGGCACTGAGAGGCGAGCCACTCGACTTGGGTTCTGAACGCGCAGTCCGGAATGACAAGGCTGGCAAGGGGGTAGTCACGACAGTCCTCGATTGGCAATACCCGATGGTACATAAGAATCGTGAGCCCGCGGCGCATTCTTCTCTCAAACAGGCTCATTAGGCCCGTCATAGCCGCGGCCCTATCCAGTCCCGACCGCAGGCGGTGCTTGAATGGTCTTCTCGTTTGTTTGATATTGGAGCGGGGCGACAAGGTGGGACGGTTCACAAGAAGCGCCTCCGTCTCTCCATTCTGCCTTGCAGGCGCGAGGGAAGTGTCCGGAGGCCTTGAACCGGGATCTTCGCCATGCATTTTTCCCACGCCGAGAGCGCACTTCGGCAGTGCTTGACCAAAGAGGGTGTCTCTACGCTGCCCTCAAGTAGTTCGGTCTTGCCACTCATTAGGCGTTGCTTGTACATGGTGTCCCCCTTGCCGAGGTCGATTTGTCGAATGCCGCACGCAGGTGCCTGTTCTGCCATTTTCAGCAAGAGGATTAAGCCCGGGCTGAACTTGGCGTAGTTCGCCGAGTAGACCGGAAACCAATAGTGGATTATGTCCTTGGAGCGCATGCCAAAGTGCAGAGCAATCGGCTCATCACCAAGGTAGAGAGCTGACAAGAGACCAGCAAAGCCATCTTCCTTGGTTTCATGTATCGCCCGCAGGAGTTGCCTTGTCCAGCCATATGCAAACGCGTCGACGGTCCCTGACTCGCGGTATTGGTCGGATTTGAGCGCCATGAGGCGCGTGAGTAGGAGGTCGTCGGTGGTGTCCATCACGAACCGGAGCGATCCCTGTTCGCGTTCTAGCTTCCGGAACAGGGTGCCGATCTTGTTGACCTGCTTGGACCCACTCGCTCGGACTTGCTCGCAATAGGCCTCGTAGCCCCGCTTGAGATCCATGTAGGGCGAGTGTGACTGTACCTTCGCGTGAGGAGCGAACTCCCTCTGGGCGACCGGAACGTGATCGAAATCCCACACGGCGAGGCCGCAGCGGGCGATCAGCTCTGGGATATCGAGTGCGAGGTCATGCGACGCAATCGGGCCGTGGTAGTCGGATAGCGCTCCGCCCACAGGACGTCCGAGCCGCCAGCGTCCTACTTGGAACGGAAAGAAGGCAGTGGGGTCAGAGCTCTTGCCGATGATCGCTACGCGCACGTCGGTGCGCACAGCGGCCACCAGCCGAGTAAAGCTGGGACTGAAGTACGGACTTCGCAAGTTTGGATTGCTAGCCCGGATCTCCTCCCAGGCCGCTGTGTGCCGAGTGGTGAGGTCTCTGGCATCAATAACCTTGATCATCACGGTTGGAACACGTGGGGGCTCAGGCTTGGCCGTGTTGACGCATCCTGGCTCATGGCCGGCCGAATAGTTTTTGGGGGAGCGACGGGTAGGCGCCGCCCGTGAGGTAGCGAAGGAACGTCATGGATTGGGGCGCTGTGACGCGAGACAGCCAGTAGGGATCGGAGGCGGCAGTGATTTGCGAATTCGCCCCGGAGGCGATCGCAGAGCCAAGGCCCTCGGCTTTGACCAACTCCCTGCCCGCCGCATCGCTTCGGCCGTATGGGAAGGAGAAGTGCACCGGCCCATAACCCAGCTCACGCCGGAAGTCCTCACAGCATGCTGCGAGCTCCCGTTGTCGCGTCAAGTCGGATGCGCTCCGTAAGTCGCAGTGGTTGGACGTGTGGACCCCAAGCTCCATCAGGCCAAACTCATCGCGCATCCTTCGGGCCTCTGCCCAGGTCATGGTCAGGCGGGGGCCTGCTTCCCGCGGGCTAAGTTGTTCTTCGAGGGATAACAGTAGTTCTTCTCGGCCTTCGAGGCTTGCCTGAATCATCATGTCGTTGATCTCGCGACGTGCTCGTTGCATCTGCTGTTGATCGTCGAGGGCGATGTGAGCGGAGCATCCGGGCAGGCTCAGCTCATTGCAGGTCCGGGTTTGCAGAGTCGTGTGGACACGATCTACCCATTGGTTTTCACCACGACCAACATAGCCAGTGCAAAGATAGAGGAGCGCTGGCAAGCCGAACTCTGCAAGGATCGGGGCCGCTACCTCCAGGTTGTCTAGATAGCCGTCATCAAACGTGATGGCCACTGAGCCCGCGGGCGGGTCGTCGCCGCAACGGATCGTCGAGACCAGATCGGAGAAGCTGATTACTCGGCGGTGGCGGGTAAGGAATTTGACTTGTTGTCGAAACCGGCTGGCGTCGATGGTGTTGGCCGGATCGTGCCAGCGGCGGCGTTCCGGGGTGGATATGCTGTGATACATCAGGATCACGGCTCCGGTCGGCGATGCCGTGCGTACATAGAGCCACGACACGCCACTCAGGTAGAGTCCCGCCTGAGCTCCTTGCAGTAGCCGTTGCTTCAGCCTCATTGTGGATGTTCGTTCGCGCCGATTCGTGCCTGGCGCTCTAGCCAGACCCGGTGGCGCGCTTCGTTGAGTCGTTTCGTCGCGGCGCGCTTGCCACGCAGCAGACATGACCACTGGTAGCTCCGGAGAAAAGCCCGAAACTCTGGATCTCCGTATCGCGGCGCCCTGCGTAACATCGCTCCCAGATAACCTACTAGCATTGCCATGCCGCCGACGATGAGTGGGTGTCTGGTCATGCGAAACACAGCGCCGGCGATCATGTAGCCGAGGCCTGTGCCCATGAACCACTGCCCGTAGCCATGTCTCTTGCGGCCAGTCCAGATTCCCTTTTCGCTAGAGCCCATGACGCGGAGGTGCTCGAAGCGTAACTCGGGTTCGTCCCAGCTGACGGCGATCCAGCCCAAGAGTCTGCAGCGATGTCCGTCGATTCCGTCCCACATGACCTCGCGGACGAATCCGCCGATGTCTCTAAAGCATGAGAGACGAAACAGTTTGGTCATGCCGACGGAGTTCTCGTCGCCGCAAGCCTCGCTGACGAGGCGGTCGCCCGAGCGGAAGTATGGTTTCCCACTGCACGTGCCGATCCTCGGATTCTCCTCCATCCTTCCGATGAGTACCTCGAAGTAACGAGCCGGAAGATCTAAGTCCATATCCAGCTTGCAGATGTAGTCGAAGTCGTCCGTTTCGGCGGCGTCGTAGCCTGAGTAGAACGCATCTACGACTCCCGGGCCGACTTGGCGCCGACCGCGGTCGGCGCGTCGGATGACCTTAATGCATGGGTGAGTGCGTTCATACTCAGTGAGGATGGCGTCCGTACCGTCGGTGGACCCGTCGTCGACAATGATCCAGCGTGCAGGGGTCAGCGACTGACTCAGGACCGAGTCCAGAGTCAGTTTGACGTAATCTGCCTCGTCCCTGCATGGTGAGATGATGCAATATCGGGGAGTCGGGATCTCAGAGTTTTGTGACATTCGCGGAGGGGGGGGGCGATGATCGACTCAAGAGAGGCTATGCGATGGGAGTCGCTTGGGGGATAGTCCCGATGGGGATGCATGGATATTTTGACCCTGGGGTTTGGCCTGGAACTGCAGGGCACCGGGATTCACATTGTGAGGCGAACCTATGCGCGCGACGGGTTCTATCACGCCGCTTGGACCTTGCACATATGGGGACGCTTCGAGCAAGCATCGCCAAGGGGCGGAACTCGCAGCGATCGTGTGTAGGCCTGTCACGAAGCAAATGTGCTCCTGAGAGGGCTTGACGCTCCCCCTGGATCGCAGGCACGTGGCTGAGCCACTTCGTTCGGAGGTGGCTGCAGCACCAATTGTCAAGTGGGCGCCGCCAAGTCGATTCTCCGTTCTGAGGTTGCATCCCTTCCTGAGAGGGCAAAGATCTTTGTCGTGAAGCTTCTTGCCCGTAATTTAGGTTGTGTCGTTGCTCTAGTGTCGCTGGCCAGCTGCTCTGCGACCGGCTTTTCGATCGCGGAACTCGCGCCTGAGGTCAACGCCACTCGTTACACCCAAGCCGCGCGAGTGTCTGTCGGAGACGTTATCATGGTGACGTTCCCGTTTATGGGCGCATGGAACCATCAAGCGCGTGTTCGGCCTGATGGCCAAGCAACGTTCCGGCTTGTGGGAGATGCTCAAGTTGTTGGCCTGTCTTTACCAGAACTAGCCAGCCGCCTGAGGGAGATGTACGAAGCCAAGGGCCGCGGCCAGGATGTTGAGAATCTGACTGTTGACATGCCTGGTGCCGGTGGTGCGAGCGGTAGCTTGGCCGGGGGCCAGGTTGGCGACCCGTCGGGGCAGGTCGTTTACGTTCTGGGCGACGTGAATGGGCCCGGTCCTCAGTCTCTTTCGGGTCGCATCTTGACGTTGACAGAGGCGATAGGCGCCGCTGGTGGACATCTGAAGGCCACAGCGAACCTACGAAACACCATATTGGTACGTCGATTGGAGGGTTCCAACGAGATGCGCTCCTGGCGCCTCGATGCCGATATCTACAACTGGGGAAAACAACCACCGATCTTTCTCCAGGCGCGCGATATTGTGTTTGTGCCGAACACGGCCATTGACGACCTAGATATTTGGGTGGACCAGTACCTCCGCCGCATGCTTCCGTTCCCGTTCTTCTTCCAGTAACTCAGATGACACGCCATGCAGACGAGTCTGATCACGACGAGGAGGGGGGCGAGGCTGGCTCGGGAGCTCACTTTGTGCCCTACGTCGTCGCGAGCGTCTGGAGATTTCGCTTGCTCGTCGTCTTGGCAGCAGGCGTTGGCTTGGCCTTTGGTCTGTTCGGCGCGCTCATCTCACCCAATCAATACCGCTCAGTCGGCAAGCTGCGTGTGCTGCTCGGCATACGAGAGTCAATCACGCCAGAGTCGGCCATCTCGGGCACGGATTCTACCGCGCGTAAAATGCCCGTGCGCGAGGCGATCTTGAATGAGCTGCAGGTGCTGTCTGCGCCCGAGCTGTTCGACAAGGTCGTTGCAAAGGTTGGCGCCGACAAGGTGCTTGCTCCTTACAAGCCTCCGAGCGCTCGCAACAGTGGCGGTCCCTGGCACGTTCGGACATTCCACGCGCTACAAAGTTGGTGGTTCCAATCGGCCGGGGGAGCGATCCCGTCGGGGCTTGGGGTAGATCGCGATACGCTCGCAAGTCTCGTCCTGCAGCGGGCGGTCCGAATCTACCCAGAGGCGGGCACCAACGTGATCTCGATTGCATACGAGTCTCACTCGCCCGAGTTGGCGCGCATTGTGGTGGAGGCTTCGCGTGCAGCCGCCCAAGAGATACATCGCGAAGTGTTTAACGCCATGACCTCGCTCGGCCCCATCGACGAGGTCATGAAGCGGGACGAAGGACTCGCGCGTAGCGCGGAGAACGCGCTGCGCGAGTTCCGCGCAGCCAACGGCATCTACGACTTCGAGTCACAGCGCAACGGTCTGCTCCAGTACCTCGGTCAGCTCGATCAGCAAATCGACACGATCAACCTTGAGGCCGTTCGAGAAAAGGCAAGGCATTCGCAATTGACGACGTTGAAGAACAACGTGTCGCCCGATCGTCCGGTACGCTCTGCTCGGGCACCGAATCCGCTGTCTGCTCTACTCGTCGGCGATCTGCAGCAGCTAAGGCAGCGACAGCTCAATCTAGAGGGCGAGAAGAGGAATCTCAGCAATGGCGAATTTGAAAGTCGACAAGCCAGCCTAGCCAAGCTGATTAAGGAAAAGGAGACCCAGCTTGAGCAGGAGCTGGCACCTTTGCAGCCAGACGAACGGAAGGAGGCCAATCCGCGCTTTGAGAGCCTAGTCGAGAGTCTTGATGAATGTGCTGTTCTCTTGGAGGGGCTTGAAAAGCAACTTGTGGCCCAGCAGGCCGCTCGCAAGAAAGTCGCCAGTCGTTTGGCTGAGTTCGATAGCTTCTCGCCTGCTTTGCTCCAGCTTGAACAGGACGCGCAGCAAAAGCGTGCCAAGGCCGATCGGCTGGCCGAGGGCGTTGCAAGCATGCAGTCGATGCAGCAATTGGATAGCAACGTCAAGGTGATGCACGACGCCACCTTTGAGCCCTTCAAGGTCGGGCCTGAGCGCGGCAAGCGCGTATTCATGGGAGGGTTATTCGGTGGCGCGATCGGCGCGATGCTGGCATTGCTGTTAGCTTTCCGAAATCCGAGGGTCAGCGGCCGTCAAGACCTCCAAATGCTTGGCCTGCCCTCTGACACCATTCTGCAGAGTTCAAAGCAGCGCGTGCAGGATGTTGGCGCCAAGACTCTTCCACCTGCGTTCGTCGATGTGCGAGCGGACATCGCGGAGTTTTGGACAGTATTGCCCTACGATCGCCGTGAGAAGGCTGGGCTGAAGATCGCGGTGCTCCCGTGTGGCGATGCAGCGGACGCGAGTCGAGCGGCCGCGACGCTGGCTATCGGCCTTGCACTGCATGCTGGCGAGCGAGTTATCTACGTGTCGTGCGCCGAGCAGGACACTTGGTTCGCGGAACGCGCGGGGTTGTCTTCTAGCGCTGGTTGGGCTGGCGTTCTGATGGAGGGACGCAAACTCGAGCGAGCGATTCAGGCGACGCCCGTCGCCGGCCTGTCGTATTTGCCGATTGGACCGGTTGCGGTAGCACAGTCGCACCCGATGGCCGCGGCCGGATTGGTGGGATTGTTGGATGACTTGTCTGCTAGCCACCGATTCGTGGTCTTGGAGTTGCCGCCGCTGGATGCGCGACCTGAGGCAAGAGCGCTGCTCGGTATTGCGGATGCCGTGCAACTAGTCGTGTGCAAGAGGCGAAGTGAGAAGGCGTCAGTGCGGGGGGCCGTCAAAGCAGTAAGGATAGCGGAGGTACAGCTACTCGGAACGGTGCTCCAGGAGCCGCGTAAGCGGAGGCAATCGAGGCAAAATCCCTCCAAGTGAGTTTGAAGGTTTGGTGGTTTGGTGGTAAGCGTCCGACGAGCCTGAGCCTCCCTCGCTCAGCTTGACGACGGGCACCAGCGGCGCAGTCTACGCCAACGCGAGTTCAGGGGCAGCCGGCGCAAACCGCTTTGCCCAATTCGCTGGCAAGAGTTGCTGCACCAAACTGGCGGGCTGCGTGGCAACTCGCACGAGCACATCTTCAAGGTAGCTCACCATGTCGACGTCGGCCAGTCGGCAGCACTCGATGAGTGTGTAGATGACGGCGGCCGCGTGGCCACCGCGTACGCTACCGGCGAAGAGCCAGTTGCGTCTGCCAACTGCGATAGGACGAATCGCGCGTTCACACGCGTTGTTGTGAATCGGTGCGAGGCCGTCTTCAAGGAAGCGACGTAGTGGTCGGTACTGACCGCGGATGTAGCCGATGGCCTTGATCAGGCTGCCAGCATCGCTGTAGTTGCCGACGCATGTTCGTGCCCGGGAATAGATATCGATCAAGATCGGCTTCGACTTCTTCTGGCGGCACGCCACGCGCTCAGTGGGACTGAGTTCGGCTTCGTCGGCTTCGCGCTCGATGTCAAAGAGCTGGCGAATGTCGGCACAGAAGAGCTTCGCCATGCTCGGCGCTTCCTTGCTTGCGTCGCGAAACTTCCTGATCGCATGAGACCAGCAACCGCCCATCCAAATGGACTCACCAGTCCTCATGCTCACGCTCTCAGCAGCAGCGCGATTACCCCGATAACCATCACCGACGAGCGTTCCGGCGAAGTCGCCGAGTTCTGCGGCAATCAGCTCTTTTGATCGGCCAGGTGTGAATCGGTACGCGACCCCGTCGACCTCCGGATTCACGAAGGACCACAAGTAAGCTTGGAAGTTGGAGTCGCCGCGGCCGCCCTGACACTGCACCGGTGTGTCGTCTAGTTGCATTACTGGCCCGGCGCGTGACAAAGCCATCTGACAAGCGGCGATTGGTGCAAGCAACTCGGCGGCGTTGAGCGCCCAGTCGCAAAGCGTCTGTCGTGGTATGCGTTTACCATCGCGACCGAAGATCTGCTCTTGGCGATACAACGGAAGGTGATTGGCGTACTTCTGCACGACCAGCCAGGCCAGTAGGCGTGCGCTCGCGGCGCAGTTCTCAAGTGGTCGCGTCGGCAGATCGGCGACCACTGGCGCGACCTTGCGGTGCTCAGCTTCTTCGGGCGGCAAGCCGTAGACCAGTTGTCGGTGCCTGACGACGACTAGCTGTGCGCGGATGTAGTCGATCTCGTCAAAGACCTTTTCGCCGACGACAATCAGTGGTTTGCCGGTGGCTGGGTCGATGCGTTGGTCTTCTGGGATGTCGTGTACGCGACACTCGACAGGAAGGCCGGTTGTGTCGACCTTGCGCGGTGTGCGCTTGCTTCCTTTGCCGCGTTGCGACCTCGGACAGTCGTCCTCCGCATCGCTATCATCGCCTGAATCAGACTCATCGCTGGGCGCTTCGATTCCTTCGGGCGCGATTGCCAAATCCGGAAACAGTAAGCCCTGCCCTTCCGGGATGTGATGACCACCGCCGCGTGTCGCGAGCAACTGCTTGACGATCGCCTGCAGCTGCTCGATGTCGCGCTGCAGCTTGAGAGCCAACGCAATTTGGTCAGCGATGATCGCATCGCGCTCAGCGATCTGCTTCTTCAGCCTTCTGTTTTCGAGTTGCAGCGCGATTGCCGTCACGCATCACACAATGCACTGATCCGCTGCAAACTTCACTGCCTTTGAAGAAGTCTTCGTCGCCATCGCCGAGGTTGCAGTGCTGGCGCATCGAAGCCGCGCAACAGCAAAGCAAGTTGCTCTTCGCGATACTCGATGCGCTTCACGTCGTCAGTTGTCGAAGGCCATGCAAAGGTGCCGCGGTCGAGTCGCTTGCTGAGCACCCACAAGCCGGATTCGTCGGCCACGAGCACCTTGAGTCGATTGCGCGCTCGGTTCGTGAAGATGAACAAGTGACGCGACATCGGATCCTGCTGCAGGCGTTCGCGCACGATGCCGCTCAGACTGTTGAACGACTTCCGCATGTCGGTTGCGCCCGCCGCAAGATAGATGCGGGCGCCACCGCCGAAGCTCAGCATGATTCCAACACCTCGACCAAGCGACGCAATGCGTCGTCGTCAAAGTCGATTGGCACGTCGATGCTGCGACGATCACCGGCAACACGCACGGTCATGTGCGCCGTCGTGCGAGCAGGTTGGCGCGCGACTGTCACTTCGATCAGGTTCGTCGCGACTGGCTTCGTCGGGTCGTAGGCTGATTCGCTGATCAGGCGTTGGCGCCACTTGTACAGCGAGGAGTTCGATATGCCGGTTTCGACGATGAAGTCTGCCATCGTCAGGCCACTTGATCTCTGACAGTCGAGCACGGTCGCATACCACGAGGGCAGCTGCTCTCGGTCGGATGGGCGCGGTGGAATGTGAACTCTGTTCATGCCGCCAAGATGGCGGCGTCAGGCTGCGAATCCATTGGGCGCGCGCCAGGTCGTCGGACGCTTACGTTTGGTGCGTTGTCGGGCGATGACCACCCTCCGGGGCTCGGTTGCATGTCAGCGGTCTCGCCGTACTCGGGAGTCAGGCAGAGCGAGCGAAGAGGCTCGAATCCCGACTAGTGACGCGCGTCGCAGTCAGTGATCGAGATATCACCCGGCGCACAGATGACGAAGTCGAGGCCACCGCTCGGCTGCACGAAAAAGCTCTGATGGCAAGCCGGCACTAACAGCGCTTCTCGGGATATGGCTCGCTCATGACCGCCAGCGGTCACCGAGCCGCCCCCATCGAGGCCAACCAGCACGCAGTAGCCGCCATCCGCAGTGATCTCGACCGGCCGATCCAATTGGTATCGAAACATGTGAAACGACGGCGTTGCAACCAATCGGCGACCACCGCCACCGACATCCGTCACTTGTTGATTGAGTCTAGGACGTGAATGCACATCGATGCATTTCAGCGCAGCATCTACGTGGGTGGCGCGGCCTCGCCCCCAATCGGACAAGCGATGCGTCATATCGCTGTTCTGCTGCACCTCCAATACCAGCGCATCACCACCGAGGGCGTGCACTGTTCCCGGTGGCACATGCACGACGTCGCCGGCCTTCAGCGTGAGAACATTCAGCAACTCTTCGAGCTCACCAGTTCTAAGTCCAGCCACAAAGCAGTCCATGTCGACGCCATCTTTGAGACCAACGTAGGCTTTCGCGTCTCTGCCAGCCTCCAAGACCAACCAGCACTCTTCTTTTCCGCCATCACCAATGGCTTCCGCATCGCTCGGATGCACTTGCAGGGAGAGGGTTTCTTGAGCATGCAGATACTTGACGAGCACTGGGAATCGACCGCCGTAGCCTCTCGCTGCACTGCCCATGAGGTCTGCTTCGCCGGCCGCGCGAAGGTCGGCTAGCGAACCAGCCGCGTTGCACAGAGCATTCGATCGGTCTGGGCGATCGTATAGAAGCCATGCTTCGCCAATCGGCGGCACAGTGCCGGGCTGCTTACGCAAGGACTGCAGCGCACTTCCACCCCAGACCTTCGGCACCAGCAGCGCTTCAAGCGCGATTGGACCGAGCCCACGCAGGCCAGGATCGAATTCGCCTGGTTGTGAGGCCTCGTTTTGGTTCATGGTCGTGTCTATCGACGAGCGCTTCCGAAGGGCAGGTCGGATCGCGGCCAACTACTGCATGGATCGCGTCGTGTTGCGCACGCGCCGGGCTGCCGCTCGACCGCGAAGCCCACTGAATGCGAGCCAGCAGAAGCACGGTGGGCCATGCCAAAGGTAGCGTCTGCCGAGTCGACGCGGTTCTTGCAGTAGCCGATGCAGCCATTCGAGCCCAACGCGTCGCACTACGGGCGGTGCACGACGAATGGCGCCGCAGACGAAGCTGAAGCTGATGCCGACGCCGATCCACCAGGACTGCGGCAGCATGGAGTTGATTTTGCTAATGAGCAGCTCTTGCTTCGGGGAGCCTAGCGCCACGAAGACGATGTCTGCCTGGCTCTCTTTGACGACACGGCGCAGCTCTTCCATCTGCGCTGGATCGTTTTCAAACCCCATCGATGGACAGTGGGTGCCTGCGACTCGAAGGCCTGGATGATCCTTCGTCAACTGTTCTGCCGCTGCGTCGGCACTGCCTGGATCGCCCCCTAGAAAGAACACGCTCCGTTGTTCCGCCGCCGCCCCCGAAGTCAGGCTGTGGATGAGATCTGATCCAGCGACCCGTTCTGGAAGCGGTGTGCCCTGTAGCTTCGAGGCCCATACTAGGGGCATGCCATCAGCGACGACGACTGTTGTGGCAGAGTAGACGCGTCGGAACTCAGCCGAATCACGCAGTCGACGCATGTGGTCGAGGTTGGCGGTAGCGATCCATCCGCCGCGATTGTGTTTCAGACTCTGAAACACATGAGCAACGCACTGCATTTCCGTGATCGCGTGCAAGCGCGCCCCAGCCAAAACTACCTCGGGCAGTTGGCTCGCATGCATGGTTGCTGGGTGTGGTGCGTCGGTCATCGGACAGTTCGGAAGCTGCAGACTCGGCGGGGTCAAGTCCTCAAGTCGGTTCGAGGATGTCACCTAACTGGACAGGATATCCCACTCTACCTACTTTCTTGAAAATCGGTGGAATTGGAATGCAAGTGACGACCGCACTCTAGCTAACCATCGGCCGATGGCACTGGGCCGTAAGCCGTAGCCCGCATAGGCAAGAGCACAGACTCTCCACTACTTCGGATCTTCTGACGGCGGCCTAAAGGAGCGGTTCGCTCTTGGCTATGTAGATGTCGTTGAGCCGCTGCCCCTGCAACCAACCTGCGATACCAAGGCCACGATCACTCAATTGGCAGGAACTACCGAAACGAGTCCGTCGGCAGACCCCTATGGTCCTCGATCGCCTCCGGACTGCGCCAAGGCGACTCGTAGCCTGGAATAGGCCACCAGACAGCCTCGTCCTGGCTCAACAAGACGCTGAGAATAGGTTGCCGGACGATTGGGCGGCCGGTGTGGGCGAGCACCGCGGTGCTGTTGTATGGATCGCATCCGACGGCTTGGTCTTCTGGGACCAATGAAAGCAGTTCGCGGACCATGGTGGCGATTTCTTCGGAGTGCCACGGTGGCGAATGCCACGAGATGACGCGGCCGCGCACTTCGTCGGCGAAGAGCAGGGATTGCAGGAGCACGACGGCGATGAGCAGCATGTTTATGCGGCGGCTTAAGTGCAGCTGCGGAATACCGACTTAGCGCGAGGCATGCCGCTACGGGTAGCAGCAGTCCGGCTAGCACCATCATGCGCAGGGTGCACTATGCAGCGGCGAGCGTCGCTCGGGTCAGCAAGGCGAGCGAGGTTTCGGCTTGGTTGTCACGCGTTCCGCGCCAGGTCCGGCGCAGTGCGACGAATAGCCGTGGCGCCGCTAGGAGCAATTGCGGACCGTGTCGGGTTGCATGATGGTTGGGTGTGACCTTTCACTCGTCGCGCGTGCAACGGCGAATCGACCGCCATGCGGAAGCGGTGCTTCCGCCACAACCCCCTTATCCAAAGTGCTTAAAATATGGTGGGCAGACGCAGATTTGAACTGCGGACCCTGGCATTTTCAATGCCATGCTCTACCAACTGAGCTATCTGCCCGACCATCCAGCTCACCCCGAAGGGCCTGCTGGCTCCACCGTTACCGGTGTTGCGCGGAGGACGGTAGCCACAGATGCAGATCTTCGCAAGCCTCAGATCCGAGAGTCATCGACTCGCTGCCAGGCCCGAGTCTAGTAGCCGAGCACGAACTTCAGGCCATCGCTCACTTCCGCGCCTTCACCACCGAACGCCGTGTTCGCGCTGGTGCCGATCACCGCGGACTGCAGGTAGATCTCGCTGCCAGCCAGGGCAAGGTTGTTGGGGATGCCGCTGAATTGCAGCGGAAACCAGGTGAACGTCGAGCCGGGGAGGAATAGCGGCACGATGTAGTGTTGGTCGCCGCGGGCGAGCCACCTGCAACCGGGGAGGCCGAAGTGGTTGAGCGGCGCGTTTTCGGGGCCGAAGCCGATGACGCCGACGTGGAACATGAACGTTCCTGGCGCCTGTGGGACGCCTTCGGTGCGCACGCGGAAGGTTATGGGCGGCATGCCGATCTGGGGCATGACCACTGGTGCGAGCGTCATGCCGCAGGTGGGGCCGAAGTTGGTCGCGCACGGATGCGGTAGCGCGGTGCCGCCACTTTGGTAGTGCACGTTCGCGTTGACCATGCGGCCTGCGAGCGCTGGAGCTACATACGCCTGGGCGCTGGCGAAGCTGCTGCTCAGGGTCAGTTCGCTCGTCGTGAACGTGGTCGGTTGGGCCGGCGATGGTGGGCTGAACAGGTGCTGGGCTTGGTTGACTACGATCGCGAACTGGATCGTCTCGTTGGCGCCGATGGGAATGGGGTTCTGCAGGGCGCAGGCGGTTGGCTGGCCGGGGCCGGCGGCGACGAACTGGCTCAGCGAGCGGTTCTTCCAGTTGATCGAGGTTAGCGACGAGCCATCGCAGGCGAGTGCAATCGCACAGTTGCCGGTTGTTCCGAGCGGCGCGTCGAAGTTGAGGTCGAACGAGTTGATCGTGATGCCGGCAGGGTCGTGGCACGTCAGGGTGAAGTAGACGGCCTGGCCGCTTTCGCTGCCGCCGAACGTGGTCGACAACGGGCTTTGGGCGCTGACGTTGACACTGCTGGCGGCGGCGAGCAGGCTGGTCAGCGTCGCCGACGCGAGGGGGAGCAAGCGGTTGTGCATGGCGTTCCTGGAGTGGGAGACGCCAGTAAGCTTAGCGCGCGCAACCTACGCCCGCAGGCATGCGCGGGCCGCTGCGACGTCTTTGGTGATTTGCGCCTTGAGGTCGTCGGTACTGTCGAACTTGCGTTCGGCGCGTAGCAACTGTCGGAACGTGACTTCGAGTTCACGGTCGTAGAGGTCGCCTTCGTAGTCGAGTAGGTGAACTTCCAGACTTTGCTTGCCGTCGTCGAACGTCGGTCGCGTCCCGAGGTTGGCGACGGCTGCAAAGGTGTCGCCATCGACGACGGCTTCGACGGCGTAAACACCGCTGGGCGGCACCGCACCGGCGGTTAGCGTGACGTTGGCGGTCGGGAAGCCGAGCGTTCGGCCACGGGCGGCGCCGTGCTCGACGTGCCCGAGCACGCCGGGGAAGCGGCCGAGGAAGGTGCGGGCACGGGCGAGGTCGCCGGCGGCGATGGCTTTGCGAATCGCGGTGGAGGACACCGGCTGGCCGTCGACTTCGAACGGGGCACCGGTCGCCACCTGGAAACCCAGTTCGCTGCCGAGATCGCGGAAGTGTTGGGGGGTGCCTTGGCGGTCCTTGCCGAGGGCCGAGTCGTAGCCGAGCAGCAGGGCGCGGGTGCGCAGCTTCTCGACCAGCAGTTCTTCGGCGAACTGGCGCGCGGTCAGGTTCTGCAGGCGCGGTTCAAACTCGAGCAGCACGAGGCGCAACACGCCGGCGCGGCGCAGCAGGCGCAGCCGGTGTTGCACGCTGACAATCAGCGGCGGCGCCGAGCCGTGCAGGACCTGGTCGGGGTGGTTGGCGAACGTGACCACCGTCGGCATGCCTCGATGCGATGACGCCATTTCGAGCAGTTGGTGCAGCAACCGCTGGTGGCCCAGGTGCACACCGTCAAACACCCCAACCGCGACCACGGAATGGCTGCTTTGATCCTGATCGCCGTAGACCGACACCAGGTCGAGTTCGCGCAGGGCGTCGAGGCCGTGGATCAGTCTCATGGTTCGTTTGGGTCAGCCAGCTCGGCGGAACCCTGTTTACTGGACGGGTCGCCCGAATCAGGCTCCTCCAGATCAGGCCCGCGCCTTCCACTCGCTTTCCAGCTCGAGCAACTGCGACTTCACCCGCAGCTTCTCGCCGGAGGTCAACCGATCCACAAAGAACACCCCTTCGAGGTGGTCGATCTCGTGCTGGACGATCCTCGCCAGCCAGCCTTCGCACTTCAGCGACTGCTCTTCGCCCTTGAGGTCCTGGTAGACGACGGTGATCTCGACGGAGCGCTCGACGTCGGCTTGGATGCCCGGGAAGGACAAACAGCCCTCCTCCCCGAACTCTTTCTTCTTCTTGCGGACGATCTTGGGGTTGCAGATGACCAGCTCGCCGGAACGGTCGTCCTTGCTGCCGCTGGGGTTGAGAACGAGCAATTTCTGCTCGATCCCGACCTGGGGGGCCGCCAGGCCGACTCCGCCCTCCTCATACATGGCCTCCATCATCTTGGCTGAGAGCTCTTTGAGCTCGTCGCCGAAGTCGGTTATGGGCTGGCCGCCGTGGCGGAGAATCGGGTCTGGGTAGATGAGTACTTCCATTCGGCCGGCAGTTCTTTGCGGTGGTCAGGGCAGGTGCCACGTTGCGGGGGTCGGGTTTGTTCGCTAGATTGTTCCGCCCTTTCGTCCGCGTCAAGCAGTCCCCAAGCTGCCTTTTCGCCAATCTCGTGTTCTCGCACGTGAATCTCAGCAGCATCCGATGGTGGATCTAACCAAGTATCTAGAGCAGGCAGCCGACGCGGCCAAGCGTCGTAATTACGCGATGGCCGTCAAGATCTACGGCCAGGTGCTCGCGATCCAGCCGGACTTTGGCGAGGCCCGCGCCGGGCTGCGCAAGGTGCTGTTCCAGAAGGTCGCGCAAAAGCCGGCTTCCAAACTGACGGCGATTCTGTTCGGCGGGCTCAACCTGCCGATCGCTGGCTTGATGCGGTTGGTTGGGCAGCATGCGGCGGCAGCCAAAGGTTACGAGCGTTACCTCGCCTATGACCCGACTGCCGAAGGTGCGAATCTCAAGTTGGGCAACTCACTGGAGCGCGCCGGGCTGACGAAGTCGGCGCTCGCGGTGTATGCGGCGTATGCCGAGCATCAGCCTCGCTGCCTCGAAGCGTGTCGCGCCGCCGGCGCGCTCTATTACGAGCAAGGTCAGGTCAACGAAGCGCTGGGCATGTATGAGCAGGCGCTCAAGGTCGATCCGCGCGATCAGGATTCGCTGAAGGCACGCAAGAACCTGGCGGCTGAGGGCGCGTTGGCGAGCACCGGCATCGAAAAGGCCGAGAGCTCGCGCGAGCTGATCAAGGACAAGGACAAGCAGCAGAAGCTCGAGCGTTCGGACCGGTTGCAGTTGTCGGCCGATGAGGTCGATGACGAACTCGCCGGCATCGAGGAGCAGTTGCAGACCAACCCTGGCGACCAAAAGCTGCTACGCCGCGCGGCGCGGCTGCGCGAGATGGCCAAGGACCTGCAGGGGGCACTCGACCTGATCGACCAGCTGCTGCAGAAGAACCCGACCGATTCCGAGTTGCTCGAGATCGCCAGCGACCTGCGCATTCGTCTGCAAGAGCAGATGGTGCAAAAGGCAGTCAAGCGTGGCGATGACGGGGCAGCCAAGCGTGCGAGCGCGGCGCTGGGCGAACTGCGCGTGGGCGAGGCCCGCCGGCGCGTCGAGCGCAACCCGTCGGACCTGGGCGCTCGCTACGATCTGGGCGCCGGCTTGCTCGAATCGGGCGAGATCGACGAGGCCATCAAGGAACTGCAGCAGGCCGTAAAGGACCCTCGCAAGAAGACCGACGCAATGTTCCTGCTCGGCCGTGCGTTCCAGCTCAAGGACCTGCCGGACCTCGCCCTCGGACAATACGAGAAGGCGTTGGTAGCGGCCGGTTCGGGCGTCCGTGCCAACGAAGCCCTCTACGAGATGGGCGTCATTTGTGAGGGGCAGGGCAACAAGCAAGCCGCCCTGGGCCACTTCACCAAGATCATCGAACAAGACATTGGCTTCCGCGATGTCGCCAAAAAGGTAGAAGCTCTCAAAAACTGAGCCTCCGCCGACTAGCCTTACCAACCTCCCTAACGACTGAGATAGAGACCGAGATACCACAAGATGGCCCACAGCAAGCAAGCAAGAAAGCGCATCCGCACGTCGGATCAGCAGCGCGTGATGAACAAGTCCCGCATGAGCCGCCTCAAGACCGAGGTTAAGAAGCTCATGGCGGCCGTTGAGACTGGCGACAAGGGCAAGGCCACCGAAATCCTGCCGCTCGTTTGCAGCTGCATCGACAAGGCAGCCAAGCAGAACATCATCCACGCGCACAACGCATCCCGCCGCAAGGGCCAGGCGATGCGTGCCGTGTCGTCGATGAAGTAGGTAGCTGCTTTTTGGGGCGCCTGCTCCTCTGGAGTGCTGCTCCTCTGGAGTGCTGCTCCTGTGGGGTGTTGCTTCTTTGGGGCAGACTACACCTTCGGAGTGGACTCTCTCTGAGTCAGTTGGCTCCGCGATCTTGAGACGATCTGTTGGTCGGTCTCGCCGAGCGCTGCCATGCGCGCGCGATCACGTTCGTGCCGGGGACGCCTACCCATCAGGCGTCGCAACAACCGTCGCACCGGCAATCGGTGCGTGTAGCGCTTCATGCGCCAGCGGTGTGCCCTATTAGGCCTGCAGCAACTGCAGAGCCGCTTGGGGCTGCGTGTTCGCCTGCGCCAAGATCGAGATGGCGGCCTGTTGCAGGATCGAGTTCCGCGTCAGCGCGGAGGTCTCGACGGCGACATCGACATCGCGAATGCGCGACTCGGCTGCACTGAGGTTCTCACTCTGGATCTGAAGGTTGGCGATCGTCGTCGACAAGCGGTTCTGGGCGGCGCCGAATTGACCACGAACGCGACTGACGGCGTTGATGGCGCCATCAAGTTGCGACACCGCAATCGTTGGAAAGCCGCCGGAGCCGATGTCGAGCGACGACAAGCCGAGCGTCGATGCCAGCGTGTCGGAGGTGCTCAGTTGGATGGTATCAATGCCGGTGGTCGTGCCGGTGCCGACTTGGAACGTCAGGGTCGAGCCCGTGCCGTCCAGCAACTTGACGCCGTTGAAGGTCGTCGATTGCGCGATCCGGTCGATCTCGTTGATGAGGTCGGTGAACTCCTGGTTGAGCGTGGCGCGGTCGGCGTCACTGACCGTTCCGTTGCTCGCCTGGATCGACAGTTCTCGCATCCGGATCAGGATGGAGCTGACTTCGTTCAGCGCGCCTTCCCCCGTCTGCGTCAGCGAGATGCCATCTTGCGCGTTTCGGATCGCTTGGTTGGTCGATCGGATCTGCGCCCGGAAGCGTTCGGAAATGGCGAGGCCCGCGGCGTCGTCAGATGCCGTGGAGATACGAAGACCTGTGGAGAGCCGTCGGTAGTTCGCTTGCAGCCGGTCCGTTGTCTGCGACAACGAGCGCTGTGCATTCAGGGATGCGATGTTCGAATTGACCCGTAAGCCCATCTGTGTTCCTCGAAACCTCTAGGTGCGATGCCATGGGGGATCCCGCAGCACCTTGTTGGGAAACACATCGACCGTCGCTTGAGTCCTACTTCAGGAAAACTTCGCGAGGCTTGCGGGTTGCCCCGGTGACATGGCCCATGTGCAGCAACCAAGCGGGGTTGTCCCACTGTTTGGTTTTGAGACGGCCGCCCGATTTCGCCGTGGTCCGACCGGTCCCGGCTTGCGACGTGTTTCGTTTTGGGACGGGCTGCTCGGCGTAGAGCCGGACTGAGAGCCGCACTGCGAGCTGGACCGGGCCGCGCCATGGGGGCGAACCCGGGCGCAGCCGGCTGGGCCAGTCCTCCGGAGTAGCTGGGCCACCCGAATCCGCAAGGCCGCGCAACGATGTCGGCCGACTGAGCTGCCCGACTGGGCCACCCGACTGAGCCGCCCGACTGAGCCGCCCGACTGAGCCACCCGACTATCGAATCAGGCGGGTGTAGCGGTAGTTCGCTTGCATCGTCAGCGTCAGGATCGCGGTCGAGTAGACGCGGCCGCCGTCTTCGCCCCAAGCGCCGACCGGATCCCAGGACCCGAACGTGTTGGGGTTCGCAGCGTTGGACTTTTGGTTCGGGCCGACCGCGCGCTCCAGCGCCTTCTGCCACTGCGTCCACTGCCTGCCGCCCTTCTGGAACAGAGCGTAGGTGGCGTAGTACCAGTAGTAGTGGTCGATCGATCCGTCCTTCTCGTCCCACTTGGGGGGCGTCTTGGTCAGCAGGTTGGCGGCCGCGTTCATGATCGGCTTTTCCTTCGGGTCCTGTTCGAGGAAGAAGCGGCAGAACAGACCGACGGCGGTGAGCGCCTGGCTCTTGGCCGCGGGGAACTTGATCTCGTGGTCGCCCTTCTTGCGACCGCACAGTTGGCCGGCCTTCTGGTAGCCGTGCAGACCGGTGGGGTCGCTGACGTCGTCGAGGAACACGCCGGCGAGGCGCAGCGCTTCGTCGTTGACCTTGAGGTTGAAGAACTTGCCCGACTTGTAGGCCATGATCGCCCAGCCAGTCACCGAGATGTCGTTGTCTTGATCGCGCGGTTGGTAGCGCCAGACCGAGTACGGGTTGCGGTGCGACTCGAGGTATTCGAGCGCACGTTGCGCCGGCTTCTCGAGCAGCTTGTAGTCCGACAGCCCGTAGGCTTCGCACAATGCGTAGGCCGCGATCGCGTGGTCGTAGACGAAGTCGTGAGCCGCGCGCCCGCCGATCAGGCCGGTCTCCTTGTCTTGTTCGCGGATCAACCACTTCACGCCGCGCTTGACGTTGTCCTTGTACTTACCGGACCGCAGCGTGTTGTTCTCGCCGAGGAACGCGAGCAGTGCGAGTGCCGTGACGCCCACGTCGTGAACGGCGTTGCCGGGGCCGGTGCACGCGGGCATTGCCGGGTTGTCGTGCTTCATGAAGCCGTCGGCATCCCAGCGACCGTTTTCGTCCTGGTGGCGCGCGAGCCAGATCAGTCCGTTCTCAACGATTACGGAGGAAGTGCGTCCGCCAGGCCCGCCGCCCTTCTTGCGGCTGCCGTAGGGGCCTTTCGCGCCGCCGGTCAGTCCAACGGCTGCGTTCCACTGGTTGGACTCGAACGCCGAGTCGGACGGGCTCTCTGGTAGATCCGATTCGTTTGCGTCTTCGGACACCTGATCCGAAACGGTCACGTCTTCGACTGGCGTGATGTCGGGATCGACTTCCTTCTTGAGCTCGGGCGGCGTCGGCGGTGGTGGTTGCTCGATCTCCTGCTTGGTGGTGTCGGTCATCTGCACGCGGACCGTTGGCTGCTTGGGTTGTTCGGGTGGCAGGAACACCCAGATCAACAGCAGCAACACGGCGTGCATGGCGGCGGACATCAGCAGCCAGGGTGACTGCTTGAGCCGGTCGCCCATCATCTCCTGGAACGTGGCGTTCTCTCCGAACGCGCGATGAGTACGGACCGGTAGCTGAAACGATTGCATCGGAGAGCTCCTTCCTGCGCTGGCCTGCAGCGCTAGTGGCGTCTTGTGGTCACGAGCCGGAGAACAGCGTGTTGTTCGGTTCGATGACTGGTTGTTTCCAGTAACGGCCCGTCCATCTGATCGGATCACTTCAAGGCGTAGTTCTTCGCGCGTTTGCAGTCGCTACAGTTTTTCTCATGCAAAGGTCCCGTGCCTTGAACCCGTTTGCATGGTTGCTCGTTGTCAGTGCCTGCGCCACAAGTTGTGCGCTGGACAATGGCGACCGCCGCCGCGCCCTCAACTACCTCGACGCGAATTGGATGCCGAGCACGACCACTGGTCGTTGGCTTGCAGCACCTGTTGCGTTGCCCGTCGGGATTGTCGCCGGAGCAACCGACGCGATTGTCCTGCACCCGCTGAGTCAGATCGATGACGCGTGGGTCGACACCGTCGATGTTGTTTGGGACTTCGATGACAACACCGACTTCCGCACGGTCTTGTTGGTGCCGTTGGCGGCTGTTGCGACGCCGGTTGTCTTCGGTGTGACCTGGGTGTTCCGAGCAGTCTTCGACTTCGACGATTCGGTGCGCGAGACTGAGCCCGCAGAGGTGGCGGAGCCAGATGCGGATCCGAAGCCCGATGCGAAGCCCGCTGTGAAGTCTGCCGAGGAGAACAAGTGATGCGTGCTACTCGCGTGATTCGTTGGCTCGGTGCCTTGTCGCTGACCTTGTTGCCTTCTTGCGCGTGGTCCAACGTCGACAATCGACCGGTATGGAACGCGTTCGAAAGCAATCTGGTGCCGGAGAGCGGTGGCCTGTTTGCCGCGACTCTGCCATTGACGGTGCCGCTGGGCTTGGCCTCGATCGTCGTCGACACGATCATCGCGCACCCGTTGCAGGTTGTGGACGATGCCTACGACGATGCTGCTGAGCTCTGGGATTCTGAGGACCTGAAGTTTGACGAGGCCTACTACACCGAGATGGGGTTCTTGCCGATCCGTGTGCTAGTGACGCCGATCGCGTTCGCCGGGTCGTTCCTCGGGCGTTCGGTGTTCGACATTCGTGCCCCGGTGGCGCCAAAGAGTGACGCCGAGCGCAAGGCCGAACGGCAGCGGCGCGAAGAGGTGCGCCGGCAAGAGCAGCGCAAGACGTTCCTCGCCTGGCTGCAGAAGAACGGCAAGGCCGGTGGCGCGGCCCCCGTCGGCGAATGGCATGAGAGCTTGGAAGAACCGATGCGGGAGGCGCTCGCTGGTGATGCAGGGCGGCGTGCTCGCCTACACACTGGCATGCTGCGCGCGGGCTACGCGCAGGTCGGCAACTACGACGGCGAGCTCGGCTTGCGCGATGCCGACGCGGTGGTGCGCTACATGAGCGTTCGCTACTGGCCGCTTCACAAGGCGAAGCCGTCCGCTGAGGTAGTGCGCGCGCTGCTGCAGGATCCGGTTGAGTCGGTGCGCTTGCTAGCTGAGCTTCGCTTCGGCCGCTAGCGAGTGGTCGCTGCGTTCTGATGTTGGTACTGTGCCAGGCACAGTACTAACATCGCGAAGTGTTACTCCTGTGCCAGGCACAGTACTAACGATCTTGTTCGGGTTCGCTGCGGACGTAGGCGTCTTGGCCGTCGATTTCGACGTGGATGACGTTGGGGTTGCAGCAGACTGGGCAGTCTTCGACGTAGCTCTGGCGGGGGCCCGCGGACCAGTCGATGGGCACGACGATGTCTTCGCCGCAGGAGTCACAGACGTAGCTGGCTTCGTCTCGCATGTAGTGCTTCGTAATACGCAAAACGGCCCGCGATCACCATCGGTGAGCGCGGGCCGTTTTGTTTGGCGAACTTGTCGCCTTAGCGGACTGTCGCCTTAGCGAACAGTTGCTCTAGCGGACGAGGCGGCTGTAGCGGTAGTAGGCTTCGAGCGTCAGGGTCAGGATGGCCGTCGAGTAGACGCGGCCGCCATCTTCGCCCCAGGCGCCGATCGGGTCCCACGAACCAACGAGGTTCTTCTTGGAGCCGTCGCGGTGCTGGTTCTTGACCACTGCGGTCTCCAGCTTCTTCTGCCATTCCTTCCAGTGGTTGCCACCGTATTGGTAGAGCGCGTAGGTGGCGTAGTACCAGTAGTAGTGGTCAATGCTGCCACCCTTCTCGTCCCACACCGGCGGCTTGCTGCGGAGCAGGTCGGCCGTTGCCTTCATGATCGGCTTCTCCTTCGGGTCCTGACCCATGAAGAAGCGGCAGAAGAGGCCGACCGCGCTCAGGGCTTCACCCTTCTCGATCGGGAACTTCGTGCCGTGCTCACCCGGCTTACGCGAGCTGCCTTCGCCTTGCTTCGTGTAACCGTGCTTGCCGGTCGGATCCGAAACTTGGTCAAGGAAGGTTTCGCACAGCTTGAGGGCCGACGTGTTGACATCGAGCTCGAAGAACTTGCCCGACTCGTAAGCCATGATGGCCCAGCCAGTCACCGAGATGTCGTTGTCGTTGTCGCGCGGTTGGTAGCGCCACACCGAGTACGGGTTGCGGTGCGACTCAAGGTAGTTGAGGCCCTTCTGGGCCGACTTCCTGAGCAGCTTGTAGTCCGAAAGGCCGTAGGCCTCGATCATCGCATAGGCCGCGATCGCGTGGTCGTAGATGAAGTCGTGTGACGCGTTGCCACCGAAGAGACCGTTCTCTTGCTGCTGCTTGCGCAACCAAGTGACGCCATCCTTGATGTTCTGCTTGTAGGGACCGGCGCGCATCGTGCTGCCGTCGCCGAGGAAGGCGAGCAGGGCGAGGCCGGTGATGCCAACGTCGTGGACCGCGTTGCCGGGACCGTTGCAGATCTCGGAGTCGGCTGAGTCGTGCTTCATGAAGCCGTCAGAGTCCCACTTGCCGTCTTCGTCTTGGTGGGCTGCGAGCCACTTCAGGCCAGCATCGATGGCTGCCGCGTACGACTTGCCGCCGCCCTTGCCGCCACGACCTCCACCACGACCGCCGTATTTGCCACCGGCACCGCCGCCGAGGCCAACCGCGGAGTTCCACTGGTTGGAATCGAAGGCCGATTCCTTGCTGGTGTCTTCGCTCTCATTGTCCATCGCCTCTTCGGTCTCCGTCACCGTCGTCTCGGTGACGACGACTTCTTCGGTGACTTCCTCGACCTTGGTTTCTGGTGGAGGCGGCGGGGGCGGCTCTTCGATCTGCGTGTCATCCTTGATGACCATCTCGGCCTTCAGCTTCGCCTTCGGCGGCTCTTCCGGCGGGAAGAGTGCCCAGACGAGCAGCAGGAGGACGGCGTGCAGCGCAGCTGAAAGAATCAGCCACGGAGCCTGGCGGAGACGTTCCGCCATCATGTCCTGGAAGCTCTCGTCCTGTTCCCAGGAAGGAGCCGCGTTGGACTGAACTACAATTTTGGTGGGGTCGAGCTGGACCATGCTATGGGACCTGGTTTGCGAGGCGGGATTGAGGGCAACCCTGCCGGGCGGTCAATGGGACTGTCGGTTGCGGAGACGTGATGTGCACAGCAGCCGTGCGTGGGCACACGAACGGCTACCCCCGCGGGGAGGTTCAGAGGGGGACGAGAAAGTAGAGCCAGCTTTGGCTGCGTCCGCAACTGCCAGTCGGGGGCGCGGAGCAAATGCCTGAGTGGCTGGCGGCGAGCTGCTTGTGGTGGCAAGTGTTCCGCGGTGGGAGGGCTGCTGGGCCGTGTCGGGCCGGATTGACCGATTAGAGGTAAGCAGTTGTGAGGGAATCAGTTATTGCGCAGGAAGTTCGATCCTGCGACCATTTTCGTAGATCCATACCTTGGTTCGGTCGCGGGCCCGCTGCTGCGCCTGCAGCTTAAACTCGAGGTGCACTTTTCGCGTGGCGATCGTGCGGACCAGAGCTTGGACTTCGGGGTCTTCAAAGCGCCCGTCGCTGGCGGCCTGCCATTTCATGATTTTGGCGACCTTGTAGCTCCCGCCGGGGGCGCGGACTGGTTCGGAGACGTTCCCGAGTGGGCCGGCCATGCCGAAGGCTTTGAGAGGTCCGCCGAGGGTCCGTGCGGGCAGCGGCCGGCCCGGGCTCACGCCGGTGCACTTGTCGGCGACTTCGCGCGCAGTCCAAAGGCCCGTTCGCCAGAAGTCCGCTGCGGCTTTCGCGTTAGCTTCGGCGTCTGGGCCCATGCAAATCAGGATCGCGATGTCGGCGATGGCTTCCTTGACGAACTCGGATTGGAACTCTTTGTAGGTTTCCCGCAGCATCCGAGGCGTCAGGTAGAGGTTCGACTGCTTTCGCAGGCGCTCGTAGATCGCGAACTGCTCGGCGAGCATCGTCAGCTTCTCCGTGCGCAGCTCCTGACGGTGGGTTTGCCAGGTTTCGCCGTTTCGGGCCAGTTCTTCACTGACCGCGAACTCGGT
>TARA_R110002072_G_scaffold298862_3_pt1 | contig 33803 bp, 47 predicted proteins | sample TARA_R110002072 | Tara Oceans TARA_R110002072 (sample SAMEA4397118) | marine metagenome | biome: Polar Biome; feature: [SRF] surface water layer (ENVO:00010504); material: water (ENVO:00002006), including particulate matter (ENVO:01000060) such as... | depth 5 m
ACTGGTGGTGTTCAACGGCCTGCGCCTGCTTAAAAAGTAGGATTGGAGGAATGAGAGATGAAATCAGCATTGCAACTCGCAATTGAACAAGCCTTTCAGCAGGCCGGACAGGCCATGCAGGAACAGCGCAGCGCAGATGCCTTTCAATGGTTAGAGCGCGCACACATCCTGACCCAGCGCCAACCGGTGCTGCATGCCAGATCGCACTGGCTGATGCTCACACTCGGCTGGCAGACTGGCGACTATCGCGAGGTGGCCGGGCAAATACCGCGAATTTTCGCGGCCTTGTTGTTCTCCAAAATCTGGGTGCCCATCGGCAATACAGGCCGCTCCAGGGTCAGTGCTTTCAAGCCCATGCCGGTTCCTGAAGAACTCCAGACCTTGATTGCGGGCGACTAGCAAAACCCATCCTGTCGGTGATTGCGCCCATGCAAATCGATCTCGCCACCCAGCTGCCGTGCTCACTTACAGAGGTGATCGCCCAGGTGCGCACACCGCGCCTGCTGCGTCAGGTTGCTTCGCCCTTATTGAGTTTCAGCCCGCTGACTCCCACAGAGTTTCCTAGCACCTGGAGCGAGGGCACTTACTGGGTCAGGCTGAAGCTGTTCGGCGTACTACCCATTGGACATCAGGCGATTGTGATCAGCTACCCACAGGGGGAAAACGCTCAGACATTCATGCTCAGAGACAACGGCTACAGCCCACTGATTAACAAGTGGGATCACCTGATTACGGCACAGGAGGTAAATGGCGGAACGCTTTATCGAGATCGAGTGACCATTGAGGCCGGTATTCTCACCCCGTTCGTTTGGCTTTTTGCGCACCTGTTCTACGCCCACCGTCAGCGCCGCTGGGCAGTCCTGGCGGCAAAAGGCTTTAACTACTGAAGCACGACATGCCCAGACAAGGCTGCTCATCCAGAGAGCACTCCATCTTGGCCACCGAAAATTCGCTCCCCCAGGCAACCTCCTTGGTCGGGGCAGCTCTAATACAACCTGTAGCAGGAAGGGGGGCAACTTTTGACCTGCATCAGGCTTCACCCGTCTTCGAGGTTTACATTGATTACTGGTGACTCACCCACGACCCACTTTCACCTGCAAGGAACTGAGCAATGAAAGCATCAAAACTCGCCGTCTTCGCTTTGGCGGCTGCGCTTTTTCCGGCCCTAACCTTTGCGCAGCAGGACTCCAGCGCCGCCAGCCAGGCTCAACAGCAGCCAATGAGCGTTGAGCAATTTGATCAAGAGATGGCAAAGGCACAAGAAAACCTGAAAAAAATGCAGGAGCAAATGAGCCAAATTCAAAAAGCTACCGGCCCTGCACAGCGTCAGAAACTGATGCAAGAGCACCAAGCCATGATGCAGCAAGGAATGCACATGATGAACGGAGTGCGAGGCGGCGGAATGATGGGGTGCTGCGGAGGGGGCATGAAGGGCGGCCATATGATGGGTAACGGTCAGATGATGGGCTGGGATCAAATGGGCAGCCACTACTCCCAGATGACGCCTGAGCAGATGAAGCAGCATCAATACATGATGGACAGGTACATGGGCATGCAACAGCTGATGATGGATCAGATGATGCAGCATCAGCAGCATATGGGCATGCCGCCGCACTAAAGGCTCATCATCGCAGTCACTGAATCCGCCCTGTTTTCGTACGCACATCTGACAGGCTGCTTTTGGCCGCATTGAGCCTGTCGCATCAGGCAGGAGTCGGCCACGAAGCGGCCACTCACGTCAGGCTGCTTTTGACCAGTTGCAGAATTTCGGTGTGTCACAAGGGGCGTTTGGCTGGCCCATGTCGGATGAACTACTAGCGTCTAGCCCTGAGGTGCTGACCCCAGGCGCGTCTCGGTTCTGTTGGCTCAACATTCAGCAATATCAAGCTTGTTGCTCTAATCTGCTTGGCGTGGCCTACGGAATGGTTGGAGGATTGTAAGCTTGGCGGCCAACCCGTCGATTAAATCAAGGAAGGGAGAAAAATATGTCCTGTCGCTGTCTGTCCAGACGCTCCATAAACTCATCAATTCTCAAGTCGTTATCAGCAAGCATTTGGATAAGCCCCAACGCCACCCAACTAGTGTTATTGAGATAATCGTTGGCCTGTGCCACAAGGGTCTCGTTCATCGGTGTTTTCCTTGATCAGCATTCTACGAGTCGTGTGTAAGCGAGTATCGGCTCTCCTGATTCCGAATCGGTGCCTGCAACAGGAACGTCCGAGATGATCTTGGATGCAACTCGCTGAGACGCGAGGTTATCCTTGCCGACAACTGCCTCGACATAGAAGGACTTCACTCCATGACGACCAAGCCCCCGGCGTAACTCCTGAATGCTCTGCTCAACGATCTCGCTGGCCCAGCCACGGTTGCGGTAGGCTTCTGGAACGGCGTACCCCAGGTTGAAGCACGGCACACCTTCGATAGGCTCATGGTGGACGAAAAGCGCTATCGACTTGACTCGCCCGTGCTCGATCCGGGCATAGGTATAACGTGTAACGCCATTCGGCTGATCGAGGACAACTCTGATACCAGGGCTCAGGTCAGCGGGATGGGTCGGCATGCCTCGGCGCACTTCCCTTTGAAGGCTGACCAAGGCGTCCATTGGGTCTGCAATTCTCATGCTGTCGTTTCCTCTCTATTCCCAGCTCGATGTACCAATTCTCCCACAACTGCTGTGGTCCAGGTGATGGTGGCCCAGGATGGCCTGAACAGTCACAACGTCACCGGTCGCTGCCAGCACTCTGGCGGCCTGAGAAAGGGCACAACAAGTGAGTGACGCACCACGCCACACACTTCTCGGGCAGGGAATATGAGCTGGTCGTAGTACCGGCTATCAGTCGTCATCAGACGCCGACAGGTCATCGCGCATGAGCTGCAGGCTCGACACAGGCGACAATGCGGACTGATCGTTGGCAAACACGTCCAGGATCAGGCCTTCACTCGTGTAGTTGACGGTTGTCCAGCCCAGGTCGTGGTTGCAGACGTTGATGCGCTCGTCATGACTGGCCGGCGCGATTTCTAGGTAGATATTTTCGCTGTAGCTCAGCGATACCGGCTGCTCGATCACAGCCCGCAGCTGGGTCATGCCGCTGGCAACGCCGTTAAGCAGAACCTCGACGCGGGCACGGTCATCGGCATCATCTGCCTCGAATGCAGAATCAGTGACAGGGAAGGGGGCGAAGACATCTCGCAATGCCTGCAATTCAGAAGTGGCCAAAGCGTCTTCAACATCGAAGTCGGTGACCACCAGGCGAACCCCCGGCAGGCTGGCAGCTGCATCGGTGATCATCCCACCCTTTACGGACACCGAAACAGTTACCCCGCGCTTGGCTTGGTCCTGGCACTGCTGGATCGCCTGACGGATGCTGGCCAAATCAGCGTCAACACCTTCTTGAACTTCATCGCCCTCGAAGCCGGACATGAACAGCTCAGCCTTGACCAGGGCGCGCAGGGTCAGATTGTCCGGTGCGTCTGCCGGGCGAACTGGGGAGGTGATGTGGAACGCGGCCGGGAAGGTGTCCAGGCTGTCTACCGCGTCTTCGAGAAGCGAGGTGTCGATTTCACCGCCAAAGGCCGGCGCATCGCCATCGTCTGTCATGTACAACCATTTCAGCTCGTTGGTGTAGAAGACCTGAGTGACTTCGGGGCGGAAAGTGCGGACGTGCTCAAGGGCGGCGATAACTTGGGGGGTTGCGAACATGGGACATCTCCATCTGGCTGTAGGGCGGCGGTTGCCGATGCCTCACTGTCGCCGAAGCCTCACAAATCCCAAGTTTTAGAGTCCGGCCTCAAACTGATCGTGTGCTGCCTGAGTAGGGCTTGGGATTGCTCAAGACAATGCCAGAGTAAAGCCACATACCCAACCAGGAGAGCCTGATGCCCAATCCCGACATGACCCTTATCCCCAACAAGCACTTCATCGGCGAAGGCGCTCACCCCTGGCTCATCGCCGGCCGGGTGCCTGGGGATAGCACCGATTCCGTTCGACTCATACTGGCCGACAGCGAGCAGCAAGCGCGCGAGGTTTTCCGCGAGAATATCCTGAAGCAGGCCGATCTGAACGAGCAGGACATCATCGACACAGCTGAGTCCTATGGCTCGGACATGATCTATTCCATGACCCTCAAGTTGGCATAACCAGCAACACGGCCCCCATATACACACAAGGAACTCCAATGAAGCTGCACGCAACTGCAATTCTTTTCGCGTCCGTCATTCTCGCCGGCTGTAACCCGCACGATACCGAGCTAACCGGTAAGGCCTGCCTCGGTGCGAACCACGACACCCTTGTCGAAACCCTTAATGACAGTTGCAAGGCTGGTGACACGGTGGCAACCAAACACCCAGCCTACTTCTGCGACTTCACCTATTCCGTCGCCTACAACGATTTCAACTCAGCGATGTGCGTCTACAACGGCAAGCAGCGCGAGGAGCGCATCTCGGCCCCGGCCAAGTGAACCGACCAGCAATAGAAAAGCCCGCGTAACAGACTGTGTGAAAACGTTCTGAACTGAACCGGTTCAATACAAACGCCTCGATTGATTCGGGGCGTTTGTGTTTTTACTGGTGCAATGATGCAAAGTGCAGCACTCAGGTCAGCAGCTCGATTATGCGGCGTGCCCCGAGTACCGAAATAGCACGTTTGAGGTTGTAGGCTTGCACGGCCATCGCCATCTCAGCTCTCACCCCGCTGAAATGGCGCACTAGAAAACGACCGTTGCCCAGAATCCATTGTTTGAGATTGCCAAAAGGGTGCTCGACGATTGCTCGTCGCCGTCCCATCATCTCAGGATGAGTTTCGAGTCGTTTCTCCATCCGCGCGAACGCCTCTTCGTTGGGATGGCGGCTGATATGACGCCGTTGGGCCTGTGTGCACTTGGCTTTTAATGGGCAGTTCCCGCAGTCCTTGGCACGGGCTGCGTAAAGGCGAGTGCCACGATTGAGCTGTTTGAGCGACAGGGTCTTGCCCGCAGGACATTGGAAGCTGTCGGTCGCAGGATCGTAAGTGAAGTCCTGACGCGCAAACAGTGTGCCGCCGCCCTGGTTGTTGGGCGCGCGATTCACGGGGACGAAAGCCGTAATGCCCGCTTCTTCGCAGGCCTGAAACTGCGCCCCGTTGGAATAACCTGCATCAGCCGTGACCGTCAGCTCAGGCTGCTGCAGAACCGCCTGAGTCGCTTTGGCCATCGGCTCCAACTGCTGGTTGTCGGTGCAGTCACTGGTCACTTCGTGATGCACGATCAGGCCATGCTCGGCATCGACAGCGCTCTGCACGTTGTAGGCCACGCAAGGGCTCTTGCCTGAGCAGCGCATCTTCTTGGCATCCGCTTCGCCTTCGACGAACTGTTCCAGGCCCTGCGCCTCCATCAGCGCTTTTACGGTCAAGTTATCGGCATGGCGATCCTGTAGCTGGCGTAGCGCCTGTTTCACCGCTGTCCGGTCAATCGTCTCTTGCGCGTCTTGTGCATCACCCTCATCAAGCTGGGCCAGGTACTGGGCAATGTGTTTTTCCAGCTTCGCTTGTTGACGCTTGAGCTTCTCCACGCTCAGGTGCTTGCGCAGCGAAGCTACCGCTTGGAACTTGCTGCCATCGATGGCCACCAGCTCCCCACTGATCAAGCTCGCCTGGCGACAGAACTGGACGAAAGCCTTGCAAGTCGCCTGAAAGGCCATGCTGTTGTCTTTGCGAAAATCCGCGATGGTCTTGAAGTCCGGCGCCAGACGACCCAGCAACCACATCACCTCGATATTGCGCTGGCACTCCGCCTCCAATCGACGAGAGGAGCGAATGCGCTGGAAGTAGCCATATAGGTATAGCTTGAGCAAATCAGCTGGATCGTAGCCAGGGCGCCCAGTCTTGAGCGGCTCAGCCTTGCTGAACCCCAGTACCTTCAGATCCAGACGAGCCACATAGGCCTCGATGACTCGAACTAGATGATCCTCAGGAACCAGCTCTTCCAATGTCGGCGGAAACAGGCTGCTTTGTTGCCGATCTTCACCTTGGATATAGCCCATAAACGACAATGCCCCTATCGACCGATAGAGGCATTGTCTTCACCTTGCACTCAGACTGCTAGGTTTTCACACAGTCTGGTAAGCGGGCTTTTTCATCTGGAGCCAAGGCCGATCACAAGCGTGGTAGTTCACGATTGCGGCTGGCGAGCCCCTAGCACTGCAGGTGCCCACCAGCGGATAAGCCCCATCAGGTTGGTGCCGACAAAGCACGAGTTGAGCAGCAGCAGTCCCCATGCACTCTGCAGGACCGCGTATCCGCACAGACTGACGCTCGACACCAGGAACAACCACCAACCCCAAGGGGAGAGGCGGGTGTTGCTAGCGATGAGCAACGCTCCCAGAACCCCGCAAATACTCCCTGTCCACTCCAGCACCCCAATCAGCATGTTCGACCTCGTGCGTCTTCGTTTGGGCGGCAATTTGACCGCCTGCTCACCATCAGTGACAGTTTACTGAGGAGCCATGAAAACCCGAGGCCAGCATGGAAAAGCGATACACCATCCAAATCAAGTACCAGGATCAAACGAAGAAACCTTATACGGCTGACTTTCAGACCAAGCCTGAATTCGCTAAAGGATGGAAATCAGTGCTCGAAACGGCGCACGCGGGCGCTGACATCACCTGCATGTGCTTCGGCCGTGGCGATAAAAAACTCTCTGTGCGGCACCTCGGCGGCGCAGATAGTTACTGTCTGGCCCGATACCCCAACTCCGGCCCGCAGCACGCGAATGACTGTATCTATTATGCGCCGGACCCATCTAAGTCCGGGCTGCAGGGTTACGCAGAAGGGGTCGTGACCGAGATTGAGGACGGCGGCCTGCGTGTTCGGCTGGGCATTGGACTGAGGAAAAAAGATCCGCTCGAATCAGCCGCGGCTACTGCGCAGGTTTCGAGCGGGACCAGCACGCGCCGGCCGGCGATGACTCTTCTCGGTCTGCTACACCTGCTGTGGTCTGAGGCCAGGCTCAACACCTGGTACCCGCGCATGGAGGGCAAGCGCCGGCTAGGTCTTGTTCATGCCAAGCTCCAAGAGACAGCCGCCTCGATTCTCGCCAGTGGATCACGTCTGAGTGATTTTCTCCTGGTCGCGGCGACTGAACGTGACAAGGCGAAGGCCGAAGCGAACGAGGCCAAGACAGCTGAAGCGATTCGGTTGGAAAGACGCCTGATTGTCATCGCCCCATTAGCCAAGCACACCAAGGAAGCGGAAGGTGGCATAGGTCGACTGAAAATATCCGGCTTCGGCGGCATCCCGGTGTTGACGCTGAGTAAGGCCCTCTGGGCAGGAGCATGCAGGAGCTTCCCAGTGGAAATTGCCGCCTGGAAAGCCGGTGGCCGGGTAATAGCAATCGCGATAACCGACACGCCTGGGGCGGGTAAAGCCAGCGTCATGCGGCTGGCCCTGATGGCCGTGAGCGAGCGGTGGATTCCAGTTGCATCATCCTTTGAGGCCGACATCGAGCAGATGCTGAGCGATGAAGGCCGTAGCTATTGGAAGCCACTTCGATTCGATGCGTCGGAGGATGAGGTATTCCCTGATTTCTGGTTGCTCGATACCGGCGAGCGCGAGACGCCAATGGAGGTTTTCGGCCGGAGCGATCCAGCCTACCTGCAGCGCAAGAACAACAAGATTCGGCACTACAACAGGGAGTTTGGAGCGACTGGCTGGTGGTCGTGGGATGCAGCTGCTGATCCCAAGGGGATCAGCATGCCGGCGTTGCCTAAGCGCGCTTAGCGCTGAACGATCGACATCCCGGTTGGGTGGTTCAGCTTGCTCTCTGAACCATCTGACAAACGGGAGAAAGCCCTCTATTTAGGGCATTACAGGGCGATTTCAGATTTTTGACGTACCTATGACGCCTTATTATTGACTTCACAGCTCAAGTACATATTCTCAGGACGATTTTGATCAGGGAGCAAGGCTGGATCATGCGGAAATTTATCATCCACCCTATCGCGAGAAGCGGCAGGGCAGACCTTGCCAAGCAGGTTGCAAGCGTGCGGGCAATGCTCGTATTGACAGAGGGTCGTGGGGTCGTTGTGTTGCGTGGCAACGAAGGCTTGAACGTAGAGGATCTAAGTCCTTCAATCCTAAGAAGCATTTCTCCAACGCTCAATACTTGCTGCACCGCAGAGCGCCGGTTGCTATGGATGTACAAGGGCGGAAACGCCGACTGGAAGATCAAGCTCCACCAACGCAAGTGGCCAGGCCTACTGGGGGACAGAAACAAGCTACTTCAGATGGGTAGCCGTTATTTGCGCACAGACCTACTGCAGGACGAAGATGTTCAGGGCTTCCTGGGCCAGCAAACCATCCACATTGCAAGCCTCGAATCGGCCCCGACTTATAACCAGCGGAGCGTCGACCTGCGGCGCTTTGCGGCCCTGACATCGCGCATGCGGTCAAGGATGGGTGCCGAGTGCTGACTTGATGCCGGTCCGCTTGTCGGGTACTATCCAAGGCTGGCACGAACTTCGCATAACATAGATTATGTTAAACCAAGTTATTGATTTAATTGAGGTTTATCCGAACAGATCCTGAGTGCGTGGCTCATCCTGGTACTCGGCCGAGCTGGCTTCCTCCTCCAGATCCTCCTCAGCCATCGCATCTTCCAAAGCATCCTGCAGGCTCTTTGGCCAACCGTCATTGCGCAGGAGCTGCAGGTCATCGGCATCTGTGAAGGTCAGCCGCAGGGCCGTGACCGCTTTGCCTTCCTTGATAAAGTCCACGTTGACGTTCAAGCCGGCCTTTTGCCGAAGCTCTTCGACTGCAGGGTCAATTACGCGCTGCCGCAGGTTGTTGAAGCGCTGGTAAGACTCGCCCAGGGCTAAACGCTCTCGCAATTCGTCTAGGCGCATGTAGACCCAACCCGTGCTCTTGAACTGCATAAGCATCTCGAACAGCCGGAAGCTGTGAGCCGAATCCAGGCGTGCAACACGCCACAAGTCGTAACTTGTCACATGGCTATGAAGTCGAGAAAGGTAGGGCCTAACGCTATCGGAAAACACCAGCTCTACCCTGCCCTCGCCTTTTACGTATTCGCACTCCTGAACCCAGCGGATTTCTCGAATCCCCATGTTCTTACCTGATCCACGGATCGAGGTGATCTTGGAGTTGAACAGCATTTTGGCCGCGTCCTGCATCTGCTCGTAGGCCTGGCCTGGCGTGATGCCGTAGATGTGGGCGTAATCGACAGCCATCACCGAACTGGCCTTAGGCATAGGTTTTCGGGGGTCGATTTGAGCAATAGCAGCTAGGATCAGGCGTTGCTCGGCCAGAGTGAGGCGATACGATGCGGACACCAGGTCGTTGTGCTTGGTGACCTTAACGCTCGACTCTGTTTCAGTAATTTCTGGCGCGTCCATTAGCAAAGATCCTGATTAAGGCTGGAGTGAGACTATCCGAACACGGCTCGTCATACAACTACGCGCACAATGTTCTGTAGTCGATAAAAATGGGGGGCAAGCTGCACACAATCAGCTCAGCTGCCGCAGCATTGACACGGAATTTGTAGCAATTTGCGCTACGAGGCGGGGACACGGAATTTGTAGTCGATACAGTATCGCAACCCGGAATTTGTAGCAGTTGGGTTGACCCGGACCGCTCCCTCTCCCCTTTCTAAATCTAGCTTTCGGACAACCAATGGCCGGAATTTGTAGTTTTATGGGGCCTAAACCAGGACACGGAATTTGTAGTCGATGCCGCTGCTCAACCCGGAATCTGTAGCAGTAGCAAAATCGGCTTAGTCGGAATCTGTAGTCGTAAGCGGATCTGAGAGCACGGAATTTGTAGCAGATGGCAGAAATCGTGGCCTACCGGCGCTGCGGGAGCCAATAAATTAGTTTTTCGTTATAGATCAATGGCTTATATGATTAATCAGAGGTGAATTATTAATCTGGATGCCATGTGTCCAGATAACGCAGCACAAGCGATGGAGAGCATGGTAGACCCGGAATTTGTAGCTTTACCAAGATCGGGAACGCGCAGAGTCGAAACATGACGACCGCCCCATGCCACCGCCCAGTGCCAGATCACCCGTTTCCCAACAAGATGACGACTTTTACCGGCAAAAACCCAGTAAGAAAGCTAATATTGGGAGCACGATGCAGCTCATTTTCATCACACGGAATCTGTAGTCGTATAGCCTGCAAACAGGGCCTGTGGATAACAGGCGGAATCTGTAGCAGCAAGCACGGAATCTGTAGTCGTGGGACACGGAATCCGTAGTCGTCAAAGTCGGAATCTGTAGCACGCTACACGGAATCTGTAGTCATTGCTCCTCTGGAGCCCTAGTGCAACGCGGCTTCCAGCTCTTTAAAAACAAGAGAAAAACAAGAGAAAAACAAGTTAAAAAGATTTAAAAGGGAAAAGCCTTCAAATTTCTCTGGAATCAAGAGCGAAAAGCCAGATCAAAAGCAAACAGCGAATGGCACGTTGGTAAGACTGAGTGAGCCCTCGAAGCCGGATCTTGGGTTATCCAAACTCCGTGAGAACCTGCTAGCAAGTCCCAACCAGGAGCAGGCATGAACACCTTTCGCCAACCGACCCAAGATCACATATGCAGCATCGTCGACATGGCCCGCAGAGGCGAGCTGCTGCAGCTGCACAGGATCAACCTCACCGGAGCTGATGAAGATGATTCCGAGACGATGCGAACAGAGATCATCGCATCAGCGATATCAGCAGCAGGCAACCTTGGATTCCCCATTTTCGTCGTTGAGTACCACGACGATGACGACATAGCCATTAACCACCTGCTCAACCTGTTCGAGGCAATGCGGTCGAGCGGCAAAGCAACTACTGACCAGGTGGCGAACTGGAGACGGCAGTTGATCGTGGCAGTCAAATAGCACTACCCTTCCCCGCATCACAAAATTCTCATTGGTAGTTTTTACCGTTAGCCACCCCGCCACCCTGCGGGGTTTTTTTTGGCCTGAAAAAAGCGCAAACGCCAGACGCACGCAGGATGACGACAGGTCTTGCAGCAGTAGCTTTAGGGTGAAGCACTGGAGCACCAAATAGGCACCAGATGACGACAGGGGCTTATCAAGCCCCCTGCCCTATCACCAGAACTACACAGGATGACGGCGAATCGAGACGGCTGGCGTGGTTATGCTGACGCTCGCCTTGATAGGTCACTTGAGCCTTCAGCTCACTGTGAACATAGAAAATTCGCCTTATCGCTAATCTGTAGCCAAACCATCCAGATAGAGACCCAAACTGCATTTTCAGGCAGCGAAAATGGCTCCAATTTCACTAGGAGCCATCATGGACCAGAAAAAAACCATCAATTTGGCCAACCACAAATTCACCAGCCCGCTGGCAACTCGGCGACTCGTAATAGGTGAATCCTGGCTCGAAGACGCTAAGCGCAACCTTGCACTGACTAGCTCGTTTGGCATGTCGTTCACGAATGGTCCGATCTTCCAAGTACCTCGGATGATGGTTGACCTTCCTGGAGTGTTGACCGCTGAAGTAGCGTTCAACCGCTTCAACATGCTCGATGTCTTGGTCGCTAAGGTTCAGGAAGAGGCCTACTTGGAAATCGTTAACCAGATGATGGCAACGCTTGAGCCCCACGCCAGAGTCCAACCTGATGGCATTACGTTCGACCTGGGCGGTCTCCAGATTTGTGCTGAACCACAGGGGTATGGTCGATCTCCGTGCCTGACCTACATGACATCCTCGTTCGCCATAGCTCGTGCAAAAGCCCAACACGACGATCAGGTCAGCGAAAGCGTGGCCTGAAACGAAAGAAATTCATGAGACGCCCGAAAGGGCGTTTTTTTGTTGGGGGAATGTTTAACTATCGAAAATCGATTCAAACATGACCCGAGCTTGCGTTATCAGAGCAGTGAGGTAGAGTTGGCAGGTAAAAATACGCATCGGAGATGCTATGGATTTCGATACCCTGCCTTATGCTGACTTTGATCAGATTTTCTACGCGCCTCAGTTCGCAGCTGATTGCCTCGGCATAACCACGAAAGCCCTTCGTTCTTTCGAGGACGAGCCTGGCATGGAAGTTCGTCGGATGAACAGGGGCTCAGTTCCTGCTCGTGTCTACACCCCGGCCGACCTCTTCAAGATCGCCTCGATTCGACGCAGCAAGGGGCTGACGAAAACCCTCCAGCGACCCCTGACCATATCGACCTTCGTTCAGAAAGGCGGTACCGCTAAGACCACGACTTCTGTGAACCTTGCCATGTACCTTGGGTTCATGGGGCTCAAGGTTCTACTGATCGACAACGATCCTCAGGGTGATGCAACGTCGATGCTTGGCTACGATCCGGACCTGACTCCAGAGGAGCTGGTGGATCTGGGTATTCCGGCTGACCGCGCGGTGAATGGAAGCCTCGGCAACATCATAGCCACCTCGTCCCTGTTCGCCCCGAAGGGGTTGGCCGATATCATCAAGAAACCCTTTGGTGAATACGGCCCACATCTGCTGCCCGCCGAAGGCCTTTTGGAGGACATGGAGGTTGCCATCAACGCCTCAGCCAATCAGGATTTCCGCTACGCACTGTTCATCAGCAAAGGGCGTAAGCGTGAGCTCCCGCAAGCAGACCTCAGTGGCTATGACGTCATTCTGTTCGACAATGCCCCAAGCGGCTCGCTGATGACCCGCAACAGCATGGTCGCAAGTGACATGATCCTCTGCCCTATCCGGATGGATAAATTCTCCTGCCGTGCCCTCGCCCGCCTGGGCAATAAGCTGCAGAGTTTTGCTGAGGAGTACCAGCGCTCCCCTGATGTCGCTGCTATCCCCACTATGTTCATCAAGAACAGGCCTCGTGCAATGGCTCACCTAGCGGCTCTTTCCCAGATGTTCCCTGGCAAGGTAACCGAGGGGAAACTTTACTTCTCCGAGGACTACTCGAAGGCCCTTGAATCAGGCCTTCCTGTACTGGGTTGGAAGGGTGCGTCAGAAAATTCTGCCGGTGCAATGCGCAGTGTTTTCGGGGAGATCCTGGAGCGCCTTGTTCAGATGTGAAGTGGTGGTCCATGCTGGACCACCCTACCCTGGTCCAGCATGGACCACTTTGTTTTAGGGATTGGATATGCCAAAAGAAAGCCGGAGATTGGGAGTAGATCGGCCAACAACACCGCAGGTATTTCAGGGTGTTGTTGCCCCTGCTGAATTTCCCAAGGCCAAGCTCGATGTTTCGCTCGACTCCATCCTAGAGCAGCAAACTCGCCATGCTCATGATTATGCGCTTGCTGCTGAGCAGCCTGCTGTTGCTGGCAACTCTGAATTCATGGATGTGCCGGTCGACCTGATCGACCCCTCTCCTTTCCAGCCGCGTCTGGATATCACCGATGACGAACTTCAATTGCTGGCGAATTCGATATCGGTGGCTCGTCGTGTCAACCGGCCGATTTCTCTGCGCATCAAGCCTAACGGCCGATACGAGCTGATTGGAGGCGAACGTCGCTGGCGCTCCGTGAAACTCCTTGGCTGGGAAACGATCATTTCGCGGATTCTCGATGTCGATGATGCCGAGGCTCAAGTCCTCGCACTCGCCGATAACGAAGGGCAAGAAGGGCTTACAGACTTCGAGCGCGGTCGTGCCTACAAACAGATCCTGGATCGCGGTGAGGTTACATCTATTCGCCACCTGGCGAGCCGTGTTGGTGTAAGCCACCAGTCAGTTATGCGGTGCTTAAACCTCACTAAGCTGCCGCAAGATTGTCTTGAATATCTGACTCTGCACCCTCGCCTTCTCGGCAGCACCCTCGCCTCTGAATACGCAGCAGCCGGTGAGAAACACCCAGACCTTGTACTTGAGGCTCTACACAAGATCGATCAGGAAGGCATATCCCAAGAACAGGGCTTGCGCTGGATTAACCAGGTACTCAAGGATCGAGAGAAGCCAATTCTGCCTAGTGCTTCACAAGAGAAGTCCATTAAATTTGCTGGCGGCCTGGAGGGTTCACTTGTTGTCAGTAAGTCTGGTATCCGGATCAAGGTCCCAAAGGGTGTTGATATGGAGAAAGTCGAGCGTGCGATTCTTGATGCGTTAATGACCGAATAGATTCCGCTCTATCCAGTGGTCCAGCATGGACCACCGGCCACCTCTTACTATCCGTGGTCCATACTGGACCACCCTCCCCTCGATTTGAATGGTCCATGCTGGACCACGCAAAAAATCGACCTCTCGCAAATTTGCGTAAAAAAAAACAGACAAAATGTACTGTTTTCTGGGGCCAATTTCTGTGAAAGTCTGTCAATAGATATATTATTGAAATGCCGAAAGCATAGGCTGAAGGCAAATTCTGACCGCACAGTTGCAGCCGGCAGCTACGAGCTTCTAACACCCGCGAGACATAGATCCATCATGAAAAAATCAGCGCAAGTCGTTGGGCGTCATCCGGCATGGGTCAACCCACCTGAGCCAGGGCAAGATTTACGCGATCTGGAATGGGGGGTTGTCGAAGTCATGTCCGATAAATCACTCCGTTTTACCAATGAGAAACCAGACCCAGAAGCTCTCGAAAAACTGATCGATGAGCTAGAGGATTTGATTTGAGCTCCATGCTCGAATGACTGAAATCTGTTGGTAATCCATCCAGATTCCGCCTCCTAGAGAGGCGGCTGTCATCTACCGTTCCAGTGAATCTTTAACTGGAGCGTGTCATGTCCACACAGCAGCTCGAATACCACGAACTGTCATCCCTATTCCCTCTCATTACCGGCGACGACTTTGCTCTGATGGCTAAAGACATCGAGGCAAACGGTCAGCTAGAGCCCATTATTCTGTACAGCGGCAAGATTCTTGATGGACGCAATCGCTATCGGGCTTGTAGAGAGCTAGATATAGAGCCGCAGACAACTGTATACACGGGCGATGATCCGCTCGGCCTCGTGCTCAGTCTTAACATGCACCGCCGACAGTTGACAGTTGCCCAGCGCGCGATAGTCGCAGCCGAAATGATTCGCCGTAAGAGAGAGATTGAGACCGGGGAACCGGGCGCAGAAGAAGATGCCGGCCGAACCGACACTCCACTCCCTGGTGTCGAAGATGCGGCTAAAGCCCTCGGCATCAGCCCGCGATCTGTATCTGCAGCGCTGCGTGTGTTCAAGGATGGAACCGAGGAGTTATGCGAGGCGGTTAAACGCGGCGATATTCGCGTCTCAGCAGCAGAGCAAGTGACGAAGCTCGACCAGGATCAGCAACGCGCTCTTTGTGAGCGTGGCCCGCGCGCGATAGCAAAGGCTGCACGAGAGTTACGAGAGGCAGCCAAGAACAAAGCGAAGCCATCGGTACCCACTGCTGAGGTCGTCAAAGAGCCGGAGCCTTTGAATCTGGTCGAACCAGAGAAGCCCGCCCAGATAAACACCCCAATAGAGCCCCTGGAACGCAAGCCGTCAGCCCAACGGATGTTCGAGCTTTCTGAGGAAGGGATGATGGGGGGCTGGGACGCGGAATCTGTAGCAGAAGAAATCCTATGCGATCTGGAAGACGGGCTCGACACTCAAGCACTGCTATTTGCTGTTGAGGTGGCGCTCAAGCTCAAAGAACGCTTGGCGCTTCGTCAGCACCGCCGATAAGGGGTTGGGATTCCTGGCAGTCATGTTTGCATGTCCATAACGACAAACAGATCCAGGAGATCACCTCATGCAGCACAACATGAATAAAAGTGAACTGGCACTCGACCTCACCCAAGATCGTGGCCATGAAACTACTAACGATTCTGACGGTTCGCCCTTGGTCGAAACCAACACGGAATTTGTAGCATTACAAGGCGGCAAGCCCTCTTCGGGCAGCAACCCTCCGGCAGGGAAGGGTGCCGAGGTTGCCGTGGCTCAAGATGATAAAGCCAAGAAGCAACCTGAGTCGTTCGCTGTGCTGCAGTCGGGGAAGGCAGCAGTAAAGCTGTATGAAAGCCTCATCGGTTTCGACAAGAATGCAGAGACCCAGCGAGCGACCCTCCGCGAGCTGCTGAACAAGCAGTCCAAAGTAATGGAAAACAAGATGCTCGGTATCAAGCCAGCCGAGGGTGAAGACTTCGACAGCATCTCGAAGCGGCTGCGCAAAGAAAACAACCGGATGGATGCGATGCTCGATGGAAAAGACTCCCTGGTGACATCCACGCGCAAGGCTATTGATGCAGCCATTGAAGCGCTGAACCAAATGCAAACACGAATCATTAAAATGGAGGAGGAGGCTTAGCCTTCCTGAACACTATGAAAACACTGAAGGGATACGCCTTCTACCCGCTGTGTGGCTGCACAGGGTTCATGGCAGGATATTCGCTCCTGGTCGCGGCAGGTGTGGTGTGATGAGTCGAGCACTTCTCATGGCGCTATTTGCCCTTCCTTTGCTGGCACAGGCAGCCATGTTCGACGCGACCGTTGTGGCGGTGTCGGACGGGGATACCATCACGGTGACCGTGCCGAAGCCGTGCGAGCCAGGAGAGAGCTGTTTTAAGGGCAAGAAGGCTTACCGGGTACGCCTGGCAGAGATCGACGCACCTGAGCGAAAACAGCCCTATGGGATTGAGGCTCGTGATGCTCTGAGAGGAGCAGTGCTGGGACAGAGTGTGCAGGTTGATGATCAAGGTCAACGGAGCTATTCGAGGATTGTGGCTCATGTCTATATGGGCGACATCTGGCTTAACCGCGCTATGGTAGTTGACGGCTATGCCTGGGTTGATCCCCGTTACTCTAAATCGCCGGAGCTGGTGAAGCTCGTAAAGAAAGCAAAGGCAGACCAAGTGGGTTTATGGCAACTTCCAGACGAAAAAATTGTTCCACCGTGGGATTGGCGTAAATCGAAAATGCGTTGATGCTTGAATTAATAGGCCACTTGCCTACCGTTATTTCAGGAAAAACTATCTGTTAAGGAGTTTGCATGTCGCTTTTGAATCAATACCGCGAAACCGAGCTGGCCTTGGCCGAACTGCAAGATCGACTGAAAAAGCTCAGCTCGGATGATCGACTGAAGGCCGAAATCGAGTTCGAGAATAAGTTGCGCGCGCTGATGGCTGAGTATGGAAAATCGCTCCCGAACGTGATCGCTATTCTTGACCCGCAAAGCGTCAAGAACGCTGTGGCAGAGCCTGCGAAACGCCGTGAGCGCCAGGTTAAGGTCTACAAGAACCCCAATAACGGGGAGGTTGTTGAAACCAAGGGCGGCAACAACAAAGTCCTGAAAGCATGGAAAGCTGAACACGGTGCTGCTGTTGTAGATGGTTGGTTGCAAGCGTAACTAACCTGGAGGGTTAATCATGGCTCAACTGCTATGGCGTGAACCTTGGTGGGCCAAGCGCCCACAACCTGGACAAAGTGACCTCGATGTCGAGTGGGGTTATTTGGAGCGCTACGATGATGGACAGTTTGTGTTTAACCCTTCACAACCAACTCTGCAGGAAATCAAGAACCGCAAGAGTTGTCGATTACCGATAACTGAGGAAAAGACCGGCGCATAGCCGGTTTTTTCATTTGGGTTTCCCAATAGTGGTCGTAAGTTGGTTCTGAGTTAATCCAGAGACGAGCGCTATGTCAGAGTCAACCGCAGGCCAGCTTACGCTGCGCGATATCAACGCCAAGCTGCAGGGCGCTGGGTTGGATATTCTTCGCCCTGAGCAGATCAAGTCCATCGGTGCGTACACCACCCGTGAAAGGTTCGTGCAGGCCCTTGAGGTGGTACCGGCCAATACCAGCGCCGTTCAGTTCCTGCGAAACATCATCACGCGCGTAACAGCACCCAACCAAGAAAGTGCAGCAGATGAGTCAGCATCGGTGCGTGAGGTACAGGACGAGACCGCCAAGCCGATCCAGGGCCAGCGTCCACAGGACAGGGCCTCTTTCCATGTCTACGGCGGTAAGGCGGCACTGTGCTTTGAGGCTGACCTCACCCGCAACGAAGTGCATACCATCGCGCTCGATGCTGCGACCGCGACCGGCCCCAAGCAGTACAACTGGGGGAAAAAGTTCGCCTTCAACTGACCCGCAGCGAGCTTCCCATCGTCACCGCTGTGCTGCTGGGCGTGATGAAGCGGTGCGAGTTCAAGAATCACGGCCAGGACAACAGCAAGGGCTTCTCGATGGAGCGGCAGGACGGCGGCAAGGTCTTCATCAAAGTGTTTGCCAAGGACGAAGGCGTCAAAGCTGTTCCGGTTGAGGCCCCTGACGTGTTCTTTGTAACCTCGCTATTTCTGCGCCAGTTGCAGGCCAACACCCCTTGGATGGATGCAGCCGGCGTTGCTGCGCTGATCCGCGCTACGCAAGGGGCATCATGATTAGGGCTGCTGCTGCGGCAGGGCCGGCTTGATTCAAGCGGCTGGTAGCCAAGATGGACAAGTAAACGATGAGTAGTGGGGCGGCCAGCAAGGTGACGCCCCTCTTGAGTTAAAGCGGTTTATGCCCGCTGAGCAATGGCAACATCGCGGCGCTGCAATGGCGTACGCGGAAGGCCGAATACCGCGTTGGGCGTCGAGACGAGGAGAGGGCGCGAGAAGACGTAGCCCTGATACCAGGCGGAATTCTTAACTGGGGTCATCACTTCGATGTGGGTCAGGCATTCTAGCTTTTCCATGATGAGCTGGATGTCATGATTGCGTGCGTAGTTTATCGCCGCATCCAACCAGTTGAGGTTTTCCTGCTCCTGAAATGCTGCCAGATCAATCTTGCAGAAGTTCCACGGGTGCAGGGACAGCCTGGCTTGATCGGCGAACTTGGTCCCGAAATCATCAATAGCGACTTGTGCGCCTGAGAATTCGATCTCATGCAGCTTGCGGCTCAACTCATGTCCGGAGAGGTTGCTCGCTTCTGGGATCTCAATGACGAGCCTTGCCTTCATCTGGTCGACGATCCCCGCAATCTCAGCACAGAATGCAGTGAAGTAGTGATCGTTCTGCAGGGTTGCTGGGGAGACGTTGACGAACGTGGGGACAGTCGCTTGACGCAACTCCTCGCAGGATGCAACCAGCCGCAAAACCTCGATATCGAGTGCGTACCAGGACTCTGGCGAGCAACCGCTCATGAACGCAACTGGTGATAACTCACTGTTGCCGATCTGAAGCCGAGCAAGGACTTCGGCAGCGACGACAGTCCCATCTAGCAGGTGAACGCTTTGCTTTGCAATCCTGAGCATGATGCCCCCTTGGTAGAACCGTAAACGCCGTGCCGGATAGCTGTTGCCGGCTTGCTAGCGAATCTGATGCTACGCAGGAATGGGGGCCAAATGAGCTTGAATCTGGCTGGAAAGCTGCCTGATTAAGATGGGTTAAGGGTGCCTCAGGCCGCTCTGGCCACACCGCTAGCCTGGATGAAATCGGCCCAGTCGGCCATCAACTGGCGACGCTTCTCCAGCAGATCGGCACGGTTGTATGCCGCTTCAACTTTGCTCTCCAAGGTGTGGGCCAGGGCCATCTCGCATACCTCTCGCGGATAGTTGGCGTAGTCGGCCGCCCATGTCCGGAAGCTCGAACGGAAGCCGTGGGGCACTACCTCGCCGGCCTGCAGCTCGTAGAGCACGCGGCCGATGGCGTTACCTGGTAATGGCCCAGTGCGCCACTTGTTGAGGAACACATACCGGGCGTGCTTACCCTCCTGCTGCTTGAGCACCTGGATCATGGCCTCGGTCAGAGGTACACGGTGCTCACGGCCAGCCTTCATCCGCGCGGCTGGGATGGTCCAGATACGAGCCTTGAAGTCGAATTCAACCCACTCAGCCCGGCAGACTTCTGTGCTCCGGCAGGCGGTGAGGATCAGCAGCTCTGTTGCGCGTGCTGCGGGGGAGTCCAGGCTGTCCAGCTTGTGCATCAGTCCACGGATACTTTCTGCTGGCATTGCCGGGGAGGGGCGGGCTTTGTGCTTCTGCTTGGGTAGGAGCTTGTCCAGGTGGCCCCGCCAGCGTGCTGGGTTATCCCCCGTGCGGCTGCCGCGTGCTTTTGCCGCGTCGAGGATCAGCTCGATACGGTTGCGAAGTCGGGAAGCGGTGACGGGGATCTTGGCCCAGATGGGTGTGAGGACATCCACAACCTGGTTGGTGTCGATCTGGTCGATGGGCAACGCGCCAAGGGCAGGGTAGACATGCTTCGCCAGACTGTTGCGCCACTGTTTGGAGTGCTTGTCGCTCCAGGATGGCGAATGTGTGCGGACGTACTGCTCAGCCTCGGCCTTGAAGTCCACTCTACGGCGACGTGCGTGAGCCTCTGCAGCCTTTGCCTCGTCACGCCGTGCGAGCGGATCAATGCCTTGGGCCAGTTCGAGGCGAGACTTGTCCGCTTGAAGTCGCGCGTCCCTCAGTGACACATCCGGGTAGGTGCCAACCCCCATGTCGCGGCGTCGGCCGAGAATGCTGTAGCGGAAAATCCAGCTCTTGGAGCCGGTCGATGTGACCTTGAGGAAAAGCCCCCGGCCGTCCTGGTAGGTGCCGGGCTGCTCGATGTCTTTTACAAAACGAGGGGTTAGTTTGCTCATGCCTGCTGCCCCGGCAGAACGCCTTCGGTCATTGCGATATACGCCAGTTGCTCAAAACCGGGGGCAGCGAAGCCAGGCAGTGTTGGGTCAACAATGACTGTGATTCTGGACGGCGGAATTGGATTCGTGGAGTACAGCTCGTAATCAAGGTCTTGTTTCAGCTCCAGACCGAACGAGTCGATTAGCAGCACTGAAAGGGCGTCAGCTTCTTCAAGCTCATTTCCCATCCACCCGGAAAGGGCATCTTCGAGCGCAGCAACCGATGGGAAGAAAAACGTCCGGTTTTCGACCTCAGCACAGGCGCTGGCCAGGGTGCCGATTTGCGGTATCAGACCAAGCTCTAGAATCTTGGCCACGTTCTCACTGAGGGTGACGTGATAAATGGCGTTATCCACTAGAAGAGACTCCTGGGAGGAATGTTTCCCGAGTGAACCGGGCGAGGGCGGGTATTTGTACGGGTAGTGGCGAAGATTGCGCCGCTATGTACGGGGATAAATTATCCCCGTACAGAATTAACCCAAGCCCCGGCATGCAACAACTCTAGCACTGTACGAAATTACAGCCCCACATATTAACCCACAGCAGATAAAAAATGGCCCGCTCGTGCAGGCCATCATGGGAATGGGGGGAGGCTATGGGGGTGACTGGCGATTCTGTCGTGAAACCCTACCAACCAGGTTGCTCTTCACGCTCCCAGTGCATCGCGCCTTCGAGGGAGAAAATTCGCCGCACGAATAACTTAATACTTCAAAGTATTAGTTAAGATTTCGGCTACGCGATCACCAGAAAGAACCAACAAAGTTTCCGAACAAAAGTTGCAGCCAAGTACAAATTGGCACTGAACTTCGCTGAGTCGCAGCCGGCCATCCGGCACGCCACCAGTCGATGTGTAAAAAGTTTGCCAGCCAATATCAGTGCTCTCACATTTCTTGCACTTTTTAATGTCAGTTGCGGTGATACTCATTGTTTAGTCTCCGTGACAAGGCAGTCGCTACACAGGAAAATTCGCTCTACTTGCTTCCTTGGGTCATGTGCGTGAGGCCCGCAGTTCATGGTGCAAGATTTAGTTGCGGGGTCAAACTTCGCAAGTTCAACTGGGTCAGCTCGCGGCCACTCAATTTGAATTGGGGTTGTGTTCGCTTTGGCTATTTTGCTGGCCACAGAATGGCTCCAGTTATATATGGCTTTTATAGGAGAGGAGAAAGCTGGAATAAAACTAGCTTATATGTCCAGTTGCTCAGAAGTGGCGCTGATGTTTGGTACAGAAATAATCTCTCCAGCCCCCCAAGCTCGAACAAAGTTAGCCGTCCGCCCTTAAAGCAGCCGCCAGTGTCCAGGTACACGACATTGCCCAGCGTGGTTACTTCCTCGACAACAGAGTGACCGACTAACACCTTGTCGATGCCAGCTACAGGGGTTGTATCACGGTCTTCGAGGCGGGATCGCCGCCAGATTGCCTCCATGATGTGGTGGTTGCGGTAGGAGTCGCCCAGCTCGCCCTCCAGCGCCTCACGAAACCGGGACCAGGAGTGATGAGTGCATTCACCATGCACGATGCCGAATCGCTCACCATCGCGGCCTTCGACCTCGATGGCTACGGGCATCTGGTTGAGAAGGGTTGCCATGAGCGGCTGCACTGCCTTGGGAAGCTCGTAGAACCATGCGCCACCGTGCCGTCGATGGCCTGCAGGCTCGTCGATCAACCCGCCTTCAATACACCAGTGGTCGTGGTTGCCGCGTACCGGGATGAACCACGGGTACCTCATCCAACGAATCGCAGCAGGGGACTCCGGGCCTCGATCCACCAGGTCACCGACAGAAAAGAGCCTGTCGGTTTTCTCGTCGAACCCGACCTTTGTCAGCAGGCTACGCAGGAGGGAGAACTCACCGTGGATATCGCCCACGACGAAATCCCGCCCCACCTGGTTGGGGCCGTAGCATGCGAATAGAAGGTTGTTTGAGAGGTAAGCTGGGCGGTGGTGCTCTGCTGCATCAGCAGGCGTGCCCTGATGTGTCGGGATAAGCATGCGAGGCTCCTTGAGTTGATATCAGGAAGCCTCGCACGAGGGTGGGGAAACCCAAGTCGGGTCAGGCTGCAGCGTAGTGCCGGGAGATGCTTTCGTTCATGTTCTGGGCGATAGCTGAGTATCGCGCGGTGGGCTGGGCCAGCAGACGGCGCAGGCCGATTTCCTCGCCAGTGGTTTCACACCAGCCATAGTCGCCATCATCAATGGCTTTGAGGGCGCGTCGGATCTCTAGGATCTGGCCGTGCAGACGATCCAGGGTGCGGGTCAGGTTCTGCCGATCTTCTTCAATGTTGGCCAGGTCTGCGGGATCAGGCGCGTTACCCAGGTTGGCCAGTGTTTCACGCGCTTGAGCAGTGGACTCCATCGCAGAGCCCTGCTTATCCAGCAAAACCTGGCGGAAAAAATTCTTCTGGCAGTCGTTCATGTAGGCATCGGCCGGCATAGCGAGGATGTCTTGAGGGGTCATGCTCAATTCCTTGTTCGGGTTATGGGTTGCAAGGGTAGGGGAGTCGGATCAAGGGCGGGCGCTATATCCCGCCACATTTCGTACAGATAGGACTGGCTCAGCGCTTGGTGGCCTTGAGCAACAGCACGCTGATTGAGGTGCCCGAGAATGCGTTTTCGATAGGCTCGCTGAACTCCAGATCAAAGGCCGGCAGCAGATCAACGGCATGACGGCGGGCGCTCATGGGCAGAACAGCGCCGATGCGGCCACCGTCCTCCAGCAGAGTGCTGGCGTGCTGCAGATGGGCCTGCCAACGGCCTTCGGAGTAAGGCGGGTTCATGGCGATGACGGAGAACTTGCCTGAATTCCAGGTGAGAAAATCGCCCTCGATGACGTTGTGGCCTTTGCGGCGCAGGATGTCGCAATGCAGCGGGCTGATTTCGATGCAGCGGGTGCGATCCTTGGGCATCAGGTCAGCAATCCCACCCTGACCGGCTTGAGGCTCACAGCAGGTATCAAGCAAGCCGATATCGAGCCAGTCAATCAGGCGCTCGGCAACGGTCACCGGGGTGGGGTAGAACTGGTGGCTCTTGTGATCGGGGATGTACCCGAGTGCGGCGACCTCGTGGATAAGATCCAGGGCATCAAAATCGAACTGCCAATACTGGCTTCGCTGATTGACCGTGCAGTTGGTCAGCACGCCCCCCAAAGCCTGCATGACGGTATCGACCTCAGCTATCAGGTGCTTGCTGCGGTCGCGCTCGTAGAAGGGAACCGCTACGGCGTTACGCACTGGGATATGGTCGTAGTCGCGGCGGAAGCTCTCGGATTTGACGATTTTGTTGTACTGGGAAAGGGTCGCCAGAACAGCGCCTACCGCGTTGGAGAATGGGCGCTCGAACAAGGGCTTTGATGCGAATGTTTTGCCGTTGGCTTTTACCTTTGCCGGGCGCTTGCGGAAGCTCTCCGGGATGGCGGCCGGGTGGAGGTAGGCCAGCACGCTGTTGAGGCGATAGGCCATGTCAGGATGCACTTCGAGATGGGCGGTACCGACCTGGTAGGCGCGGACGCGGAAGGCCCCGCCATCAGCTTCCAGCCATTCGCCACGCGAGGCGCGGGCTGTTTTCAGCAGCTGGCCGGTAGAGGCTCGGGACGGATCATCGCGGCCCATGAACTTGGCGATTACCAAGCGAAGATCGTGTACCACGCCCTCCCTCTCGTGGTCAGTGCTGCCCCACTCATTGAAGACTCCGCTCATGATCATGCGCTTAGAAAAGCCTTCCGGCACATTGGTGACGTGCTGCTTGGACAGGCCTCGAAAAATCCCATCGACCCGCTCAGCCAGGAACTCAGCACGGCGAGCCAGGAGCCCTTGCACCGTGGCGCGCAGGTTATCGAGGTTGAACTCTGGCATGTCCATCTCAGGGTTCTTTCCTCGCTGGTACCCATGCTCACGCCAGGCGTTAAGGGTTTCAGTCCATTGCGAGCGGCGAGCCTGGGGCATGTACTCCATTAGGTCGGTCTGGCGCAGCGCGCGGTCCCAGAAGTTCGCCGTCAGCTCATTGAGCGCGCCTTCTAGGTTGAAGATTTCGGTGAAGGAGTTGAGGTGCCGCAGAGAGGCGTTGTGACCGTATTTGTCGCTGCCGTTGCCCTTGAAGAAGAAGCCCATCACGCCACTGACGTTTTCTTGGGTAATGATGCCGTGGACTTCGATGATGCGCTCGCGCAGGCGGATATGCTCGCTGGCCAGCAGGGTCAGAGCATCAAACTGGACCGGGGCGTAGAACTGATCGAGGACATCGCCCGCGATGATGTGTTGGGCGTCATGGCTGAAGTCGTGGGGTTGGGTGTGCATGTGCATCGCCTCCTTGGTGATGCCTTCAGCCTCTCACCGGCCCAGAAAATCCCAAGCGCCAGAGGAGGCCGGAAACCCGCATCACCGCGGAGCATTGGAGAAGATAAAATCCGCCTCAGATCACAGCTGTTTCAGCTGTAAAGAGCGTGGTTGTAGGGAACAACTTCGTCGATATCATCCCAGGCATCGCAACAGTTACTCTTGCCTCGAATGTGCTTCAGAACCTCTACCAGCTCCTGCTCCCGCGCAGCGGCACTGACCTTTACAGCTGCCAGCTCATCAAGCAGATCGTTGACGCCAGAACCGCCGAAAGGGCCTAGGACGCTGGCGGCATCGTTCCAAGCGTCAGGCTCGTGACCGACGCCCTCACTCAGGTACTGCCAGCCCTCCTCAGTCCTGCGCAGCTCTAGGGTGCCAAATTGCATGGTGGTGTGTTCGCTCATAGGGATACCCTCAATCAATATTTTCTGCCTGGTTTCAACGGCGCGAGAGCCAGCGAATCACGGCGCTTTCTACGTCCACATCTTCGGCGTAGAGCATCTGCGCCAAGCTGCCCTCGCTGATGTCCTCCAGGCGTTCCAGCCAGACACAGCCGTCCCAGTCTGGGCCGGTATCAACGTGAAGCTCTGCCAGCCAGCAGGCTGCTTGATCGGCGTTGCTCAGCAGGGTGCTGTAGCCGATAGAGATAATCGAGCGATCCAAGCGCTCGGCATTGGCTTCTGCGTAGCGCAGGATCGAGTGGAGCAGCAGGCCTACGTCTTCGAGGTCTTTGGTGCGGGCATTGGTCGTAATCACTGGGGAAACCTCCTTGGTTTTGCCTCACAATGCCAGCCTCCGGCAGAATCCCAATCCTACGGGCTATGATCAACGCACAAACATCAAGGACCAAGGACATGGCAGACGACAAGCTGAAGTGGCGGGTAACCCCCGAGCAAATTCTGGAGACTATGCGCTACTTCAGCGCTGCCGAACTGCGCACCCAGCAGTCCAAGCTATCGGGTGCAGCTACCCAGCTGGAAAAGCTGCTGGGGGGCCGGCTGAGCCACCTACTGACCCCAGACGAGGCTGAAATTATCCGTCAGGCTGCTGACCTGGTTCGCCAGCTCAATACCCGTGTTGAGCACGCTAAGGAGATAAAGAATCGGGAGGAAAAACGTAAGGAGAAGGCCCGGCAGCTTCACCAGGTTGCCATCGATAAGGCCTTGGACAAAACGCTACCGGCCATTTCGCGGGACGCCACCGACATCGGCGCTCGAATCCTCTCCATGACTGAGCTGCTGCTGGCACTTCACGCAGAAAAGATGACCCTCACTTTCATGAGCAAGGATGAGCTGGTGGCGGACCTTCGGCGCAAGGTCGACAGATACACAGCCCGCAGTGAATCGCTTTGGGAGGTTGCGGACTATATCTACCGTGATCTGAGGAGCGGCCTGGACGCCAACCTTGGTTGGGAGCGGGACCACCCGCCGCAGGAGCGACTGTCTGCCATGCTCGATCTTGCCCGGCAGCGAATAGACGGTATCCGCAAGTCACATGCTGAATTTTTCGCCTACCTGCAGGCCCAGGTGGCAATCGAAGAATCGACAAACGTCGAGAGGTTGCCGGTTAGGCCAAAGCGTCAGTGATCAGCTGGTAGGGGAGCGGTGCTATTGCTCCCTTTCATCGCCCTTCGCCTGCCGCTCTTCTTCGCGCCGTTGCAATGCGCGCTTCATGAACTCGATTGCCTTTTCGAGTGCGGCAACAGCCCAATCAGGACATGGTGTCGAGCTGGCCTTTTCGGGATCATTCACCCAGGATCTAACGGTGCGCGGCGAGCAAGGACGCTGAGTGACGGCAGCGATTAGGACAGCACTTTTCGCCTGCGTTATTCCGTTCTCTTTCAGCAAAGTCAGGAAGCGGTTGCGGTTGTCCATCTGATTTCGCCACGAGGAATAGGCAACATTGCCTAAGTAAGAGAGTAGGCAACTTTGCCTATCTGATCAAATCTAGCGTTTGGTACCGGCAGTGCAGTATACCCAACCAGAGAAGCGGCTCAGACCAAACAGGGCTGCGCGCTCACCATCGCGGCAATTCGCGCATTGCTTGCCCGGCGCTCTGCGGCCATCTTTTCCTCGCGGGCCGCGCCAACGCCGTTGTGCTTCTGCACCACATAGATCAGGTTGAACGGGTTGTGAGGGCCACGCCAGGCCTCCCATTCGGCTTTGCAGGGGCCTCGCAGCTCAAGGGGCAGGGCGAAGTACATGGCGCGGGCTTTGCGCCACATCTGCGCCTCGAATGAGCGCATACGCCCCACAGTGAGATCATCTTGAGCTTGTCGGCGCTCCAGCTCGGTGTCCCAGCTGTGTTGCTGCTCGCGGATCTGTTCGCTGAAGAGGGGCAGAGCCTGCGCCTCGCGTTGCTGCTTGCGGCGGAAGGCCGCTGCCTTGCGCTCATTGACGCTAACCTCGCGGCGCTTCACCTGGAATGTGTTGTACTTCATGCCCGATCGCTCCCTTCTGCCAGCAATCCGAGCAACAGACCCAGCACCCCCCAGAACACCCAGGCCAAAAGACCCAGGATGAACATACCGGCCGTCCCTGCGAGACCTCCAGCCAGCATCATAAACTCATCAGGGATCATAACCCCGACCCCTGCCCAGACCGTAACGGCCTGGATTCCGCCGAGGGCAAAGAAGACCCAGGCAATGAGGGCTGGAGCGAGGATTGAGGCTTTACGAGCAAGTGACATGGGCAACTCCGTGTTGGCCGCTGGAAGATGGTTCCAGGCTACGGCTAACAAGGAAAATCCCAAGCGAGTTGGGTCAGCAGCGGGGGGGCTTCAGCTTGCTCGGGTAGGGTTGGCTCAGGCCTGAGCCTGAATCCGACTTATGAGTAACCGGAACTGATGCCGAAGCTCGTTGGCTTGCTCGATGGTCATTCATCCGGGATCACTGGAAGTCCCGTAACATCACGGTCATTCATCAAATTTGATTGACACAAGTGTCGCCTTGTATATGATTGCAAGTGAGCGCGAAACCAGTGGCCTTCAGCGGCAATGACTGGCGTAGGAACCCCGGCGATGGCTGAACATCGGCGTAGGGTGAGACCTCCACACCCCTGCTTGAGGGTGTGTATATGAATATCAAGCAAAAATTCGAGGGCTACTGTAACCAGTAGCCCTTTTTCTTTGCTCTCACAAAAGCGTGTAGCGCTTGTACAGCAACTCGCCATGACGATGCTTGTTGAGCGATTTGGCGTCCGTGTGCATAAAGTTCCAGAGCATCTGGCCCTCGAAGAACACAACGCTTACTAGCATCTGCCGCTTTGACTCATACACACCAATGAAAGCCAGCCGGTCAGTGCCGTCTGTGAAGGCCACTTTCCAGACCTCCAGCGGCCCTGTGAGCGTATCTAAAGCCAATCTAACGTAGCGCTCACGGGCATCCAGTCGTTTCTCGACGATATGATAGATGCTGCTACGCAGGATAGTCACATCCCCCATAGGCGTCTCGACGGTTATGGACAAGATCGCAGGGTCAATAAATCCTAGGTGCAGAGCTGTCACCTCGATAGCGTCTTCATGGGTGGTCGCGGCAGTGACTTCCTCAAGTGCGTGTGTACGCAGTTCACGTTCCAAGGTACGCAGGTCGGGAAGATTGCTATCAACCCACGTGGGCTGGCCTTTTACTTCAGAAATCTTGGGTAAGAGAGTGTCCGTGCTCAAACGTCGTCGCTCAATCTTGGCGGTGGTCAGGTCATCATTGTGCCATGTCTAGGCAAAGACGTTCGCAACAGCACGATGCAACCGAACTCGGCGGGTTGCCGTGATCGAGAGGGACAAAATTCACTGGGAGCCCTCCAGAGCCTGCGGACTGGAAGTTGTTTGCGTGGACTGGCGCAAGCTGGCCAGCTGCGGGTGACGCCGCCACCATTCATCAGCTACCAGATCCGGTACCCGAGCGCACTGGGCAAGGTCATCAATGGTCAGCGCCTTCTGGAAGCGCTTGTTCTGCCACGACTCGCTAGGAATGTGCGTTCCTGGATTGGCCGGCAGCAGCCAGTTGAGGGCTTGCGCGGCATTATGGAACTGCCGCCCGCCTTGGTAGCCCAGCTGCTCGTTGACGCGCACAGCGGTGATCTGGGCGCGCTCACGGGGGTACAGTGATTGCAGCAGGGTGATGAGGGGGCTGGAGGGGGTGCGGAACTGCGGCGCTTTGCCGGTGGCCCTGTAGTTGGCCATCGCCAGCGGGTTGCGCATCAGGTGCTTGACTGTACGGTTGTCCATTGCGGAGGCCTCTTGGTAGCTGAGTTCAGGCTACCGGAAGGCCTCGCAATCCCAAGCTAGGCTACCGGGAGCGGAAACTCGGCATCGTAGGCGCGGTGCAGTGCTGTGCGCAGCTTGTCCAAGGCGGCAACCATCAGGTGCGCCTCAAGCTGATCGCCTGCCAGCGGCTGAACCTGGGCATGGCCAATGCGGTTCAGCAGCAGGGTGAGGGCCTGGGTTTCCTGCTCGTCCAGATCGAGGCCAGCATGCGGTGTATGCGGTGCTTGCTGGTCAAGCAGGGTGGCGCTGATGCGCAGAAAGGGGGTGCTGCTCATGACGATCTCCGGCGCTGGCCACGCCCCATGCGTGGCCAGATAACAGAGCTTACACGTCCTCGCGGTAGGTATCGTTGGGACCGCCCACGGCTTCAAGCATTTCGCCGTTGGCCAGCAGATCGGCTATCCGCTTGCTCAAGGCTGCGGCCATCTGCTCGGCCGTCACGTCCGCGCCGTCTTCTGTGGTTGAGCCGCCGACCTCGAAGGCGATGGTGAAGGCGTGATTGAAGGTCTTGGCCCGTTCAGAGTGCGAAGTGTTTTTGTCGGTCATGGCGATCACCACACATACGCAGGCAGGCCGTCGACGGTATCCCAATCGCAATCCAGGCGTACCCAGCGATTTAGGTTTTGACCTTTGAGCCACTGGTGGATGGCTCGGGCGGACTCGGGCATCTCGGCATCGTGGCCTTCGTCGAAGAAACCGATGAAAAACCCCTCTGGATAGCAGGCGACGGTAGCCCACTTGCACTGGCCGGCGCTGGCGGTGAGCGCTTGAGCTGTATCGCTGTCGAGGTGGGCAATCGAGATAACCGGCATGGCCATCATGTCGAGCTTACCGCTGGTGACACGCACGCAATGGGAATGCTCGTCGAGAGTGGCCGGCGAATCGCCAGTCACCAGGCCGTTTCCGGTGATGGTGTTCACGGCTTGCTCCAGGTTGGCCAGCAGCTCGACCGGAGTCAGGGCGATATTTTCCGCCTCAGCATCGCCGCCGTCAGGGGAAACGGTGCCTGAAAAAATGAGGGAGAAGTGCAGCGGGGACATAGGAAACCTCCTTGGTTTAGATGGTTCCAGGCTACCCCCAGCCGTCAGAATCCCAAGCGCCCGCGCGCTCAGAACAGGGCGAGCTGCCCCTGAAATGGGCCTATGTCCAGCCAGGTAGTTGAGTCGGTCTTGAACCCGTGGGCCAGCATCGCCGCAGCGCACTGCTCGGGCGTCTCGAAGCCAGCCGCCTCGCTGTCCTTGTCGGTGGCCAGCAGCACTATGCCGCAGCTGGCACTTTCAAAAGCCCCGACGAACATCTGATGGCCGCCCAATGCCCGCCAGGACGCAACGTAGGGTCTTTGAGGGGAAACTCGCTCAATGGTGGTCATGGTCTTCTCCGCAGGACTGGGTGAATCCCAATCTACAGAGCGCGCCGCTGATCCCAAGTACGCTGCTGGCGGGCCAGCAGCGCAACACAGGATGGCTAGACCTCAACCGCCTCTCCGTAGGCGTCATGCAGTAGCTTTGCAGCATCGTAGTAGGCCTGGTGCATCAAGCTTCGTGCAGCAGGGCTGAGCGGCATATGACCGTTGGTGGCTATCATGTCGAACACCTGCGCCCGGTCGGCGATTTCTTGGGCGACTTCTGCGTCTCGGGTTCCTTCCTCCAGGTGACTGGCGGCGAGGGCAATAATATCCACCTGCATTTGCAGCAGGGCGAGTTCCCACTCAGCGAGCAGGGTAGTTCCAAGGGTAGTCATGGTGAGCCTCATGCGATTTCGGCGCGTACCGAAGGAATGCCATTTCTGCGAGAGCGCGAGAGCGTCAGTCGTTCAGGTAGTGGCGTTGCATGAAGGCTCCGAGGCTGGTGAGAACACCCTTTCCCGGTTGGGATAGGCTGCCCCCTGAGTGAAGGGGATGAAGCTTGACGTGCATTATGCCCCGGCCTTCCAGGGAGAACCAGTAATGAGCCAGCGCTCGCCGCACATTTCGTTAGCGCCGCGCTACTGTAGGTCTGGTGCGTTCGGCGTACTTATCGGTTCCAGGGAAAATGCGAACACTTGGGCATCTACAAAACCAGGGACGATTCAGATTAAGCTCAAGGTTTAGCTGAAAGTTCATCCCTCAACCATCGGAAGCCTTACATAATGGGAAAGACCTGCATTAATGATGATGCTGCGAAGATGGATGAACTAATTGCAGGGCGCAAGTACGATGAAATTAGTGCCTTTATAGAGCTGCTAGTTTGTCGCATGTACGATAACTCTGAGCTGCGGGCGTACAATCATTATATTGTCGGAAACGGCTATGCTGTACTTGCGGATAGACTTAATTCCCCTTGGGATGAAAAAACGGGGCTTCAAGTTAATTTTTTCAAAAAAGCACAGTATGAGCCAGGGTTCTCTGCACTTGATGATGACGTGAAGAGCCGGGTATATACAAATCTAGCTAGCGCTCTTTATGGTCAGGGTCGATACCTTGAGGCTGTAGTGGAATATGATAGAGCAATAGCTACTTTCAACAACCCTATGGCCTTTTTTTGCAAAGGGCAGGCTCTTATGGAGTTTTCGCGTGGCTTATATGATGAAGGTCACTGCATGTACTTCCAGAAAGAAGCTTACCCAATATTAAAATACGTTTATGAGTGCAAGGACGATTTGTTCGATGAAGGACATTTGGCAGTTGTGAATGCTGCCCAGCATTTGCAGGGCTTTGTCCGGCATTTTGATGACAATTTCTCCGAGATATGTGAAAGCTTTCCTCATCTGTCTACCCTAGAGGGGTTTGTCGGAAGATCGCAGAAAGAGCGTTTGTATAAGCAGTGGTGTTTAGAGAATCGCCTTTTCATTAACGACTTGAATGATATTTCTAACGAGCCGGTTGTGGCCCAAGATGTGATGGGTCTTCCCAGTGTTACTTATTCGATCAACCCCCTAATTGGCGTATCCGAAAGTTTGTGGTTAAGCGGAGGCTTCTCTGAAATTAAGCACCAGTATGCGCATGCCAGATTTACTTTTTTTGAGGCAATTGAAAGCAAGTACGCTAAAAGAGAGGTTTCGCATTATGCGAGCAATGATCTTTTTCTGACAAACTCTTTGGACTATTGCTTGTATCGGCGCGATATCGAGCAGATTAAGATTTGCTTTAGATTGCTGTACTCTTGCTTTGATAAGCTTGCAGTTCTTCTCTTTAAATACTTGGAGCCTAATTCCGCCGCTAGAGTATATTTTTCCAATGTCTGGTATGTGCGTGATAAGGACGTTAAGGGCAGATTTCTAGAATCAGAAAATCCCTTTCTTTTGGCCTTGTACTGGTTGTCCAGAGAAATAAATGACAACGAAGCCGAAGGGCATGATCATTGGATGGACCCAAATGCCGGTAAGTTGGCGGATATAAGAAATAAAATTGAGCACGGCGGATTCAGGGTTGTTATTGATGATCTCTATACAATCTCTAAGTCTTTTGAGCTTGAGCGTGAAGACAAAAATCGTGCGGAAATTCTAGATCGCATAGAAGAGAATAGAAGACTGCTCAAGAGCGGAGTTCCAAAGGCAGAGCAAAAAGCAATAAAACTTAAAATAGCCGCTGATCTAGAACTAATTGAGGGGAAGGAAAATTTAAGAGGATATCCTCTTGTAATCACAGACAAAGAGCTGCGAGAACAAACATTGAGGCTTATGAAAAAAGTACGGTATGCAATAATTTATACGTCACTTGCGATTCACTATGAAGAAGAGAAGCGGGACAAGTCCGGAATTTCCATACCGTACGAAATCCCTATTTATTGAGACTTTCTTTCTACGAAAGGGCGTAACACCGGCGCAAACGATGCCCAAGACGCGGTGAGACTAGCGGCAATCCTAATTATTACGCCTTTTGCCATAGATCAATTCTCATTGTCTGGGCGTACCACGTCCCAATGTACAGGGCGGGCCTGGGCCTCTTCGAGCATGGTGGCCTGAATCTGGGCCTGAGCTTCGGTCTCCCACACGGACTCTGAGTAGCGCTCCACGGCATTCTCGAAGTCATCGAAGATGAGATCGAAACGTGGCAGGCCCTTGTGCTGAGAAACATCACGCACCCGAAAGCGTTGCGGGGGATAGATGTTAAGAGCGTGGCTGGGCATTGGGCCTCCATTAGGTGGTGATGAGGACCTTAGGGTTAAGCAGGTGCCGGAAAACCCAAGGACTTTACCGGCTGGCCTGTTGCAACTTATCGCAATGGCTCGCGAGAACTTCAGCAAGCAACTCGGCGTCGTTGGCTGCGTCTACCGGGTCACGTGTCAACGCCTCTTCGAGACAGCGTTTGAGCCAGCCGCTGGTGGCTGGATCGCAGAGAATCGCTTCGATTTCAACGGATGTTGGCATGTTGGTACTCAATTTGAAGGTGTGTCCGTGTGGCATTTTTCCAGATCGAGCGAAGGCGCAAGGCGAATATCAGGACGGATAACGGTTAGAAAAGGCGAAGGCGTGGTGGGGGTTGGGCAGTTCTCAGGCACGAAAGCAATCCCAGGAGAAAAAATCCACTGCGCTTTGCATGAGGCTGGCGGTAGATATAGACTCAATGCTGTATAAATGAACAGTAGTAGCAATGCGCGTACATCTAATAGGCCAGCTCACGCCAGACTCCAGCCCGGCAACCCTCCAGTTCTGCGGCCCCGTCAGCTGTGGCTTTCCATCGCCGGCCGCCGACTACCAGGAGCCTGACTGTTGCCGCTGACCGAAAACTGACCCAGTAGAGGCTGTTCTGC
>TARA_R110002072_G_scaffold130059_1_pt1 | contig 33771 bp, 29 predicted proteins | sample TARA_R110002072 | Tara Oceans TARA_R110002072 (sample SAMEA4397118) | marine metagenome | biome: Polar Biome; feature: [SRF] surface water layer (ENVO:00010504); material: water (ENVO:00002006), including particulate matter (ENVO:01000060) such as... | depth 5 m
CAACCCGAGCTACGACAAGGTCGGCAGTTGGGATCGCTGGGATGCGCGCCTGACCGTCGCGGCGCCGGACCTGGAGTGGGAACTGACAGCGTTTATCAAAAATATTACTGACGACCGGGAAATTATCCGGCGCGATCGTCCCAGCACGGTCACGCACAACGCAATCACTACCCTCACAGATCCGCGGGTTTACGGGTTGAAGCTGCAGTACCATTTTTGAGCGGGCGTCCGGGCCCGACCTATGGCTGTGCCCGGCCGGGTGAAGGCCCCCGGAGCCAAGCGACGCGCCTCCCGTGGCTTCGGCCGACAATGTCGCTGGTCCGGGCTGTCTGGAACTGGATAAAAAATACTTGAAGGGAGTAAATACATACTGTATGTTCAAAAACCTTTTTTTGGGCAGTTAATCTCACCCCATCCACCACTTTTAAGCGCGCTTTCCCTGGCGCACCGAAAGGCCTGCGCCGAGCGGGAAGGAACTGGGTGAAATAGTATTGCTCGACTACACTAGAGAGTTTTAGTTGCAGCACATTTGATGAGGAGCGCAGCATGGCAGTAAAAATCGTACCCAAGGAAGAAATGCTGGATGCCATTGGCACCAAATTTGAGCCGGGCCCCTGGGTTGAGGTCACCCAGGATCGCATCAACACCTTCGCCGATTGCACCGAAGATCACCAGTTCATTCATGTGGACCCGGAGGCGGCAAAAGACACGCCCTTTGGTGGCACCATTGCTCATGGCTTCCTGACGCTGTCCCTGCTGGCCAAACTGGTTGAGGGCAGCGGTGTGATTCCTGAAAATATCGTGATGGGATTGAATTACGGTTTCGACAAGGTACGTTTTCTGGCGCCGGTAAAATCGGGCAAGCGAGTGCGAGCCAATATGGAAATTGCCGATGTCACCCGCAAGGATGACAACCGTTTCCTGGTGAAGCAGGCTATCTCAGTGGAAATCGAAGGTGAGGAGACGCCGGCGCTGATCGCCGAGTGGTTGACCATGGTTATCTGTGCCTGAGCGGGCGGCAGGTCTATTTCTTTGCATTAGGGGATATCAGTAATGTCTATTCGATACGACGGAAAAGTAGCCATCGTCACCGGCGCTGGCCAGGGTTTGGGTCGCAGCCATGCTATCGAGCTGGCCAAGCGCGGCGCCAAGGTTGTTATCAATGATCTCGGTGGTGGTGTCGACGGCTCCGGTGGTTCATCAGAAGCCGCCAAGTCAGTGGTCGCAGAAATTGAGGCGCTCGGTGGTGAGGCTATCGCCAACGGCGCGAATGTCGCCAAGTACGATGAAGTCGAGGCGATGGTGAAACAGGCGATGGATAAATGGGGCCGGGTGGATATCCTGGTCAACAATGCCGGCATCCTGCGTGATAAAAGTTTTACCAAAGGCAGCCTGGAGGATTTCAGGTTGGTGCTGGATGTCCACCTGATGGGCAGCGTAAATTGCACCAAGGCCTGCTGGGAAATTATGCGTGAACAGTCTTACGGCCGCATCGTGGTGACGACCTCGTCATCCGGACTGTACGGCAACTTCGGGCAAACCAACTACGGCAGTGCCAAGATGGGGGTGATCGGAATGATGAATACCCTGGCGCAGGAGGGTGCGAAATACAATATCCACATCAATGCGCTGGCGCCCACCGCCGGTACGCGCATGACCGAGGGCCTGATTCCCGAAGAGGCCTTTGCGCTGCTGACTCCGGAGACGGTGACGCCGGCTGTGCTTTACATGGTCAGTGAGGACGCGCCAACCAAAACGATTATCTGTGCGGGAGCAGGTGCCTACTCGGTGGCAAAAATCATCGAAACGGATGGAGTCTGGCTGCCGCCCGCCGAGCAGACCCCAGAGGGCATCGCCGCCAACTGGGACGCTATTTCATCCCCGGTGGGTGAGACCCAGCCGCAGGCTGGCTTCGAGCAGACCGTGAAAATGACTGGCAAAGCAATGGAAGGCCTGGGCCTGAACAAGTAGCGAGAGACACAGCGGCGCCTGCGGGACGCCCTCACATCTGGAGAGTAACGACATGAGAGAAGCAGTAATAGTATCCACCGCGCGCACACCCATCGCCAAAGCGTTCCGCGGTGGTTTCAACAATCTCGGAGGCGCCACCCTGGGTGCCGCATCGGTGGCAGAAGTCGTGAAGCGTGCTGGCATTGATCCGGCCCGCGTCGAGGACGTCATTATGGGTTGCGCCCTGGAGCAGGGTGCAACCGGCTCTAATATAGCTCGCCAGATTGCACTGCGCGCTGGCCTGCCGATCACCACCTCGGGTATGACAATGGATCGCCAGTGCTCGTCGGGCCTGATGGCGGTGGCGACAGCGGCCAAGCAGGTCATGTACGACGGCATGGACTGTGTTGTTGGCGGCGGACTGGAATGTATCACCCTGGTTCAGAACGAGCATATGAACCTGCACCGCATGGTCGATGAGGAACTGTTGGCGATTGAGCCCAATATGTTTGTGCCGATGCTACAAACGGCAGAAATCGTCGCCGAGCGCTACAATATTTCGCGCGATGCGATGGACGAATACGGCCTGCAGTCGCAGCAGCGCACGGCCGCCGCCTACGAGGCCGGCAAATACGCGGATGAGCTCGTGCCCGTCACCTGCCAGCGCACGGTATGGGACAAGGCTACCGGCGAGGCGTCACTGGCTGAGGGAACGGTATCAGCTGACGAGGGTCTGCGTGCCACCACGCTGGAGGGTCTGCAGGGCCTGAAGACCGTTGTCGAGGGTGGCACCATTACGGCTGGCAATGCGTCGCAGTTATCTGACGGTTCGTCTGCGCAACTGATTATGGATGCGAAGACAGCTGAGAAAGAGGGTCTGCAACCACTGGGAATTTACCGCGGTATCGCCGTGGCCGGTTGCGCACCGGATGAAATGGGCATCGGCCCGGTGTTCGCAGTACCCAAACTGCTCAAGCAGCATGGGCTGAAAGTGGACGATATCGGCCTGTGGGAACTGAATGAGGCGTTCGCCGTGCAGGTGCTGTACTGCCGTGATCAGCTGGGCATCGACAATGACAAGCTCAATGTCAACGGTGGCGCCATTTCCATCGGGCACCCCTATGGCATGAGCGGTTCGCGTATGATCGGTCACGCGCTGATCGAGGGTAAGCGCCGCGGCGTCAAGTATGTGGTGATCACCATGTGCGTGGGCGGTGGTATGGGTGCAGCGGGCCTGTTTGAAGTGGCCTGATCCTGAACTGAATGTCACGGCGCCTGCGGGCGCCGTTCTTGTTTAAGCGCTGGATATATCGTCCTGCGATTTGAGGAAAGACAATGAAAGCAGTGGTATGCAAGGAACATGGATTGCCCGATAAACTGGAGCTGGTGCAGGACTGGCCAGAGCCGGAGATCGGTGAACACGACGTGCTTATCGAGGTGAAGGCAGCCGGTCTCAATTTCCCCGATGTTTTGATAATCCAGGGCAAATACCAGATGCAACCGGAAATGCCGTTTGTACCGGGCGGCGAATGTGCCGGTGTGGTAACCGCAGTCGGCGCTGGTGTCAGCCGCTTCAAGGTCGGCGACAAGGTGATATCCGCGGGCGGCTCGGGCGCGTTTTGCCAGAAAATTGCGGTCCATGAGCTGGGTGCGTTCCCGATGCCCGCCGGACTGAGTTTCGAGCAGGCGGCCGGTGTCAGCATCACCTATTTCACGTCTTACTATGCGCTCAAGCAGCGTGCAGACCTGCAGCCGGGTGAAACGCTATTGGTGTTGGGTGCCGCGGGCGGCGTTGGCACCAGTGCGATTGAACTGGGTAAACAGATGGGGGCGAAGGTGATAGCCGCTGCCAGTACTGATGAAAAGCTCGAGCTGTGCAAAAAACTGGGTGCTGACGAGGTCATTAATTACAGCAGGGAAAACCTCAAGGACGCGATCAAGAACCTGACGGCAGGCCGGGGTGTAGACGTGGTGTATGACCCGGTCGGTGGCGATTACGCCGAGCCGGCGATTCGGGGAATGGCGTGGAATGGCCGCTATCTGGTGATTGGCTTTGCCAGCGGCCCCATCCCCAAAATTCCACTCAATCTGACCCTGCTCAAGGGCTGCTCGCTGGTGGGGGTATTCTGGGGTCGATTTGTCGGTGAGGAACCCGAGGAAAACCTGAGGAATGTTGAGGCGCTGTGGGAGTTGTTCGCCAGTGGAAAAATCAGCCCGGTGGTCACCGACAGTTTCCCCATCGAGCAGTACGAAGAGGCCTTCAACTGTATGATAGAGCGCCGCGCGCGAGGCAAGGTCATAATCACAATGTAGAGGTATTGCGCCATGCAGGGTTTTGAATTCAATACGGTTGCGCGAATCATCAACGGCGCGGGAAGTGCTCTTGAACTCGCCAGTCAGTGTCGACATCTGGCCGTGCAGCGGCCACTGGTGGTAACCGATCCGGGCCTGATGGCTATCGGATTGGTGCAGCCGGTGCTGGCGGCGCTGGAGCAGGCGGGTCTTGCACCCCTGGTGTTTGACCAGGTGCGTGAGGATCCGCCAGAGGCTACCGTGCAGGCGGCGACGGACGTTGCGCGTGCCGGTGGCGTCGATGGTGTTATCGCCGTCGGCGGCGGCAGCTCGATGGATGTTGCCAAGGTGGTCGCCGTGTTGTTGGGCGGCACCCAGACGCTGTCAGAGCTCTACGGCGTCGGCCAGGTCAGCGGTAAACGCTTGCCGCTGATTCTGGTGCCGACCACCGCTGGCACTGGCTCGGAAGTGACCCCGGTGGCCGTCATTACCACTGGTGAGACCACCAAAGCGGGCGTCTCGTCGCCCGTCCTGCTGCCGGATGTGGCGGTGCTGGATGCCGCGCTGACGCTGGGTCTGCCACCCGCGGTTACCGCTATGACTGGTGTCGATGCGATGGTGCATGCGATTGAGGCCTATACCTCCAGGCACAAGAAGAACCCCTTGTCTGATAGCCTCGCTATCCACGCGCTGCAGCTGTTGTCGCGGAATATTCGTACCGCCGTGCTGGAGGGGTCCAATCAGCAGGCCCGCGAGAATATGTTACTTGGCGCCTGTCTCGCCGGGCAGGCATTTGCCAATGCACCGGTGGCCGCGGTACATGCGCTGGCGTACCCATTGGGCGGCCACTACCATATCCCCCACGGCCTGAGTAACTCGCTGGTATTGCCGTCGGTACTGGAGTTCAATGCGCCCGAGGCAAGCGCGTTGTATGCGGAACTGGCAGAGGTTGTGATCGGTGCATCGGTCGCCGGCAGCATCGAGGCGAAAACGGCAGCGCTGATTGCGGCGCTACGCGAACTGATTGCTGACGTTGCACTGCCGGCCACACTGCAGTTGGCAGGGGTCAAAGAGCAAGACCTCGAACTGCTCGCCAGCGATGCGATGTTGCAGCAGCGGCTGCTGGTGAACAATCCGCGCGATGTCGCCTACGAGGATGCACTGGCAATTTACCAGGCAGCGTATGGGGCAGTGGCATGAGTAAACCAGCGCGCCCCACCCGGGCCGATTACAAGGTGTTCTATCCCATTACCACACGGTGGTCGGACAATGACATCTACGGTCACGTCAACAACGTGACCTACTATTCCTATTTTGACACAGCCGCCAACCGCTATCTGATCGAAGAGGGCGGGCTGGACATCAGTGACGGCAGTATTGTCGGCTACGTGGTCAGCTCAGGGTGCGAATACCATGCACCCATCACCTACCCTGAGGGGGTGGAGGCCGGGGTCAGGGTCGATCGACTCGGTAACAGCTCGGTGCAGTACGGCATCGCGATATTCCGGGAAGGAGAGCAGGAGGCCGCCGCCCACGGGCATTTCGTGCATGTGTTCGTCGAGCGCGCACAGAGTCGATCGGTTCCTATCCCGCCACAGCTTCGCGCCGCGCTGGAACGCCTGGCCTAGTCCAGTCTGGCCGCGATTACCAGCGCGCAGATGCATTAGTGACGAGTCAGGCCAGTGTTCACGCTGGTGGAACTGTTGCAGAAGGCTCACACGTGGTGTTCAAGTCATCGCTATCAACGCACTCAAAACAGTGTCGGCTCGCGTCGTAATCCCAGCGTTCGACCTGCAGTTGGCGCGCGGCTGTGGCGGCGCCATCAATACGCAGCAGGTTGACTGAATTCGGTGCCCCGGCGCGGACCCTGTCGCTCAGTGCCGTGCCGGCTTGCACAACCCACAACGGGCTGGGCAGCATCGGTTGTCGCTGGTGCATGGCCAGTACGTAGGGCAGGTGGATATGACCGCCCATAATCACATCGGCCCCCGCCTCGCCCCAGCAGCGCACGGCTTTTTCGTGTCCGTGCAGCAGATCGTGGGCCTCCTCGGCGCTGGGTGTCGCCAGCGGCTGATGGGTAACAACGATGCGCCACCTGGCGCTGGATGACCGCCTGAGGCGCGCTGCAACGCGATCGATCTGCCGGTCACTCAATTCACCGTCAATATGGCGGTACCAGCGTGTGGTGTTCAGGGTCAGCAGCAGCACATCCTCATTCTCGAACTCGTTTTCCAGCGCGGTGCCGAACGCCCTGCGGTAATTCGCATAGGGCCGCAACAATCGCGCCACCGGGTTGAAGAGCGGGATGTCATGATTGCCGGGCAGCGCCAGCACCGTGGGGACATCGAGGCCATCGACGAAAGCGCGCGCGGCGTTGAACTGGGGGCGCGTGGCGCGCTGGGTGATATCGCCAGACAGCAGCAGAATATCCGGTCGCTGCTGCTGCACCAGTCTCTGCAGTGCTGCCACAACCTCAGCCCGTTCGGTGCCGAAATGTGGGTCGGAAATCTGTAGCAATACCGTCATTCGGACTTTGGCTCCAGTGTGCTCGGCTTTATTAGATGCAGCGGTTGCGGCGCTACGCGGAACACCAGCGGCAGCGGCAGCCATCGAATTTCGCCATCTGTTGCCACTTTCATGCGCCGGGTTTTAAACGGCCACGCGACATTAACGTCCAGTCGTTGCACGGGGAAACTCAGCAGCCGATCGGACGTGCCGAGCTGGCCCAGCGCGCCGCGCAGCAGTAGCCCTGCCATCGCCCAGCGCCGCACCGGCTTCAGCACGATCGCGGCCAGCTCACCCTTGTCGATATCCTGCGCCAGTGAAAAACCCAACTGTTCCATTTGCAGCGCATTGTTGCCGACAAAGAGGGTCGGGGTGCGCAGCCTGCGCTGCACACCTCGGGTACCGATCTGCAGGCGCAGGGTGCGGTAGCCCCCTATCAAGGTAACAAAGGCCGCGACAAAGGCGACGATCCGGTTGCGACCCAGGTAATGTTTCCAGTTTTCCCGCTCCTGTAACAGTTTTGGATACAGGCCCAGACTGGCATTTACCAGGAATACGCGGTCGTTGACCAGGCCTGCTTGTACCGCCTGCGGTTGCTCGGTGAGCAACACTTGCAGCGCCTGTACCGTGTCAAACGGGATATTGTGGGCGCGACTGAAGTAATTGAACGTGCCCTGGGGCAGCACGCCAAACGCACAACCGCTGCCCAGCACAGCCTGCGCCACCGCATTGATGGTGCCGTCGCCACCGGCGGCGACGACAATGCCGCCACAGGCACGCGCCGCGCTCACCGCTTCGGCGACCAGCGTATCCAGTTGTTGCGGGGCGTCAATCGTCACCAGATGCAATGTGCGACCGGCGGCAGCGCATCCCTCTTCGATGTAGCTGCGCACCGCGGCCGCATCCTCGGCGCCGGAGCGGGGATTGAAAATCACGAATAGCGCGGTATCAGGCGTATTGCTGGGCGCGCAGTCGTCTGTATTGGAGCCGTCAGCGATCATTGATTATGACGACTGCCAGTACCGCGAGAAATACCCCCACACTGAACAGCGGTGCCAGCGGGCTGTGAATCTGGTACAGGCCACCGGCGCAGATGGGCCCGAGCACAAACCCGATCGCGGGGCAGGAACTGACCAGACCCGCCGCGCCGCCCTGTTCCTCGGGGGTCACCGCCAGCGAGGCACCGGCCGATATTGACGGCATGCACAGTGCCAGGCCTGTACCGAGAAAAGCCATGCCAACCGCCAGTACAGAAAACGTCTCGAAGCTCGCCACGACGGCGCCACCGAGGGTCAGTGAACACAGGCCGATGCGAATGAACTGCATGGGCTGCAGTTTTACCCGTTGCATAACGGTCACCTGAATCACGAAGGTGAAGAGCGCGGACACCATCAGCGCCGCACCGGTCATTTGCGCGGTTTCAATGCCGCTGAGGTGCAACTTGTCCTGCAGTTGGAATCCCAGCGTTTGTTGTATTGCCGAAAACCCGATGAACAAACCTACCGCGGTTAGCAGCAATAACGCAATGCGGCTGTCGCGATAACGCAACTTTACAGCGAGTTTGCGACTGGTGAGTTGGGCGGGCGGCGTGGTCGGGAGGTTTTTCCAGACGATCAGCACGGCCACGGCCGCCAGCGCGCCGGCAAAATACAGCGGCGCCAGCAGCCCGAACGTGGCCAGTGCGCCGCTGACAGCGGGCCCCAGTATGGTGCCCATACTATTCGCGGTGCCCAATTTCGCCATGGTTTTGGTGCGTTGATCGGGACTGGTATGGTCGGCAGCATAGGCCATGCTCGCCGGCCCGGTGGCGGACATGACAACGGATTGGCTGCACCGTGTCAGCAACAGAACCCAGTACAGCGCGGCACCGCTGATCAGTCCGGTGAGACCGCCGTAAAAAACGCTGGCGAAAAATACCGTGCCCACGGTATAGCCTACCAGCCCGGTGATGATGATGGGCTTGCGGCCGATGCGATCACTGTAGCGGCCCCAGCGCGGCGCCGCGACGCCGAATACCAGCGCCGAGACTGCGATGATGGAGGTGATCTGCAGCTCGCGCAGGTTCACCTCCCGGCCCAGCGGCGCAAGTATCGCGAACACGAGTGACTGGCCCATCCCTGTAGCCATGAGTGCCAGGATCAGCACCGTCAGCTGTTGCCGCGTGAGTTGCCCCGGTGTTGCCGTGCTCACTGCATACCGCTACTTCAGGTCAGAGGAGGATTTTTCCAACACTCTGCGCGCCACGATCAATTGTTGAATCTGCTGGGTGCCCTCGAAAATATCCAGGATTTTGGAATCGCGCGCGAACTTCTCCAGCAGATGAGTCTCGCTGTAGCCGAGGCTCTGGCACAGCGCCACGCAACGCAGCGTGATGTGATTGCCGACCCGTCCCGCCTTGGCCTTGCACATGGAGGCTTCCATCGAGTTCGGGGTTTTGTTGTCCGCCATCCAGGCGGCTTTCAATACCAGCAGGCGGGCGCCGTTCCACTCGGCCTCCAGTTGGTACAGCTCGGCTTCAATAGCACTGAGATTGCACGGCTTTTTGTCGAATTTGAGCGCCACCCCCTCCGCTTTTAACAGTTCCTGACAAAGGTCCAGTGCGGCGCGGGATACGCCGATTGCCATCGCTGCGACGGGTGGGCGGGTGTTGTCAAAGGTTTGCATCACACCGCCAAACGCCTTCTTGCGACCCTCGGCGTCGGTGGCCACTTCCGCGCTACCCAGGATATTATCCTTGGGAATACGGCAGTCGTTGAAACTGATGGCGGCGGTATCGGAGGCGCGGATGCCCAGTTTGTGTTCCAGCCGTGTCACCTCGCAACCCGGTGTGCCCTTCTCGACGATGAAGGACTTGATGGCGGCCTTGCCCAGCGACTTGTCCAGCGTGGCCCAAACCACCAGGGTGTCACAGCGGTCCCCGTCGGTGACGTAAATTTTTTCACCATTGAGTACCCATTCATCGCCATCGAGCACAGCGGTGGTGCTGATGTTCGCGGAATCAGAGCCGGTCCCCGGTTCAGTAATGCACATGGCGGCATAGCTACTGCCGTATTTTTCCCGTTGCTCGGGTGTGCCCACTGCGCTGATAGCCGCATTGCCCAAGCCGCTGCCCGGCATGCCCAGGAACAGTCCCACATCGCCCCAGCAGAGGCCGAACAATCCGACTACCGACCCCATATTGCCGCCGTTGACTACCGTGCCTTCGGGAACCGCTTCGCGGGTGCCGCCGGGATTGGAGCGTGCGCTGCCGATCAGCTTGGCCACTTCCTCCATTTCTTTCGGGTAGGTGTGTTCTTCCTTGTCGTACTTGCGCGAGTAGGGACGCATCATGTGCTCGGCCAGCATCATGACCTGTTCGAAGGTTTCCTGGTGTTTTTTTGCGAGTTCTAGATTGATCATGGCTTGTACTCCTGAATTAGGTAGGTCGTGGCTCAGACGCTGGCGATGCCTTCGAGTGTGTCGATGGCACGCAGGTTGCGATACCACATTTCGACCGGGTGCTCGCGGCAGAACCCGTGGCCGCCGAGCAGTTGCACACCATCGGTACCGATTTTCATCGCGTGTTCAGCGCAAAATACCTTGGCGAGATAGGCCTGCTGGTGAAAATCCAGGCCCTGTTCCGCCAGCGCGGCGGCGCGCCACGTCATCAGTCGCATGGACTCCAGTTCAATGGCCATATCGGCCACCATAAACGCCACCGACTGGCGGTTGCTGATGGGTTCACCGAACGCCACGCGCTCGTTGACATAGGGTTTGACGTAATCGAGTACCGCCTGGCAGGTGCCGACGGCCAGCGCGCAGATACCGAGGCGGCTCAGGTCGACAAAACGCTGCAGGTCGAAGGCGCCATCGCCGAGCAGTGCCTCTGCGGGCAGTTGCACATCGTCGAACTGCAGTGTCGCCAACTGTGCGCCCAGCAGCCCCATATTGGACTCCGCCGTGCGGGTCAGGCCAGCGGGAGTGCCCTCGACAATAAACGCAGCGCAATCGCCGTCGTCCAGGCGCGCGAGGACCAATACCAGTTCTGCATCCATGCCCAGCGGAACCATGGCTTTGGCGCCGGACAAGGTGTAGCCGCTGTCTGTTGTGCTGGCGCTCATTGTCGGCGCGCAGGGATCGAAGGTCGCGCGGGGTTCCAGCAACGCGGTGGTGGCTGCTTTGAATTCACCCGTGCAAAAAAGCGGCAGATATTTTTCTCGCTGTGCATCTGAGCCCTGGTCCAGCAGCGTATTTACAAACGCCATAGGGCTTATAGCGCCCAGCGCCAGCGCCATATCGCCGTGTGCCAGATCTTCAAAGATCAGCGCATTTGATACCGGAGAGCGGTCGACACCCGCTCCGCCAAGGGCCTCGGGGATGGGTAACAAGGTGAGACCCAATTCGGCGGACTGGGGGTAAAAGTCGCGGGCGGAGCCGGAGCCTTCATCGACAGATTTTGCCTGGGTGCGGATTTCAGCCGCGGCGAAACGCTGCATGCTCTCGCGATTCATGCGCTGTTCATCTGTCAGGGTGAGGTCGAACAGCAGGTCGGGGGTGTTATCGGTCATTGTATGTTCTCTCCGGTTATGGGTTTACAGCGGTGAGGCAGGGAGCCTGCAGTCCGCCAATCATGTAGTCCACCAGATGGTCTACCAGGGTGTCCTCATCGAAATCACTGAGGTCGCCCAACGGTGTGTGTGAGAGCCAGCCCACTTCTGCAACACCGTGAAGTACGTTTGTGGTCATAAACATCAGCCGTAATCGGCGCACTGGCGCGGGCAGTTCCGGGACCTGTGCCTCCAGTGCCTGGTCCACGCGTTGCCAAAAGGGGGCGAACATCGCGTTGACCATTTCTGCGATATCGGCATCGTTTTCACTTACCAGTCGCGACAGGAACTGTACGGCATCGCTGCCCCATGGCTGGCGAGCAGGCAGCAGTACCAGCGGGCGCAGCGTGTCGCGGCAGGCGCTGCGCAACAGGCGTTTGGGTGCGTGCTCCGCGCGCAGTGCCGTGGCGATGTGTCGCAGCTCACGAGCGATCAGTTTTACCAGGGCCTGCACCACGCCGAGTTTGTTCTGGAAGTGGTAGTGCATGGCAGCGGAGTTCCTTGATCCGGCCTCGGTACTGATGCGGCGCAAGGAGACGGCATGCAGGCCCTCGGCTGCGTATAAATGCAGTGCGGTCAGCAGCAGGCGCTCGCGGGTGTCAGCACCTTTGTCCTGGGTCGTTCGCGCCGGGATATTCACTTTTTGGCGGTGTTGCGAGGGTTGCCCAGAGCGAGCATGAAACGCGTGTAATTGACCGGGAACAGACGGCTGATCAACGAGATGACAACAGCATCCAGGCCAATGAGCAGTCGCTTCTTGCGCTTCTCGATAGCGCTGATGATTTTTTGCGCCGCGACTTCCGGCGTCGTTTTGGCGAGCTTTTCAAATTCCCTGCCGCGCTCCTCGGGTGTCAAAGCGCTATCGCCGCCACGTGCCAGCCGGGCAATATTGGTCTTGATGCCACCGGGATGCACGCAGCATACGTGCACGTTGGTCCCCGCCATTTCCTGGCGCAGTGCTTCTGTATAGCCGCGCACGGCAAATTTGGCGGCATTGTAGGCAGACTGTGTCGGCACGCCGATCAGTCCAAACACGGAGGAGAGGTTGACCAGATGGCCCTGGGCCGAATTGCGTAGCAGCGGCAGGAAGGCCTGTGTGCCGTAGACGACACCCCAGAAGTTGATGCCCATCAACCACTCCAGATCTGTGTAGTTGCTGTCCTCTACCATTGCCATCAGTGCCACGCCGGCGTTGTTGATGACGATATCCACATGGCCTTTGCTGTTGCCAATGCGCTCCGCCCAGGCGTGCATGCCTTCCTTGCTGGCCACATCCAGCAGTTGTCCATCCACAGGGACGTCCTTGCGCGGGAGCATGGCGATGGTTTCGTTCAGTGCATCGGTGTTGATATCGCTGAGGAAGAGTTCGCAGCCCTCACGGTTCAATTGCAATGCCAGCGCTCGCCCGATACCTGACCCCGCACCGGTGATAACGGCGATCTTGCCTTGTGTGTACGCCATGAGAGTACCTCGCTGCCTGAGAGACGCATAATAATAGGCGTTTTTTTTGTTAAAGCAATTGCTTTACCCAGACTTTTTTGCGATCCCCGTCGGTGTGGGATGGGCCGGTCGACCTGGCTCTGTCCAGAGCAGAATCTGGTGCCGTGAGAACCAAAATGGGCGATCCGGCATGTTAATCCGGGCGTGGAGTCTGGACAGCTCTCAGGTCATCCCCTACAATGCCACGCCAGATTACACGCACCCGGCCAGCGCACCGGCGTGCGGATACCCCTGTGAATAACCTGAGTTGTATTCATATGAAAAAGGCGAGATGCGGTTCCCCATCTCGCTTTTTTTGCGAGCGCGCGACTGGCATTTTGCCCTTGACCGACGGAGGTTTCCTTGTCCATTCCGGCCATCCTAGCCCTTGAAGACGGCAGTATTTTTAAAGGTTTGGCAATCGGTGCTATCGGGACCTCGGTGGGCGAGGTGGTATTCAATACCGCGATGAGCGGTTACCAGGAAATACTGACCGACCCCTCCTACGCCCGACAGATCGTCACCCTGACCTACCCACATATCGGCAATACCGGTACCAATGGAGAGGACGAGGAGTCCTCCTCCATCTGGGCCGCAGGCCTGGTGATCCGTGATCTGCCGCTGATGGCGAGCAATTACCGCAACCAGCAGGGTTTATCCGATTACCTAAAAAGCCGCAATATCGTTGCGATCGCCGATATCGACACGCGCCGCCTGACCCGCATCCTGCGCGAAAAAGGTGCCCTGAGCGGCTGCCTGATGGCCGGTGACACGGTGGACGAGGCGCATGCGCTGGAGCAGGCGCGTACTTTTGGCGGCCTCAAGGGGTTGGATCTGGCCAAAGAGGTCAGCGCAGCGGCCGGGTACACCTGGCGGGAAGGCAGTTGGTCGCTGGAGGACGGGTACAGTCAGCGCCCCGAGGCTGATCTGCCCTGGCATGTGGTGGCCTACGACTTTGGTGTCAAACGCAATATCCTGCGGATGCTGGTCGATCAGGGGTGTCGCCTCACTGTGGTGCCGGCGCAGACGCCGGCCGCCGACGTGTTGGCGATGAACCCGGACGGTATTTTCCTGTCCAATGGGCCGGGCGATCCCGAGCCCTGTGATTACGCCATTGCGGCGATCCAGGCTTTTCTGGAGACGGATATTCCGGTATTCGGTATCTGCCTCGGGCACCAGTTGCTTGCGCTCGCCAGTGGCGCCAGCACACTGAAAATGAAATTTGGTCATCACGGCGCCAACCATCCGGTGCAGAACCTGGAGGATGGTACGGTGCTGATTACCAGCCAGAACCACGGCTTCGCGGTCGATGAGGCGAGTTTGCCCGACACGCTGCGCGCCACGCACAAGTCGTTGTTCGATGGCAGCCTGCAGGGTATTCACCGCACTGACAAAGCCGCGTTCAGCTTTCAGGGGCATCCCGAAGCCAGCCCTGGCCCGCACGATGCCGCACCGTTGTTCACGCACTTTATTGAATTGATAACTGCACGGGCCCAGAAGAAGTAAGCCATCATGCCGAAGCGTACTGACTTAAAAAGCATCCTGATTATCGGCGCCGGCCCCATCGTGATCGGGCAGGCCTGCGAATTCGACTACTCCGGCGCCCAGGCCTGTAAAGCCCTGCGCGAGGAGGGTTACCGGGTGATCCTGGTAAACTCCAATCCGGCCACGATCATGACCGACCCGGCGATGGCCGACGCCACCTATATCGAGCCGATCGAGTGGGAGACTGTGGCCCGCATCATTGAGGTGGAGCGGCCGGATGCCCTGCTGCCCACCATGGGCGGCCAGACCGCACTCAACTGCGCCCTCGATCTGGCGCGCGAGGGGGTGCTTGAGAAGTACGGTGTGGAGATGATTGGCGCCACCAAGGAGGCCATCGACAAGGCCGAGGACCGCCAGCTGTTTGACAAGGCGATGAAGCGCATCGGCCTGTCGACGCCGCGGTCCGCCACCGCGCACAGCCTCGAGGAAGCCTTCCAGGTGCAGGATTCCATCGGCTTTCCGTGCATTATCCGCCCCTCATTTACGATGGGGGGCTCCGGTGGCGGTATCGCCTACAACCGCACCGAATTCGAAACCATCTGCCGCCGCGGGCTGGATCTGTCGCCGACCAACGAGTTGTTGATTGACGAGTCGCTCATTGGCTGGAAAGAATTTGAGATGGAAGTTGTGCGGGACAAGAACGACAACTGCATCATCATCTGCTCCATCGAGAATTTTGACGCGATGGGTGTGCACACGGGTGACTCCATTACTGTGGCGCCGGCACAGACACTCACGGACAAGGAGTACCAGATCATGCGCAACGCCTCGCTGGCGGTGCTGCGTGAGATCGGCGTGGAAACGGGCGGCTCCAACGTCCAGTTCGGGCAGGACCCGAAAACAGGCCGCATGGTGATTATCGAGATGAACCCCCGGGTGTCGCGCTCGTCTGCGCTGGCCTCCAAGGCGACTGGCTTCCCCATCGCCAAGGTGGCGGCAAAACTGGCGGTGGGGTACACGCTGGATGAGTTGCAAAATGATATTACCGGCGGTGCCACACCTGCCTCGTTCGAACCCTCAATCGACTACGTGGTGACAAAAATCCCGCGCTTTGCGTTTGAAAAATTCCCCGGCGCCGACACTCGTCTCACAACCCAGATGAAATCCGTTGGCGAGGTCATGGCAATCGGTCGCACCTTCCAGGAGTCGCTGCAAAAAGCGCTGCGTGGGCTGGAAGTCAGCTCGGCCGGGTTCGAGCACCAGATCGATGTGGATGATCCTGAACTGCGCGATGAACTGGTGGCAGAGCTGACCAATCCCGGTCCGGATCGCATCTGGTATATCGGCGATGCGTTCCGCGCGGGAATGAGCGTGGACGAGGTCTACCAGTACTCCGGCGTGGACCCGTGGTACCTGATCCAGATTGAGGATCTGATCATCACCGAAGACAAATTGAAAACCGTGCGGCTGCAAGAGATTGATCACGCACACATGTTCGCCCTCAAGCGCAAGGGCTTTGCCGACGAGCGCCTGGCCGTACTGTTGAACACTACGGAAACGCAGGTGCGCGAGCACCGCCATGCATTGGGTGTGCGCCCCGTGTACAAGCGAGTCGATACCTGTGCGGCTGAATTCGCCTCTGCCACCGCTTACATGTATTCCACCTACGAGGAGGAGTGCGAGGCTGCGCCCTCCGACCGCAACAAGATTCTGATACTGGGTGGCGGGCCGAACCGGATAGGGCAGGGTATCGAGTTTGATTACTGCTGCGTGCACGCTGCACTGGCGCTGCGTGAGGACGGTTACGAGACCATCATGGTCAACTGCAACCCGGAGACAGTGTCCACTGACTACGACACGTCGGATCGACTCTATTTTGAACCCGTGACGCTTGAGGATGTGCTCGAGATCGTCGATCTGGAGAAGCCCAGCGGTGTGATCGTGCAGTTTGGTGGCCAGACGCCGCTGAAACTGGCGCGCGCGCTGGAGGCCCAGGGTGTGCCCATTATCGGCACGACGCCGGACGCTATCGACCGCGCCGAGGATCGCGAGCGATTCCAGCAGATGATCCAGAAACTGGGTCTCCGGCAGCCCGTGAATACCACGGTGCGCAGTGTTGAGGAGGCATTGGAGGCAGCCAAGGCCATTGGTTACCCACTGGTCGTGCGACCCTCCTATGTGCTGGGCGGTCGCGCGATGGAAATCGTCTATCGGGAAGAGGACTTGCTGCGTTATATGCGCGATGCAGTGCAGGTGTCCCACGATTCGCCGGTGTTACTGGACAGCTTTCTCAGCGCGGCGATCGAGGTTGATATCGACGCCGTCAGCGATGGTGAGGAAGTGGTGATTGGCGCCATCATGCAACATATCGAGCAGGCGGGCGTGCATTCCGGTGACTCGGCCTGCTCCCTGCCACCCTACAGCCTGGAGGCAGCACTGCAGGATGAGATGCGTGATCAGGTCAAGAAGATGGCGCTGGAGTTGGGCGTCAAGGGCCTGATGAATGTGCAGCTGGCGTGGCAGGACAATGAAATCTATGTGATCGAGGTGAACCCACGCGCCTCGCGCACCGTGCCGTTTGTGTCCAAATGTATCGGTGTGTCACTGGCCAAGGTTGCCGCGCGCTGCATGGCGGGACAGACGCTGGTCGCGCAGGGCTTTACTGGCGAGATCGTTCCGCCATACTACTGTGTGAAAGAGGCCGTGTTGCCGTTCAACAAGTTTCCGGGCGTGGACCCTATACTCGGGCCGGAAATGAAATCGACCGGTGAAGTGATGGGTGTCGGTGACACGTTCGCCGAGGCGTTCGCAAAAGCCGAACTGGCGGCGGGGAGCGGTGCGCCCTCTGGGGGAACGGCCCTGATCAGCGTTCGCGATGTCGATAAACCCGGGGTTGTCGGTGTGGCGCGCGATCTCGCGGAGCTGGGGTTTTCCCTAGTGGCAACCAGCGGTACCGCCGCAGTGTTGGAACAGGCGGGACTGACTGTGCGTCGGGTCAACAAGGTCAACGAGGGTCGCCCCCATATCGTCGATATGATAAAGAACGACGAGGCCGATTTTATTATCAATACCACCGAGGGGCGGCGTGCAATCGAGGACTCCGCGTCCATTCGCGCCAGCGCCGAAGCTCACAGGGTGTTTTACACCACGACTCTGACGGCTGCGCAGGCGATCTGTATGGCGCTGAAATTCAAGGGTGAAAAGACAGTGCGGCGTTTGCAGGATCTGCACAGGAGAGTTGATGCATGAACAAGTTTCCGATGACAAAAGCGGGAGAAATCGCGCTGCGAGAGGAGTTGGATCGCCTGAAGAAGGTAGAGCGACCGCGTATCTCTGAGTCGATTGCGGAGGCGCGGGCACACGGCGACCTGAAGGAGAATGCGGAGTACCACGCTGCCCGTGAGCAGCAGAGTTTTACCGAGGGTCGTATCATGGAGATCGAGGGCAAACTCGCCAACGCCCAGGTGATCGACATCACTGCCATTCCCAAGTCGGGTAAGGTGATATTCGGCACCACCGTGGATTTGGTTAATCTGGAAACCGACGAAACGGTGACGTACCGTATTGTCGGCGAGGACGAGGCCGACATTAAAAACCATATGATATCGGTTGGATCACCGATTGCGCGGGCATTGATCGGCAAGGAAGAGGGCGAGGTGGTGATCGTCAAAGCTCCAGGCGGCGATATCGAGTACGAGATCGACCAGGTTCAACATATTTGATCGACCTCCCTGCCGCCCGTCCTATTTCCCCTTGAAGACGGGGGCCCTGCGCTCCACTCGCGCCATCATGCCCTCGATAAAATCCTCGGTCGCCATCAGTTTTGCCAGTGCGATATTTTCCTGGTCGAGCGCCTCGCCGAGCGCATCCATGTGGGGTTGGTGCAGGCAGCGCTTCATTTCCCGAATGGACAGCGAGGGCCCCTGTGGGGGGATCAGTTTCAACGCTTGCTCCCTGGCGAACGGCAGCAGTTCGCCGTGGGGCAGGACTCTGTTGGCAATACCCAGCTCAACTGCGTCATTGGCGCTGATTCGCTCGGGGAAAAACAGTATCTCCTTGGCCTTCTGGAAACCCAACAGGCGCGGCAGGAAGAATGTGGAAGCGAGTTCGGCAGCGATGCCCAGCCGGGCGAAGGGCAGATCCATCCAGGCGTGTTCAGACAGGTAAATCTGGTCTGCCGCGGCGAGACACAGCGTGGCCGCGCCGCCGATTGCCAGACCGTTGACGGCCGCGATAACAGGCTTGTCACAGGCATAGAGTTTCAGGGTGGTGCGTTTCTGGGCGATGTCCGACATATCGATCTGGGCCATGATCTCCGGTGCCACGCCCTCGTATGCATCGGGGTTGAAATAGCCGCCGCTGCTAAACGCTTCCCTGCTCGGTTCGTCGGAGTTCGGGTCTTTGGCGCCGGTCAGAATCATCGCGTGGGCGGAATCGTCAGCCTGGAAGTGATCGACAGCGTGGTAAAGCTCGAGAAACGTCAGTGCGCTGAGCGCGTTTTTCCGCGCCGGTGTGTTCAGTGTGAGTGTGACCACACCCGCGTCGTCTTTCGCATACAGAATATCCCTGAAATCTTTGGCGTCCATGTTGTCCTTTTCGCTCCCGACAGTGAAAATGTGCTGCGTTCGAATGTGAGGCCAGCCATTCTGGAGCCCCCACCGGTATTTGGCAACTCGCGGTCGCGATGAATTCGCGGTGCAGCATCTGCTTCGCTGCAGTGCAGGTGCCGCCGCTTCCAACTCGCAGCGCAACAAGTTCGACGCGCGTTTGGCGGGATTTATTTTGGCTTTACTAATGAAAATAATTCTCATTTAGACTATGATCGGCGTTTTCCACTGGAGTGATCGCAACACCATGAAAACCAACCTCTGGTCGCTGAAGTCAGGCGACCGCTGCGAAATATTGGGTTATGACAATGCCCTCGATGAGAAATACCGTATCCGCTTGATGGAGTTCGGTTTTCATCCCGGCGAGTTGGTGTCGTGTCTGCAGTCGCTCGCATTCGGTGCGCCCAAGGTCTACCGCGTCAGCAATACCGTTTTTTCACTGGACGATGAAGTTGCCTCCCATGTGCTGGTCAGGATAACACCGCCCCATGAGTAAAGTTCTGCTGATAGGCAGTCCCAACTCGGGGAAAAGCCTGCTTTTCAACCGGTTGACAGGCTTGCACCACAAGGTCGCCAATTTTCCCGGTATCACGGTGGATGTCAGCACCGGCCGTCTGCCGGACCTGCCCGGCTTTGAGCTGATCGATTTCCCCGGCACCTATTCGCTGCAGGCGATTTCAGAGGATGAGCGCGTTGCGGTTGACTACTTCGAGCGTTCGCTGGATGACGCCGATGTCAGCCATGTGTTGTGTGTCGTCGATGCCACCCGGCTGGAGAAAAGCCTGTACTTTACGCTGCAGGTGATTCGAGAGAGTGCACGTCACGGCAAGCCGGTGACCGTGCTGGCCAATATGATGGACGTACTGGAGTCGCACAAGCTCAGTCTCGATATCGAGCAGTTGGCGCAGGCACTGCAGGCACCGGTACTGCCCGTTTCGGGGCGCTCCGGCAAGGGCATAAAAGCCGTTGTCGCCGCGCTCAAGGATGAGGTGCCGCTACCGCGGACCTGGGCGACAGAGCAATCGGTCGATGTACCCGACGAGCAGTTGCGCATCGTGGCGCACAAGCTCGCGCAGCGCTTCGGCACCAGCGGTGATGTGCTGATCCGCAACCAGACCCGACTGGATGGCATCTTCCTGCATTCGGTGACAGGCGGTTTCGCGTTCTTCTTCATTATGTACCTGTTGTTCCAGAGCATATTCACCTGGGCCGCGCCGCTGATGGATGCGGTGGAGTACACGCTGGGTGCGGCCGCTGACTGGATTGTGCCAATGATAGGCAACCAGACGGCGCGGGATTTTACCGCCGACGCCCTGTTCGGCGGTATCGGCGCCTTCCTGGTGTTTGTGCCACAGATATTCATCCTGACGTTCGTCATTGGTTTGTTGGAAGACTCCGGCTATATGGCGCGGGCGGCGCTTATCTGCCATAAACCGCTGCGACTTTTCGGCTTGACGGGCAAGAGCTTTATTCCCATGTTGTCCGGTGTGGCCTGTGCGATCCCGGCGATTTACGCCGCCCGGGCGATCGACTCCCCGCGCAAACGCCTGCTGACCTACATGGCGATACCGCTGATGCCCTGTTCAGCTCGCCTGCCGGTTTATACCCTGTTGATCGCCGCCTTTATCCCCGCCTCAACCGCGCTGGGCGGACTGGTTGGCTGGCAGGGGCTGGCGATGTTTGTGATCTATTTTTTCGGGATGTTCTGCGGTTTGCTGGTGACCGCGCTGGTGTCGCGTACCACGAAAGACCACTACCACGACCTGCCCTTTGTGCTGGAGTTGCCGCCCTACCGGGTGCCCAGCCTGGTGCCGCTGCTGCGCAGTTGCTGGAACCGATCCAAACACTTTGTCACCAAGGCCGGTAAAATCATTTTTGCCGTCACGGTCGCAGTGTGGGTGCTGGGCTATTTCCCCAATTTTGGTGCCGACCTGGGAACCTCGTGGTTGGGGCATCTGGGGCACTTTATCGAGCCGCTTTTTGCGCCACTGGGTCTGGACTGGCGCTACGGCGTGGCTATTTTGAGTTCCTTCCTGGCGCGCGAGGTGTTTGTCGGAACACTGGGCACGATATTCGGGATTGAATCCGCCGATGAGCAAATGGCGCCACTGGTGCAACATATCCAAAATAGCGATATGGCGCTGGGCTCGGGAATTGCGCTGCTGGTGTTTTTCGCCATCGCGCTGCAATGTATTTCGACCCTGGCTATCCTGTCGAAGGAGAGTGGCTCGAATTCGCTGGCGGTAAAAATGTTCGCGGGGTACTTCCTGTTTGCCTATGCCGCGGCTGTCGCGGCGTATCAGCTGACCAACCTCTTTACCTGATGCGCGCGGCCGCTACTCGGGCCGCTCGTGCTGGAATAACTTGACCTGTGCCAACACCAGTTTTGCCAGCATGCCAACCAGCAGCGCGTGATTTTCTTTGCGGATCCCCTCCAGCCCGGTGTTGATCTGCTGATAAAGGCTGTCTCTGTCTTCATCATTGAGGTGTCCGGGAAGGTTTACGGTGAAACTGTACTGCTCTGATGCGCTGAGTTGTGCGTACATTTTCGTCAGCTGTGCGGCCGCGAAATCAACCAGTTGTGCATCGGCGCCCTTTTTTGTCAGCAGTTCGCGCAGCTGGCGGTCGAGGAAAGCCAGGCCCTGGGCCTGTTGCGAAGGAAATTCAAGAATGTCGCCCATGCCGTACTGTCCTCTAAGCAGGGACTTCATGATAGCGAATGTGCCCGCCCCGGGAAATGCGCGTCTGCAACCGTTGCAACGCGGGACCCGGCCGGCAAGAGAAACCACCTGCGGGCTGACTGCGGGTGCAGAGCAGTTGGTTACACCGGTTTGATCAGGTTGGACAGGCGTGGGTCGGGGGTGGGGGAACGACGCAGCAGCAGCAGGATATTGCCGACACTCTGTACCACCTCGGCACCGAATTGCGTGGTAATTTGCGCCGCCATCTCGACCCGGGCCTCGCGCGAGCCCACGGCCAGTTTGACCTTGATAAGTTCGTGGTCTGTAAGTGCCCTGTCCAGCTCTGCCGCGACGCCCTCACTGAGCCCATTGCCGGCGATCGTGACCACCGGCTTGAGCTTGTGACCAATCGCGCGCAGTTGTTTGATATCCTGATTTGCTTTCTTGCTCATCACAGTTCCAAGGTACAATGCCCGCCAGCGCGGGGCGGGCCATTCTACACAAGCCCTTCGGCGCACGAAACCGAAAATGTAGCGACGGAACATGGCGAAGAAGAAATCCTCCAGTAAAGCGTGGCTGAAAGAGCACCGGGATGATCCCTATGTACAGCAGGCGCAGCGGGAGGGATACCGCTCGCGTGCCTGCTATAAGCTGCTCGAACTGCAGGAGAAGGACAGATTGATCGGCCCCGGCATGACGGTGCTGGACCTAGGTAGCGCTCCCGGCGGTTGGTCGCAGGTAGCAATACAGCGGGTGGGCGCCAGTGGCGCGGTGATTGCGTCAGATATCCTGCCGATGGAAGACCTTGAGGGTGTAACATTTATCGAGGGTGACTTTACCGAAGATGAAGTGTTCCAGCGGATTGTCGAGGCGCTTGGCGGGAAGCCGGTTGATCTGGTGATCTCCGATATGGCGCCAAATATGAGCGGCGTCCACGCGGTGGACCAGCCGCAGGCCATGTACCTGGTGGAGCTGGCGCTGGACATGGCGCAGCAGGTATTGGCGCCGGGCGGCGTATTTGTCGCCAAGGTATTCCAGGGTGAGGGCTTCGATCAGGTGTTCAAGCAGGCTAAAACCGCGTTCGCGAAGGTATTGACGCGCAAGCCCAGGGCGTCCAGGCCCCGCTCCAGGGAGGTCTACATGGTGGCGAAGGAATTTCGGGGCGCCAGTGACGGGAATCCGGTCGCAAATCGAGCGCAAAACTAGCGACTGTCAACGGGCTTGAAATATGGAGTGATCGGCCCAACTGTAGTAAATTGGCACGCAGGGCACGAGAGGACGGTGCCCGAACGCAATGACACGCGCTAAATATGTGCGTATCACTTATCTGATTCAGGGGGCGGGTGAGAGATTTTAGCCCCTGAGGCTGCTCCATTCGCTCCATTACCGCCCTGAGGCGGCGCCAGAACACAGTTCGGCGTAATACTTCCGCGAGGAAATGGCATTGAACACTATGGTTAAGAATTTACTTCTCTGGTTGGTGATCGCCGCCGTCCTGCTGTCGGTATTCAACAACTTCAATATGCAGGGCTCTACTGAGCAGGTTGGTTACTCTGAGCTAATCACCGAAATTCAGAACGATCAGGTGAAAAAAGTCGTTGTGGACGGCCTGACCATTTCCGGCGAGCGTTTTGACGGCACCCGTTTTGAAACCATTCGCCCGATGGTGGAGGATCCCAAACTGATCGATGACCTGTTGGAACACAAGGTCGAAGTGGTGGGGCGCAAGCCTGAACAGCAGAGCGTCTGGACCCAGTTGCTGGTTGCCAGCTTCCCGATTCTTATCATTATTGCGGTATTTATGTTCTTCATGCGCCAGATGCAGGGCGGTGGCGGGGGCCGTGGCGGCCCGATGAGCTTTGGCAAAAGCAAGGCCAAGCTGCTCGGTGAAGACCAGATTACCACGACCTTTGCCGACGTTGCCGGTGTCGACGAGGCGAAACAGGATGTACAGGAACTGGTGGAGTTCCTGCGCGATCCCAGCCGCTTCCAGAAACTCGGCGGGCGCATTCCGCGCGGCGTGCTGATGGTCGGCCAGCCCGGTACCGGTAAGACCCTGCTCGCCAAGGCGATTGCCGGCGAGGCAAAAGTACCCTTTTTCTCCATATCGGGCTCTGATTTTGTTGAAATGTTTGTCGGTGTGGGTGCGTCGCGTGTCCGCGATATGTTCGACCAGGCGAAAAAGCAGTCACCGTGCATTATCTTTATCGATGAAATCGACGCGGTAGGGCGCCACCGTGGTGCCGGTCTTGGCGGTGGCCACGACGAGCGCGAGCAGACCCTCAACCAGTTGCTGGTGGAGATGGATGGCTTTGAAGTCAATGACGGTGTGATCGTAATCGCGGCCACCAACCGTCCGGACGTGCTCGATCCCGCACTGCTGCGCCCGGGCCGTTTTGATCGCCAGGTGGTGGTGAGCCTGCCCGATATTCGCGGTCGCGAACAAATTCTCAAGGTTCACATGCGCAAGGTTCCACTCGCCGAGGATGTCGAGGCCTCCAAGATTGCGCGCGGTACGCCCGGCTTCTCCGGCGCCGATCTCGCCAATCTCGTCAACGAGGCGGCCCTGTTTGCAGCTCGCAGTAATGTGCGGACTGTGGGTATGAACCAGTTCGAGTTGGCCAAGGACAAGATCATGATGGGCGCAGAGCGCAAATCCATGGTCATGTCAGAGAATGAGAAACGCAATACTGCTTATCACGAAGCCGGTCACGCAATTGTCGGGCGGCTGGTGCCGGAGCACGACCCCGTCTACAAGGTCAGCATTATCCCGCGCGGCCGAGCGCTGGGCGTGACCATGTTCCTGCCCGAGGAGGATCGCTACAGTCACAGTCGCCGCTTCATCGTGAGCCAGATATGCAGCCTGTTTGGCGGGCGGATCGCGGAAGAAATGACGCTTGGCAAGGACGGCGTCACCACCGGCGCCTCGAACGACATCCAGAGAGCGACGGATATCGCGCGCAAAATGGTCACCAAGTGGGGCTTGTCCGACAAAATGGGGCCGTTGATGTACGACGAGGCTACAGAGGAGGTGTTCCTCGGTCGCAGTGCCGGACAGCCGCATCTGGCTGTTTCGGCAGACACCGCCAAGCAAATTGACCTCGAGGTGCGCCGTATCATCGATGAATGCTATGCCACCGCGGAGACAATCCTGCAAGAAAACGTCGAGAAACTGCACCTGATGGCAGAGGCGCTGATGGTTTACGAGACCATCGATGCCGATCAGATCGACGACATCATGTCCGGGCGCCCCGCGCGTGAGCCCAAGGATTGGGGTGGTACCGGAGGTGATCAAACACCCGGTGCTGGTGCCGGTGCCAGCGCTGCGTCCCCGGAGTCCTCCGATCGGCCGATAGGAGGCCCTGCCGGCGAGCATTGATGCTGGCCGGGTAGTGCCTTCCGCTCATTTTCCACACTGTTCGGCGCTGGATTGCGCCGGGCGCACGCTCGACCTGAGCCGCCCGCTTATCATGGGTGTCATCAATACCACACCTGATTCCTTCTCGGACGGCGGTACCCTGTATCGACACTCGCGTCTCGATATCGAGCGTGCGATGGTGCGTGCTCGCGATATGGTGCTTGCCGGCGCAGCGATACTGGATATTGGAGGGGAGTCCACCCGCCCCGGTGCACAGCCGGTATCAGCGGAAGAGGAGATGGACAGGGTGTTGCCACTGGTCGAGCGAATCGCGGCCGAGCTGGCGGTGGTGATATCCATTGATACCAGTTCTCCCGCTCTGATGCGCGCGGCCGCCGCCAGCGGTGCTGGCCTGATCAATGATGTGCGCGCCCTGACGCGCGAAGGGGCGCTGGAGGCCGCAGCCGCAACTGGCTTGCCTGTTTGCCTGATGCACATGCAAGGAGAGCCCACCAGTATGCAGGCGGCGCCACAATATGTTGATGTTGTGACCGAGGTCAGAGATTTTCTAATCAACAGGGTGGCAGCGTGTGAGCGACTGGGTATAGTGCGGGAAAGATTGCTGCTCGACCCCGGCTTTGGATTTGGCAAGTCCGTCAATCACAATCTACAGTTGTTAAGCGGCTTGCCAGATCTGGCATCGATGGGATTCCCCCTGTTGGTGGGGCTGTCGCGCAAATCAATCATTGGTAAATTGCTGGGCAGGGATGTGGAGCAGCGCCTGCCCGCGAGTCTGGCACTGGCCGTGATGGCGGTAGAGCGCGGTGCTGCGATTATAAGAACGCACGATGTCGCGGCCACGGCAGATGCAGTGGCAATGTGGGCGGCATTACAGGAGCATGGGAACAGATGAATAAACGCTATTTCGGGACCGATGGCATACGCGGCAAAGTGGGCGAGTTCCCCATCACCCCTGATTTTATGCTCAAGCTGGGCTGGGCCTGTGGCCGCGTGTTTGATCGGGAGTTCAACTGCGAGGGCGGTTGCCTGGTGATCATCGGCAAGGACACCCGCGTTTCCGGTTACATGTTTGAATCAGCCCTGGAGGCGGGCCTTGTCGCCGCCGGTGTGAATGTGAAACTGTTGGGTCCCATGCCCACGCCAGCCATCGCGCATATGACTCGCAAGCTCAACGCGGAGGCCGGTATTGTGATCAGCGCCTCACACAACCCTTTTTACGATAATGGCATCAAGTTTTTCGGTGCCGATGGCTCCAAACTGTCCGATGAGATAGAGCATGCGATTGAAGCAGAGCTGGAATTGCCGCTGACAACCGTGCCGTCCCGGCAGATCGGCAAGGTGGTGCGTGTCGAGGATGCCGCCGGCCGCTATATCGAATTTTGCAAATCGACGGTGCCGGAGGATTTCAGTTTGCGCGGCCTTCGAATTGCCGTGGATTGCGCGCACGGCGCCACTTATCACATCGCGCCCAGCGTACTCAGCGAGCTGGGCGCGGAGGTGATTCCCATGGGTGCGCGCCCCGACGGTTTTAACATCAACGAGGGTGTGGGCTCTACCGATATGGCGGCGCTTTCGGAACTGGTCCGACAAGAGGGCGCGGATATCGGTATCGCCTATGATGGCGACGGCGATCGCGTGTTAATGACGGATGAGAAAGGCGCGATTATCGATGGCGACGAGCTGGTGTACATCATTGCGATGCACCGACTCGCCACCGGTCGCAACGACGCAGGTGTGGTTGGCACACTGATGTCGAATCTGGGGCTTGAACTGGCGCTGCTTAAAGCCGGTTTGCAGTTTGAGCGCGCGCAGGTCGGCGATCGGTATGTCAAAGCGGCGATGGAGGCCAATGGTTGGCATCTGGGCGGTGAATCTTCCGGTCATATCATCTGCTCTGATGTCACCACGACCGGCGACGGTATTGTTGCCTCATTGCAGGTGCTGATGGCTTTGCAGGCTGCAAAGGGCGATCTGGCAGCGCTGCGCGCGGGTATCACCATGTACCCCCAGACCATGATCAACGTTGTGGTAGGCGGCCGTGTGAACCTCGCAGACTATCCCGCGCTCGGGCCGGCCGTGGCTGCGATGGAACAGCGGCTGGGAGCAGAGGGCCGGGTACTGTTGCGTCCCTCAGGCACTGAACCGAAGGTGCGGGTTATGATTGAAGGGCGCTGTCCCGATCAGGTGCCGCAACTCTGCGCCGAGCTGGCCTCGCAGGTCGAGCGAATTCTCGCTTGAGGTGCCACCGGTTTACTCCGGCTCACAACATATTTCCATTGGGATCTTCCTTGTCACCGGAGGTTATCTTGGTTAAGATTGCCGCCGCTTTTTCCACCCGGAGACCGAGATGCGGCAGCTTCTGGTTGTAGGTAACTGGAAGTTGAATGGTTCCAGGGCCAGTATCAATGCACTGATGAGCGATTTGGTGCGTGCAGCAGTGGCCACAGGTCCTGAAGTGGCCGTTTGTCCCACGTACGTGCATCTGCCGCAAGTGCTTGATTTGTGTGCCGCGTCCACTATTGCAGTGGGTGCGCAGGATTGCAGTCATATGCAATCCGGTGCCTATACCGGCGAGGTCGCCCCTGTGATGCTGGCTGAGGTCGGGTGCCATTGGGTAATCCTGGGGCATTCGGAGCGTCGCCAGTATCACGGTGAGTCGGATGTGCTGGTTGCTGCCAAGGTGGCAGCGGCCATTGAGGCGGGGCTGCGACCCATTGTCTGTGTCGGTGAGACACGAGAGCAGCGCGAGGCGGGTGAAGCCGAAAACGTGGTCAGCGCCCAGCTTGAAGGTGCGTTGCGAGGGCAGGCAAACCTGAATGCGCTGGTAGTGGCGTATGAGCCGGTTTGGGCAATAGGTACGGGGCTCACGGCGACGCCACAGCAGGCGCAGGACATGCATGCGTTTATTCGCAGCAGCCTGGCAGATATTGATGGCGTGTCGGCAGCCGATACACGGGTGTTGTACGGCGGCAGTGTGAAGGCAGAGAATGCCGCGCAATTATTTGCGCAGCCTGATATTGATGGCGCGCTGGTAGGTGGAGCCGCGTTAAAGGCGGCAGACTTCCAGGCCATCATCGACGCAGCGGCAGCGTCAAAAGCCACAGGATAATGTCCCCTGGAGGGACTGGACGATTATGGAACAGATTATTTTGGCAGTGCACCTGGTCATCGCTCTGGCGATTATCGGCCTGATCTTGCTGCAGCAGGGCAAGGGTGCCGATATGGGCGCCTCATTTGGTGCCGGGGGATCGCAGACCCTGTTCGGCAGCGACGGCGGCGGCAGTGTGCTGACCAAGGTGACGGCCTGGCTGGTGGTATTGTTTTTCGCCAGTAGCTTCAGCCTCGCGCTGATGGTTAACCAGAGAGCGGTTGTTGAAGATGACCTCGGGCTGGATATCCCCACTGCCGTGAACACTGATACGACGACGCCGGCGGCAGAGGAACTGCCAGTGGTGGATGATACCCCCGCAGCCGCCACCGCGCCTGCCGGGGACGATGTGCCCCGACTGGATTGATATCAGGAAAGTTTTAGCCGAAGTGGTGAAATTGGTAGACACGCCATCTTGAGGGGGTGGTGAGCTATGCTCGTGCGGGTTCAAATCCCGCCTTCGGCACCATATTGAAGGTTTAGAAGTCGCAGTGAAGTCTTGCAAACCCGGCGAATGCCGGGTTTTTTTGTGCCTGATCCTCTGCGAGTGTCCAGCAGGGCTGCCGCAGGGCGAGTTTGCACCGCAGCGGTGGAGTTGTGGCCAGGGCCAGCAGTCAGCCTCACGCGGTCGCCACCGCGGTGGTGGAATACCCCGCGTGTTTACACCTATAATCGATGAAAATCAGCGCTATCAGTAGCGCACTACAATAATTGACAGTGGTTTTGATCGGTAATGCCTGTACCCGCCGCAGTATGATAATAAGGCTGCTGATCAGGGTTGTGAGCTTGCGAGCAACAACAGGGTGACATCAATGAACAACCGCCAAGCCTGCGCTGCTGCAGGCGCTGAACCAGCCTCGCGCCTGCATCGATGCAAGGTCAGCGACGTTATCAATAGGTGCGTGAAGCAGGTCATCGGTGTCACCTGTGCGGCGTTGTGGCTGGTGGCCTGTTCGAGCAACAACAATGGTGCAGCGGACTTGCCTGCCGCGCCATCCGAATTCGCCGTTGGGACCGCGTCGATGACGTTAACAGATCTGTCTCGACCGACCGCTGCCCACGGCACTGAGCCGGCCGCTCCCAACAGAACTATCGAGACCACCGTTGTTTATCCTGCGCAGGGCGCGCCGGGAGACCCTGTCTCGGCGAACGCGCCGGTTGATACGTGGGGTGCGCCCTTTCCACTGATCGTATTGTCACACGGACTCGGTGGCTCGGTTGAAAGCCTGCTGCCGCTGGCTGAAGTATGGGCGTCGAAGGGGTATGTGGTGGCGTTGCCGCAGTTCCCGCTCACCAGCAGTGCAACGCCGGGCGGCCCTGTGGGCGAGGACGTGCAGAACCAGCCCGCAGATGTGAGTTTTCTGATCGATACCCTGCTGCGAGAGTCGAACACGACGGGACAACTGCTCAGCAGCGCCATCGACGGCGACCGGATCGTCGCCAGTGGTCACTCCAATGGTGGCATCACAACCTACGGGCTGGTGGCTAATTCCTGCTGTCGCGACCTGCGACTGGATGCCGCAATTATATTCGCGGGTGTCACATCGCCGTTCGCGGGCGGCGATTATGACCTGACGGACACGCCCCCGATTCTCCTCGTGCACGGTGTCAACGATACCCTGCTAATTTATAATCAGGCTGTGCGGTCCTACAACGAGTTGCAACCACCCAAGGGCCTGCTCACCCTTGAACAATCCGACCACGGTTCTTACTTTCATCCCGATGATCCGGCGTTCGCGGTGGTCGCAGATGCCACCGCGGACTTTCTCGCTTTGCAGTTGCGCGGTGACAACACGGCAATGGAGCGCCTCCCCGAATACATCATTCCCGACATCGCTACCATGCACTGGGCGCCTGACGAAGGCTCCAATGTGCCGGTTGAACTCCTGCCGGAACCCGAGACCAATCGTATGGCTTCCATCAGCGCTGACACCAACCTGATGGATGGGCAGGCAATCACCGTAACCTGGAGTGGGTTTCTTCCTGGCAAGGTCGTTAACATCATGCAGTGTGCCGGAGATGGTCTCGGCGGTGCCGCAGCCTGTAACATCTCCGGAGGCAGGATTCTGGTTCCCAATCCGGACGGTATGGGCAGTCTCGAACTGGTGATCCGCATTGGCCCGATCGGCAACGGGGTGTGTGATAGCGCCAACCCCTGTGTGGTTCTCGTCAATGACGCGGGGTTGACCGACGAAGAGGCTATTCTCCGTATCCCGATCACGCTCGCCAACTGACGCTCAAAACCCTGCCGGGACGGGATGAGGGTCAGCTCCGGCGTCGCCATGCCAGATTTGCCCGTTAAGGACTGGTAACTTGCCAGCAACTGGACATGCGGTATACCCTGCGTCAACAAGATTGAGCTGTATCGGTCGATCCAAAATATAACCAATAAACCTGGATTCCTATGCGTCTATTGTCTGCTGTAGCCCATTGGTATATCACTACCTCGCGTCGTTTCCGTGCGTTGTTGATAGTTGCGTTGTTAGCGGGTGTCGCTGCGTGCGATTCATCAGGAAATTCCGGATCAACCTTTCGGGCCGACGATCCCCAGCCCGACGTTTTCCAGCCGGCCGATTTTGCCGTGCGGGAAAGTGTGGAGCAGCTTCATGTGACAGGCGCCGCGCCGAACATCGTGCTTGAAGTCTACGATGCCGCAGGCACTCTGGCAGCCAGCGATGAAACAGATACCCTTGGCAGTCTGGTGTTTCGCAACCTGGCGCCGGGCAGCGACTACTCGGTGCGCGAAGATCGGGGTGGATCCATCAAGGCGGTTCAGAACCTGGAAGTCTGGTCGGTCGATGGCAGCCTCCCCGACCCATCGTTTTACAGCAGCCAGACACTGCAGCCGGGATTCAACTACATTACCACCCGCGACGGCACGCGCCTTTCCGCCTATGTGACCCTGCCCGGCCCGATAGAGAACGGACCCTACCCGACAATTGTCAATTACTCTGGATACGATCCATCGAAGCCCGGGTCCGTGCTGGATGAAAGCCTGACCGGCCTGTGCGGGATTTTGCCAGTGCTGTGCGATGCTCCCAGTGCTCCCGGAGCGCTGATCGCCAGCTTCGTGGGTTATGCCACGGTGGGCGTTAATATGCGTGGTACCGGCTGTTCCGGTGGGGCCTACGATTATTTTGAGACCCTGCAGGTATTGGACGGTTACGACATCATTGAAACAGTAGCCGCCCAGCCCTGGGTGTTCACTAACAAAGTGGGCATGGTGGGCATCTCCTATCCCGGCATCTCCCAGCTGTTCGTGGCGCAAATGCGCCCGCCGGGCCTGAAAGCCATAGCGCCATTATCCGTAATCGCCGACACCGCGGCATCGGCGCTGGCACCGGGCGGAATATTTAATAATGGCTTTGCCTTTCAGTGGGCGCAGAATGTTGTAAATGGCGCGCAGCCCTTTGGGCAGGGTTGGGAACAGGCTCAAGTGGATGCTGAATACACCGCATTTGGCAGCAGTGTCTGCGAGGACAACCAGCAGATGCATTTACAGGCAGTGGATGCCGTCGGCCGCGCGCTGGAAACGCCGTATTACGTTCCCGAAATCGCCGACCCGCTGAACCCGTCGAAGTTTGTTGACAAGATCAATGTACCGGTCTTTCTCAGCGGCGCGTGGCAGGATGAGCAAACGGGTGCACACTTTGCGACCCTGCTGGATAAATTTACCAGCGCACCCGTCACCCGTTTTATCGCGTTCAACGGCTTGCATGCCGATGGCTATTCGCCCGAAGTACTGGCGGAGTGGAAGGCCTTTATGGATATCTACGTGGCTGAGGTTATTCCCAACAGGCCCTCCTCCCTGGATTTGGCCGCCCCGCTTTTTCAGCAGCGGTTTGGCGCACCGCTCGTGTTCCCCGAGGTTCCCTTCAGCGATGAGCAGAGTTATGCTGCAGCCCGCGCGGCCTACGAAATGGACAGCGCGCAAAATCCACTGCGCGTTATTTTCGACAGGGGCGCTGATACCAGCCTGTTTGCCCAGAATCCGGGAGACCCGGATTACCGGGGTGCGCCACAGGGTGTTTTCAGCACCGAATTCAGTCAGTGGCCACCGGCGGAGCAGCAAGCGTACAGGCTGTATTTCCAACCCGACGGCTCATTGTCTGAAAACGCACCCGTGGTTGAACCTTCCGCATCGAGTTTTGCCCACGATCCTGAAGCGGGCGAGCGCACCTTCGGCGGCTCGCAACCTTTCTATGAGTGGGTGCAGGAGGCTGCTGGCAAAGCGGCCGTTTTTGTCAGTGATGTGTTGCTGCAGGACATGGTTTTTGTCGGTAGCGCAAGCGCGGATCTGTTCATCGAGTCCACCGCCGAGGATGCCGACCTGGAAGTGCTGTTGAGTGAGGTGCGCTCCGACGGCTTTGAAACCTACGTGCAGGCGGGCTGGCTGCGCGCCAGCCAGCGCGCGTTGGATCTAAACCAGTCTACCGAATTGCGCCCGGTTCAGACACATCTTGAAGCTGATGCCGCGCCCTTGCCCGGTGGACAGCCTGTTCTGGCCAGAGTTGAGATATTTCCGTTTGCACACATTTTTCGGGCGGGTTCCAGGATACGCATACAGGTTGATACGCCCGGAGACAGCCGCGAGTTGTGGAAGTTCATGCTACTTGATTATGACCAACCGGTAACGCATACCATCGCCCACTCGACCAGCTACCCCTCCAGTGTGGTGTTGCCGCTGATTCCGATGAACCCGGTGCTGTCTGCTCCTCCCCCGTGTCCCGCGCTGCGCGGACAGCCATGCCGAGCGTTTGAACCGTATCTGAATACGCCTGCGGAAGAATGAGGCGGCAACTTGCCTCCGTTCAGCGGCCTGCTAACGTCCCTTCACAGCCACAACGCGGTCTCCAGGCTAACAAGCAGCTCTTTCCCTGGCACTGACGTTGCCCACGAGCAGGTAGCGCTGTGCATGCTCTGCGCAGCATATAGAGATGCCTCCTATGGCTTTGCAACGCTTTGGGAATAATGCTTTCCCGTTATTGCATCCCCATACCACTTTCACTACAATCCCCCACCTTCAAACGGGGCGGCTACAACACACCCCGATCTGATCATGGCTGGCGTAGCTCAGTAGGTAGAGCAGCTGATTTGTAATCAGCCGGTCGGGGGTTCGATTCCTCTCGCCAGCTCCATTTTCAGGTTTCAGGCAAGTCCCCCCTGAATAAAACACTTCGCACATGCAGTGCCAGCGGCGACATCGGGCGATTAGGTTTGCGTGGTCGTGCCCCTTTAGTCGTGGCCTAATGGGCGACGCCCGCCAATTTTTCGACCCGGAATGCACCAGCAAAGCGCCAGCGGCAGTCGTGGAAGAATGCTCTAAGAGTTTGTTTTTATGAGGATTCTCTGGCCGCTCTCTGATAATGGGGGGAGTGCGGGGCGGTAGGTCGGTTTCGGCTTACACGCCATTCTGTCATCGATAGCTGGTGAGGGCAGGCACCTCGCTCCAGTCTGTTTCAACACGATTTTGCTGGCGATAGACCCGGTAACGGCCATGCTTGCGGCGGTGATCTGCTATCGCGCGAGGGCTCAGTGCGAGGCGGTGACAGCGCCCAAAATCGAAGTCGGCGTAAGTTAATAATTTTATTGGGGTATATGGTTGACATTGGGGTGGCCCATCAGGACAATGTGCCGCCTTTCGGAGGGGTTCCCGAGT
>TARA_R110002072_G_scaffold302577_2_pt1 | contig 33720 bp, 25 predicted proteins | sample TARA_R110002072 | Tara Oceans TARA_R110002072 (sample SAMEA4397118) | marine metagenome | biome: Polar Biome; feature: [SRF] surface water layer (ENVO:00010504); material: water (ENVO:00002006), including particulate matter (ENVO:01000060) such as... | depth 5 m
ATTAAAGGAACTCCTTCATTAGTTTGTTCATAATAACTCATAATTGAACTTACCATTGAATAATAAGGTTGAAATTGACCGTCAAAAAGATATGCAACGTTGAATTTTCTTGTGGAGTCTTTAGATTTATATGATTCAGGAGTAAATACAGAAATGGTTCTTTCTTCAGTGTAAACTTCAGAATCGAAAATATAATCTAAGGATTCGGATTGAGAAAATGATAAGCTGGTAATGGAGAGAAAAGAAATTAGGAAAAAATGTTTCATTGAATAATAGTTTTTAATTCTATAATGGTTTTGTTTATTCTAGTTACGGTGCATATTGCAGATAACGTTTGGAATAAAGATAGTGCTCTTGAGCTTGCGAGAGGCATTAGCTTTATTTTGTGTTAGGGTTAGTTACTTTCAATTTCACCTGCTGATCGTGCTTAAATACTTTGACCGTAACAACTTCACCTTCTTTATTATATTCTATCCATTTACCATGCTTTTGCCCTTTCTTCCAATCACACTCAGATTTAATTCTAAAATTTGATTTGATGCAACGTCCTTTAATTTCAGACAGGGGATAATAGAAAGTTTCTTTTCCATGTTTCACACCATGTTTATACACGGTTTTACGAAGCGCATAAAATAATTTGTAATCATCAAAGTGATCTAATAAATCAGTTTCGGTATAAATTGAATCAAATTGCACAAAATCAGAACTATCTTGATAATAGGCATTGAGCTTTTCATAATCTACTACACTTATTGAGTCAATCACCCCACCTCCTACGGTTACAACATTATCTGAAGGTTCGATTTTTTTCATCTTTGAGAAGTGGGCAGGAATTGTTTGTGTGGAGTGATATGCAACAGAGTCCCCACAGATGAAAATATCAATCTTATCACTTTCTTCAAGCTGATACTCATAGCGAACATAGTTTGAAGGATTGAGGTTTTGATCAAGCATGTAAACATCTTCTAAGAACCACCTGATTCCCCGGGTAGTATCGATCCCAGAGTAAGCAGAATCTTGGGCAATGCTTCTGGTTATGAATAATAAGAAACAAATTGCAAGTAAAGCTTTCATTTTCTTTTACTATTAATGTTAAAATCTTGAAAAGGTTACCTGATCGGATTAACCCTAACGTCTCGGCTAAGGTTAGTACGGGAATTAAAATTACTGAATTTCCGATTAAGCAATTAGCCAAAACTTTTTATTTTGTTTTATTTTTTTCTGTTCTAAAGCCAAATCAAAAGATTTGGCGGACTTTATAAAAATACACTAAACTTTGGATTAAGCACCAAAACCCGTATTAATTTTAGCCATTGTTGGCAACTGGCTTTAATATTTTCTATTTTTCAATTCAAACTTCTTCTACTTGAAATCCTTCTTTTCTTGCTAAATCTACAATTTCAGTTATGTTATGTTTTCCCCATTGAGTTGATACAACAAACTTTATTCCATCTGAACTCTCTAAAATTTCGTTTTTTTCAAGAAAATGCCTTTTGTCTGTTTTATTTGCATATTTTGTTTCCACAAACTCAAGTTCGTTAACAACTCCTGTTGAGCCTTGAAATTCATCGAGAAATACATTTTTTAATTTACTAAATGTGGTAGGCTTTCTTTTCAAATATTGTCTTACAAATTCCAAGACAAATCTGTTTTTTGCAAGCCTTTTATTTCCACCATTCAACTTATATTTTGTTGTATCTCTTGAACTTCCATTTTCCGAGTATGACTGTTCGTAGATTATTCGTTTTGGTTTTTCAGAGTTTTGTAATCCCGAAATAGTTACTGTTATCTCACTTAAAGCATTGTCAATTAATTCCGAATCATATTCATTTAAGAAATCTTCTTTTATTAATTCTAAAACTTTAGATTGATATTCATCTGACAATATTTTATTTGTGAGAATTTTTCGGTCAGCTTTTCTGTTTATTTTCTTTAAAGAATTTTCCGTAAATGATTTTAATAAATCGAAACTGAAATTTTCTTTAGTGAATAATTCTACAAATTTATGTCCTTTAGTTTCTTCTTTTTCTATTTGGAATGTTTCAAGTAGAACTGGGTCATCGTGATTAGTTAAATCACCATCGTAGAATAATTGTATAGATTGACCAATTAAAATTCCATATTCAAGCCTTAATTGTCTCATATAAGAAAATAATTGTTGCTGAAATTTAGTCGTTAATGGAATATTTGGTTGTTTAATTTCAATTACGAACAGATTTTTATTTTCAGAGGAATTAATCACAAAATCTGGCATTATTCTATTAGATGCTCCAAATGGAAAAGATGGACGGATTTGTATATCGCCAGCAAATTCTTTCCAATTCAAAACTCTTAATGCTTGGATAACATTTTGTTCAAAATCACTTTCGCTAATTTCTGTTCCTATATTTTCGGACAGTAAAAAGCATATTTCTTCCCATTTTTCATTCATTCTCTATTTCGTTTTTTTTTGCTTGTTGCCAACGTTCGGGACTAAAATACGGAAAAACGGTTAGGTTGGCTGGTTTATGTATTTTAGACCGTGTTAGCTGCTGGGTTTCATTTGTTTTAAATACTTCTTTAGTTCTTCTTCCAATTCTTTAATGTCATTTGAGGAATATCCGATTGTACCACCTTTATCAATTTTCCAAGCTTGGTAGTCATAAGTTTTCCCGTCAATTTCGATTATCGAAGTACTTGCTCGACCGAAGCACAAGTCAACCGTATCATTTCTGTCCTGAAGGCTTAATCCTGCTTTTGTAAACATCTCTGTTTGGGGCAAGTCCGAATTAATTTTGTTTGAGGTCAATAGAATTCCATTTTTTGGGATTTCTTTTTCATAAGTCCATGTAAAAAAGCCAGTAGGTAGTTTTTCTGAGTCCTCAACATTATAGATTGTGACTACAAACTCAAAGTCTCTTTGGTCAGGGATGATGTAAGTCTTGGTTCTTTCTTGCCATACAAAGCCAAAAGTTATTATAACTACAACTGCAATTTCGATTAGGAATAGTCTCGAATAACTTTTAATTGACTTTTGTCCAAGGTAGTCGAGTAGAAGTCCGAAAATGGCAATAGGAAGAAGATAAAAAAGGCCTAGGAAACCGAATCCCATAGGACCTGGGAAAATTGCACCATAAATTGAGGTTATTATTAGTAGTCCACAAATGATATTTATAGGTGTCGGTTTGTATTTCATTGTCTATTTCTCCTTGCAGCTAACGTTTAGGCTAGGTGCCGTTGCGTTCTTAAAGTTAATTTAATTTCCGAAGCAATTACTTGCGAGGTCGGATGATTTATCATTCGAAGCGAGATTTGCAATGGAGTTTAGCCAGTGTTACAGGTGTTATTTGATCCTTGTATAGTAACCGTTTTCACTTAGTTTTATTTTATCTAGACTCTCAAATTGAGCACTAGATTTCAAAGTTGTGCTTTGACCATACTGCGAGAATAGGGGAGCTGCAATTTTTTTCTCAGATATTTCGAATTCAAAATTGGATTTTCGCTTAATACCCGCCACGAATTTGTCTCCGACATTCATAAACAGCTGGACGTATTTATTGTCATTTAGTTTTGTAATCAAACCGTGAAAGTTACCTTGTTTGTCCTTTGAGATTTCTATTTCAATACCGTCTAGCATTGACTTTTCCGATAACACCCAAGCACCTTCAAATTGTGAATCAGGAGTCTCTGTCAGTTTATCTGTACTACAACTTCCTAGAGTGGTTATAGTTATTAAGAAAAGTATAATTTTTTTCATATTCATTTTGTAATTGGACGTTACCTGTAACGTTTAGTATATGGCAAGTAGGGCATTAGAAAGGGATGAACTTTCAAATTTGCACTGAGCCAAAGCGTTGTATTTTGTTTTTATCTTATTCATTCTTAAAAGCCAAATTAACGATTTGGCGGTGTTTGTAAATAGCACTGAACTTTCGTGAACCACTGAATGCCCTATTTGCTATATACAGTGTTAGCGGCTTTATTTATTCTTCAGTCATTTCAAATTTTTCATGATTGACTTCCGATTTATCCTTTTTAATCAGTTTTAAATTGTCAGTTGTCGCACTGAAATAAACTGTCTCTGACCATTCCCAACTTTCCTGTTCTCTCATATTAACGGCACTTGCTTCATAATAAACAGAAATGGAATCTCCTTTTGTGTTAATTACAATTTTGTCAAAAGTGTCTTGAATTGTTGCCGTGTAAGGAGTTGTTGGGCAGCTTGAATCTTCTAGTTCGGATAAAACATCTTTATCAGTCGAAAACCATTCTCTTAAATAACCGAGGTGGCTTTCTGAACATTGATAGCCTAGTCCAAGAGCAGTGATTATTTTACAGTCTAAATTGCTTCTGTCATCATTCGCTTCCCCGTCCCACCAACACTCGTTTCCAATAAAGGTCGAAACATACCCAATTGCAGCTTTTTCTTGATTAGTCATAGCGTTTATGTAGTCTACATTCAGAAAAATTGAACTAAATGAGTCATTCAGTGTCGAGTCGTATTTCATGTCTCTCCACATGAATTTTATTGTTGTATCGGGTAAATTCAATGCGATTGGTTCGACTTCTGTTGATTCTGCATCCACTGCTTCTTGGTCAGTTCTGGTGTTCACCTGTCCACAAGAAGTCAAAAGAGTCAAGATTGTAATTATGTGTATTAGTTTCATCTTTCTAATTGCCGCTAACGCCGACACTAAAATACGTAAAAACGGTTAGGTTGGCTGGTTTATGTGTTTTAGTGAGTGTTATGCTTCTATTTACTTTTTGAATAACTTAATAAATAACGTCTAAAAGGCCCCTCTTTATAATGTCGTATTTCAAGGAACAATCCAAACGGTATAATTTTACCTTTAGCTATTACTTCATCCGCGTTTTCCAATTGAAAGGTGTTACCTGGAATATTATGACTGTTGGGATATATTACGTTGTATTGGATGCCTATTGTGTCGTTACTGTTTTGTATAAGCTTAGCTTTACCAGTTGGCAAGAATTCAACAGACAAAAAGATATCCGAATTGGAATTCTCATAGTGTTCAGAAAATTGATAATTCCCATCATATCTTACGAAAGAGAAGAGGTCTCCATTGATATTCAACTCAAAAGGGAAGTAATCTTGTCCCAAATTCCAAACTTTTGACTTCATTAACAAATTGCTGTTTGTTGTAGAATATCTAGATCTAAGTTTTTGATTAGTTTCAGGGTAATAACTGTGTTCAATTATTACTCCTTTATCTATATTTTTAACTTCCCTATAGATTAAATTATTATTCGATGAATCTGGATTCCAAATTGAATATGAGTTGAGTCCCCATGAATAAGAAGTTGAGTCGATAAATTGCCTTTTCATTGCAAAAAATGCTTGACTCTGAATATTTCCTTTATTGTATTTCTTGATTTCCTTTAGTCGATACGCACCTTTTTTTAGTTTGTAAGTGACTGAATAACCATCCAAAACTCCGTTTTTATAATAATCAAGTCTAAGAGTTTTCCTTAAGTCGATTTTAACCCATCCTGTTATCGGTTTTCCAGAAATTGTATCAATCAATAAAAGAGCTTCTTGATAATCAAACGTAACTCCAGCCCAATTTATGGCGTTATCGATTACTACTTCGTCCTGACTATATGATGGTATGGTCCAGATTAAAAAAATAATAATTGATAGAATTTGTTTCAATATTTAAGTCTGTTTTAATGAAGCATAACGGTGGGATAAAACCTATTGTGTTTATCCCACATGTGTTTATTTAACCAAATATAATGAATCTAAAGGATTTTTTATAGCTCGAAGATGCTTTATTGCTACTTGAGTATATATTTCAGTCGTTTTAGTGCTCTCATGGCCTAGTAAAACCTGTATGTAGCGTAAATCAACTCCTGATTCTAGCAGATGAGTAGCAAAACTATGACGTAAAATATGAGGTGTAACCTTTCGTCGAATCTTTGCTTTACTTGCAGCAGTATGAATTAGATTGGAAATACTTGTCTTAGAATATTTGTTGCCTTTTGCTCCTTCAAAGAGGTATTTCTCAGGACGTACCTCTTTATAATACCTCCTCAAATCACTTAACATTGCTTCACTGAGCATTGTAACGCGATCTTTACCTCCCTTGCCATTAATAATATTGATTACCATGCGTTTACTATCAATGTTTTTAAACTCTAGATCAAGTAATTCTTGCAACCTCATACCTGTAGAATAAAATAAACTAACAATGCACTTGTGCTTGATGTTATTAGTACAGTTTATCAATGACTGTACTTCTTCAATGCTAATAACTTTAGGCAAACGCTCTTTTTTTCTAGGTCGTTCGATAGAATAGAACCTGTTTGGCATTTGCTCTACAACTTCATAGTAAAACTTTATGCTATTAATCATCTGATTGATGTATGAGCTTGATTTTTTTTGATGTACAAGGTTTTGAAGATATATTCTAATTTGTTCTTCATCAATGGATAGCAATTCCTGAATTTTATGAGTATTCATAAAACGTTCGAACATACTTATATAAGTTCTCGCCGTGCTTAACGAGTAATTCCGGAGCTCTAATTTTTGATAAAATTTTTCAGGGCATCTTCTCACACCTTCTTCGGCAGGGCGTTTACGATATCCGTCTATACTAAGTGGTTGGTTGCATTTTGTGAGATTTCTTTTCGAACTAAATGAAGAGAGATTAACCCAAGCAACACCTCTAAAAGTTTTTAGAATTAAAGAGAAATTCTTCGAGGTATTTGGAAGGTAAACCATGTTGTAATCGTTGCTCCACTTAATATTAGGCAGTTCCTTTATTAGCGCTTGTACAACCTTGTCCGGATAGAATTTAATGCCAATTTGCTTCCGCTCATTAATTATTAAATGCTTAAGGAGTATGTTCTTTCTTTTTTGATGCATAAATCAAAACTAAAGAGAAAAGTCAACTGTAAATAAAATAAGAGTATATTTATACGTATAATAAACGTGTAATTTACAGATATGAAAAAGTGTTTGAATTGTGATGAAGAAATAATAGGGAGAACGGATAAGAAGTTTTGTAATCAATATTGCAAATCTTCCTATCATTATAAATCGTCGCAAGAAAAAGAAGCAAGCCGATTTCAAAAAATAGATAAGATTTTGAAAACAAATCGTAGAATTCTGAAAAATTATAACAAATCTGGAAAATCATTTGTTAGGAAAACAGACCTCATTAATGAAGGATTTAATCCCAATTATTTTACCAATTATTGGAAAAATAAAAAAGGGGAGGTGTATCTTTTTTGCTTTGAATTCGGATTCCTTAAAGCAGTAGATAATGGCAAGGAAAAATACCTTCTTATTAAATGGCAAACCTACATGGAAAAGTAATTGTAAACCATAATTCACCTCAACTAAAGGTAAAAAAAAATGGCCTCGATTCCTCGAAGCCATTCCTTATCTTAAAAACGGTTGGGTTTATTTACCTTCCATTTTGTTTTTTAATTGTGTCAAAGCATCTAAATCACCTAAAGTAGATTTTTCACTTGCTTGATTTACTTTCTTCACAGCCGAAGAACCACCTGCCGGTTTAGCTTTGCTAGTACTAGACCCACTTTTCGATGGGCGATTGTCTTCGATGTCTTCGAACGTTTTGGTATGAGAAACAACAATCTTACGAGCATCTTTGTTAAATTCAATGATCTCAAAACTCAATGTTTCTTCAACTTGCGCATTAGATCCATCTTCTTTTCTCATATGACGAGCTGGACAAATTCCTTCTAAACCATAAGGTAATGAAACGATTCCAGACTTATCTTTGTTCTCAATAATTGTTCCTTGGTGAGTTGTTCCTTCCGCAAAAGTTTCAGAGAACACTTCCCATGGATTTTCTTCCAATTGTTTGTGACCTAAAGAAATACGACGATTTTCTCTGTCTATTTCTAAAACGATAACATCGATTGGTTCATCAACCTTACAGAATTCTGAAGGATGCTTGATTTTCTTTTGCCAAGAAAGGTCAGAAATGTGGATTAATCCATCAACACCTTCTTCTAGTTCAACAAAAACACCAAAATTAGTGAAGTTACGAACTTTAGCAGTGTGCTGTGTTTTAACAGCAAACTTCCCTTCGATAGCTTCCCATGGATCTGGCATCAATTGTTTCATTCCCAAAGACATTTTTCTTTCTTCTCTGTCTAAAGTTAAAACTGCTGCTTCAACCTCATCTCCAACTTTCAAGAAATCTTGTGCCGAACGTAAGTGCTGAGACCAGCTCATTTCAGAAACGTGAATAAGACCTTCAACTCCTGTAGCAATCTCAACGAATGCACCATAGTCAGCCATAACAACCACTTTTCCTTTTACTTTGTCACCAACGTTAATTCCTTCAGACAATGCATCCCAAGGATGAGCTTGCAATTGTTTAAGACCTAATGCAATTCTTTTCTTTTCGTTATCGAAATCCAAGATTACAACGTTGATTTTTTGATCTAACTCTACTATTTCTTCTGGGTGATTAACACGTCCCCAAGATAAATCAGTAATGTGAACAAGTCCATCAACTCCACCTAAATCGATGAATACACCATAAGATGTGATGTTTTTAACTGTTCCTTCCAATACTTGACCTTTCTCAAGACCAGAAATAATTTGTTTCTTTTGCTCTTCCAACTCAGCTTCAATAAGCGCTTTGTGAGAAACAACAACATTTTTAAATTCTTGGTTAATTTTAACTACTTTGAATTCCATGTTTTTACCAACATAGACATCGTAATCTCTAATTGGTTTCACATCAATTTGAGAACCTGGTAGGAATGCTTCTAAACCGAAAACATCTACAATAAGTCCACCTTTTGTTCTGCATTTAACAAAACCAGTGATAATTTCACCTGTCTTAAGGACTTCGTTTACCTTGTGCCAGGCGCTGTGTACACGAGCGATTCTATGAGAAACAACCAATTGACCGTATTTGTCTTCTTGTGTTTCAACATAAATATCAACTTTGTCTCCAATCGCTAAATCTGGATTGTAACGAAATTCACTTGTAGGAATAACTCCTTCAGACTTTGAACCAATATTGATTACAACTTCTTTTTTGTTAAGTGAAATAACTGTACCTTCTACAACCTCATGCTCTGCGATTGATTTTAAAGTACCTTCGTAGCGATCAGACATTTCTGATCTTTCTGCTACCGTATAACCGTCTAATGCTAAAGCATCCCAGTCGAATTCTGCAGTTCCCTGCGTTTTAATTTCTGTTGCCATTTTGGCTTAATGATTTGTATTTCAAGTTATCTACCTACCTTGAAAGTATATGTTCGTAGTCACATAAGGATAGATTTGTGACTAAAATAATCGCATACCTCTTGCATACGAGGGGGCAAAGATAATCAATTATTCTGATTTACAATAGGGTAGGCTTCGAAAAAAAAAATACGGACAAGTGTTGACTTGTCCGTACATCGCATTATGAATTTAATTAATTTTTATAAAGCGTCTGCTCTTTTTTTATACTCAAGTGCTTTTTCCGAATCACCTAGGTTTCTGTGAAGTTGGAACAATATGTTTAAAACCGCCTTGTCTTTAGGTGCTCCAGTAATATAATTCTCCAATGGTGAAACAGCTCTTTTGTATATTTCTTGACTCTCTGCAATCATTACATCGTATTTTGCATCGCCAAATTTTAACTTTCTTGCATCCGTATTGAGATCTCCTGCCCATGTAACTAAATGCGCGCCTAATTGGTATTGTGCATTAACGTAGTCTGGATCAATCTCTAGCGCTTTGTTTAACGCTTGCTCCGCTTTTGAGTTCTCTTTTAAATCGATGTAAATTGTACCAATTGTGTAGTACAATTGTTTATTGTTTGGGTCAGTTGCAATCGCATCAGCTAATGCTTTCTCAGCACCAGCAGCATCACCAGCATCGATGTTTGTATTGACTAATTCCAATAACAAATCTTTATCAGAAGGATTGTCTTTTCTTGCATCATTAATGATAGCTTTCGCTTTTTCTAAGTTTCCTGCTCTTCGATAAGCGCTAGACGCTAGTATAGCTGAAGTTGTACCTCTGTACTTTACTTTTGCTAATTTTTCATATCCTTCAGCTGCTTTTGCGAAGTCCCCTACTTTTTCGTAGCATAACGATGCATTGTAAATGGCAGAACTATCTAATACATCAATGGCATTGTTATATGTAGCTTGATAAATGTATAGCTCAGCAGCTTCCCCGTATTGTTCAGATTTGTATAACATACCTGCAAATCCATTAAGCATAACTACTTTCTGATTCACTGCATCCCTGATTTCACTTTTGTACTTATTTCCAAGTGGATAACCTTGTTTAAACGCAGCAGCAGAAACGTCCATGGCATCTTCTCCTGCAAGTTTTATGAAGCTAGTGTCTTGAGAAGACATACCTAAGCTTAAAAAAGCCGCATAGATTTCTCCTTTCAACCAAAGTGTTTTTTGACTGTTTTTTGTGTCTTCATGAGCTGCGGCAAGGTCGATAAACTCTTTGGCTTCAATTAATGATTTTTTGGCAGCATCTGTTTTGCCTTTCATCATGTTTATTTGAAACTGTTGCTTATATACAACGGCCGCACTTGTTTCATTTTTCTTTTGCCCAAAAGCAATACTCGTTAGTGTTAAGACTCCAACTGCAACAATTGAGCCTTTGAATGAAATTTTCATAATCGTTTATTTATTATTTAGATACATTTATTTTGGTTATTCCACAGAACCATTTTCAATATCCGTGCCATTTTCTGCAGAATCTTCATTATTCTCGATTGAATCTTCGGCATCCAATAAGTTTTCGTCCTCATTATCGCTTCTAGGAACTCTTGCTACTGCCGCAATTTCTGATTTTCCTTTTAGATTAATCAATCGTACACCTTGTGCTGATCTTCCCATTGTTCGGATAGTATCAATGTGCATTCTAATAGCAACGCCAGCCTTTGTGATAATCATTAAATCTTCTTCATCTGTTACATTCTTAATAGAAAGCAATGAACCCGTTTTTTCTGTAATATTTAATGTTTTCACTCCTTTACCGCCACGATTAGTGATTCTGTAAATTGGTTCGTTATCTGTTGGGTCATTTAAATAAGTTCGTTTACCGTAACCTCTTTTTGAAACAACCAAGATAGTTGAATGTATGTCCTCAACGCAAATCATTCCGATGACTGCGTCTGTGTCAGATGATAACTTAACGCCTCTTACACCAGCAGCATTACGTCCCATAGAACGAACTTTTTCTTCGTTAAATCGTATGGCACGTCCTGAAGATGTTGCTAAAACAATTTCGTTAGAACCATTTGTTAATTTAGCTTCCAATAATTCATCATTGTCACGTATAGTAATCGCATTGATTCCATTCGTTCTTGGACGAGAATAAGCTTCTAAAGAAGTTTTTTTAATGACACCGTTCTTAGTGGCCATAATTATGAAGTTATTCTCAACATATTCTTTATCAGTCAAGTCGGTTACTTTGACATAAGCCTTGATTTTGTCATCTTGACCTATGTTTAATAAGTTTTGAATAGCACGCCCTTTACTTGTTTTAGATCCTTCTGGAATTTCAAACACGCGCATCCAGAAACATTTCCCTTTCTCTGTAAAGATTAATAGGTAATTGTGATTCGTGGCTACAAATAATTCTTCTAAGAAATCTTTTTCGCGAGTAGTGGAACCTTTTGAGCCCATTCCACCTCTATTCTGTACTTTATATTCAGCAAGACTTGTTCGTTTAATATAACCTGCATGAGAAATTGTCACAACAACCTCTTCGTCCGGGATTAAATCCTCAATTCTCATTTCACTTGCTGAGTACTCAATGACTGAACGTCTTTCATCACCATATTTATCACGAACATGAACTAATTCTTCTGTGATAATTGACATTCTTCTTTCTCTGTTAGCTAGAATATCTTTCAAATCAGTTATAGTAGCCATTAAAGCGTCGTATTCTCCTCTAAGTTTGTCTTGTTCAAGTCCAGTTAGCTGACGCAATCTCATTTCAACAATAGCTCGAGACTGAATATCACTCAAATCAAAACGAGCGATTAGTTTCTCTTTCGCTTCATCTGGATTTTTAGAGGCTCTAATCAATTTAATTACTTCATCAATGTTATCCGAAGCAATAATTAATCCTTCTAGAATATGCGCTCTTTCTTCAGCTTTTCGCAGTTCGTATTTTGTTCTGCGAACAACAACTTCATGTCTAAATTCAATGAAATGCTCAATCATTTGTCTCAGATTAACCATTTCTGGCCTTCCTTTAACAAGGCAAATATTATTCACTGAGAATGAAGTCTGTAGAGAAGTATATTTGTACAGCTTGTTTAGAACAACATTTGGAATAGCATCTCGCTTCAATTCATAAACGATTCGCATACCGTTTCTATCTGATTCATCTCTAATGTCAGAAATTCCTTCTAGTTTTTTATCATTAACTAAGTCAGCCGTTTTTTTGATCATGTCTGACTTATTCACTTGGTAAGGAATTTCAGATACAATGATTACTTCACGTCCACTCTTCGTTTCTTCTATTTCAGCTTTAGCTCGCATAACTATACGGCCTTTACCTGTCAATAAGGCACTTCTTACACCTTCGTATCCATAAATAATACCTCCTGTTGGGAAATCAGGAGCTTTTACATGTTGTAACAATTCTTCATCTTCGATGTCATTGTTCTCAATGTATGCAATCATTCCATTAGTAACCTCTGTAAGATTGTGAGGAGCCATATTGGTCGCCATTCCCACAGCGATACCACTTGCACCATTAACTAATAGGTTAGGTATCTTAGAAGGAAGTACTGTTGGCTCTTCTAAACTATCATCAAAGTTAGGAGCAAAATCAACCGTTTCTTTTTCTAAATCGGCTAGCATATCTTCGGCAATTTTTCTTAGTCTTGCTTCCGTATAACGCATTGCTGCTGGACTGTCACCATCAATCGATCCGTAATTCCCTTGTCCATCGACTAAAGGATAACGTAATGACCAAGGTTGGGCCATTCTAACCATTGTATCATAAACAGAACTGTCACCATGTGGGTGATACTTACCCAAAACTTCACCAACAATTCTTGCAGATTTTTTATGCGCTCTATTTGAATAAACCCCAAGGTCTTGCATACCATATAATACACGTCTATGAACTGGTTTGAAACCATCACGAACATCTGGTAGTGCTCTAGAGACAATCACTGACATTGAATAATCAATGTAAGCCGATTTCATTTCATCTTCGATGTTAATTTGGATTATTCTTTCTCCGTCTGCCATCTTCTAATTAATTTATTTTTATCACCAAAATGGTGTGTTAAATGCAAGCTTCGAAATTAGTGAATTAATCCGAAAAAAAGCAGATTATTTTTCAGCTATTTACTAACAAAAATCTGTGGAAAAATGGTTGAATAGTTGACTTATTAACAATTTTATTCGTTATATTTTTGTAAGTGAGATAAAATGCTCACTTTTATGGTAAGAAATTTGATGTAATTACGTCAGAAAACATGGATATAATATATTATGGAAGCAAAATTTTCACAGAGAGTAAAGGATGTTATTAGCTATAGTAGAGAGGAAGCTCTTCGCTTAGGGAATGACTTTATCGGAGTTGAACATCTTCTACTTGGACTAATTCGAGAAGGAGATGGTAAAGCAATTGTTGTTCTTCGTGAGTTTGAGTTGAATTTGAAACTTATTAGAAAGGAGATTGAGCAGAATTTGAATAAGTCTTCCACTGTGGAAGCTGGAGTCCAAAACTTAGCAAACATTCCGTTGGTAAAACAAGCTGAACGGGTGTTGAAATTGACTTATTTAGAAGCTAAATTGAGTAAAAGTAAGATGATAGGTACAGAGCATTTATTGCTATCTATTCTGAAAAATGAAGATAGTGTTGCTTGTAGTATTCTTAATAAGTATGGTATTATTTACGATAATGTAAAAGATGAATTAGATATAATGAAAGATGAAGATGGAATGCCTAAGGCTGAATTCCCTGGTGGGGCAGAGACAGATGGTCCAGAAGAATCATATACGGCTCCGAGGAAAGGAGGAGAATCGAAATCAAAGACGCCCGTATTGGATAATTTTGGAAGAGATTTAACTAAAATGGCTGAGATCGGTAAGTTAGACCCTATTGTTGGGCGTGAAAATGAAATAGAGCGAGTTAGTCAAATTCTCTCACGAAGAAAGAAAAACAATCCTATACTGATAGGTGAACCAGGTGTTGGTAAAAGTGCAATTGCCGAGGGTTTAGCCTTGAGGATAGTTCAAAGAAAGGTGTCTCGAATATTATTTGGGAAAAGAATCGTTTCATTGGATTTAGCATCCTTAGTTGCTGGAACGAAGTATAGAGGGCAGTTTGAGGAGAGAATGAAGGCAGTGATGCAAGAAATTGAGAAAAATCCAGATGTCATTCTATTCATAGACGAAATTCATACAATAATTGGAGCAGGAGGCGCTTCAGGCTCTTTGGATGCTTCTAATATGCTAAAACCTGCTTTAGCCCGAGGAGAGCTTCAAGCTATTGGTGCAACAACGTTGGATGAGTATAGACAGCACATTGAAAAAGATGGTGCTTTAGAGCGTCGTTTTCAGAAAGTAATCATTGAACCAACTTCTAATGAAGAAACTGTCCAAATACTTGAAAATATCAAAGAGCGTTATGAGGATCATCATTCTGTCACGTATACCAAAGAAGCGATTCAGGCATGTGTAACATTGACTGAGAGATATATCACTGATCGACATTTGCCAGATAAGGCAATTGATGCTTTGGATGAGGTGGGTTCAAGGGTGCATCTTAAGAACATTAATGTACCTAAAGCAATTTTAGATGTTGAGAAAAAAATTGAAGACTTAAAGGTTGAAAAAAATGAAGTGATTAAGTCTCAGCAATATGAAAAAGCGGCTGAGTTAAGAGATGATGAACGCAAATTAATCGATGAATTAGATGCTGCTAAGAAAAAATGGGAAGAAGAGTCTAAAAGTAATCGCGTGCCTGTTAACGAAGAAAACGTAGCTGAAGTTGTCTCAATGATGTGTGGTGTTCCTGTGACAAGGATTTCTGAGTCTGAGACGGGTCGATTGGCGAATATGGCTGAAGAATTGAAAAACAGAGTAATCGGTCAGGACGAGGCAGTTGATAAGGTCGTGAAGGCGATTCAGCGTAACCGTGCAGGATTGAAAGATCCTAATAAGCCTATTGGTTCGTTTTTCTTTTTGGGGCCAACTGGTGTCGGTAAAACGCAATTAGCAAAAGTATTGGCGCAATATCTCTTCGATTCTCAAGATTCATTGATTCGAATAGATATGTCTGAGTACATGGAGAAATTCTCTATATCTAGGTTAGTTGGAGCACCTCCAGGATACGTTGGATATGAAGAAGGTGGTCAATTAACTGAGAAGATAAGAAGAAAACCTTATTCTATTGTATTGCTGGATGAAATAGAGAAAGCACACCCAGATGTCTTTAATCTATTATTACAAGCTCTAGATGATGGTCATATGACGGATGGTTTAGGACGAAAAATAGATTTCAAGAATACGATCTTGATTATGACTTCAAATATTGGTGCTCGACAGTTAGCTGATTTTGGAACAGGTGTAGGTTTTGGTACAAAATCACAAGAAGATCAAAAAATCGAAAATTCTAAAGGTGTTGTTTTAGCAGCATTGAGAAAAGCATTTGCACCTGAGTTTTTGAATCGTGTTGATGATATGATAATGTTTAATTCACTTTCTAGAGAAAATATTCACATAATCATTGATTTAGAATTGGAGAAATTATATGGTCGTATCAATGACCTTGGATATGCTATTTCATTAACAGAGTCTGCAAAAGATTTTATCGTTGAGAAAGGTTATGATGAGAAATTCGGTGCGCGTCCATTAAAAAGAGCTATTCAAAAACTAATTGAAGATCCACTAGCTGAGGAAATTGTGAATTCTAAATTGCATGAAGGAGATACCATTAAAATCGATCGTAAAGAAGAAGCAAAAGAATTGACAATAAATATCATTAAAGCAAAGAAAACGAAAGCTCCAAAAGAAGAGGGGTAAAAATTGCAGAAGTAAAATAAAAAAGAAAAATGATGAGTTAGAAATGACTTGTCATTTTTTTATTTCAAAGAGATATGATAGAGATAAACGAGGGAAAAACAAACAATTATTTAATACATGGGTTGGTCACAGTTGTTACTTCTATTTTTATTTTCTATTTATCTAGTGTTTTTTCTGAGTCGCTAGTAATTGTAGCTTTTATTGTTTTTGTGATTGCTATTTCTTTGTTTATTGCAACTAATGGTTTAGAAATAGACATTGATAAGAGGATGTTCAGAAAATTTGGAAAGATTTCAGTAGTTCGATTCGGGAAATGGAATAAACTATTGGATATTGATAGAATTGAGTTAAGAATGCAGTCGTCGAATGCTCAAAAAAATGTAATGACTGGCGTTGTTCCTGCATTGAATTCAAAATCTATAACCTATGATATCGTAGTTTACGATACTTTTGACGATGAGCAAATTATATATGATTTTTTAGATTATCCCAAGGCTAAAGAAGCGTTTAAACTTATTTTAGAAAAAATAGATGCTCCTGCAAGGAATAGAGTTGCTGAGAAAATGGCGAATAATAAAGCAAATAGAAGAAGGTAATTCTCCTTTCTTTAACCTTTTTCACGCTTTTCCACAGCCTTCCTAACGCTCCCATATTTCAATAACAATTCCTTTGCTTCTATATACGTTACATCAATCGTTTCCATGATCATTTTTACGCCTCTGTCAACTAGTTTATTGTTGGTCAGTTGCATGTCAACCATTCGGTTTCCTTTTACGTGACCTAATTTTATCATTAATGAAGTGCTAATCATGTTTAAAATTAATTTCTGAGCGGTTCCCGACTTCATTCTAGTGCTGCCTGTTACAAATTCAGGGCCGACAACGGCTGTCATTTCATGCTGAGCCGCATTGGCAATTGGATTACCAGGATTACATGTAATTGAGCCTGTCAACAATCCTTTTTTATTAGCTGTTTCAATTGCACCAATAACGTAAGGCGTAGTTCCGGATGCTGCGATGCCAATTAGAGTGTCATTTTTATTAATAGAATGCTGTTGCAAATCTTTCCAGCCTTGTTTTAAGTCGTCTTCGGCAAATTCAACAGCATTTCGCATGGCTTTATCACCTCCGGCCATTAAACCAACAACAACTCCGCTTTCTACTCCGAAAGTAGGTGGACATTCACTGGCATCAACAATTCCTAATCGTCCGCTTGTTCCAGCGCCGATGTAAAATAGTCGTCCGCCATTTTTCATTCTTCCATAACAAGCATCAACAAAAGCATCAATATTTGGGATGATTTTTTCTATGGCAAATGCTACTGTTTTGTCTTCGTTGTTAATGTTGGTAAGTAACTCCGAAGTTGACATTTTATCCAAATCGGAATGGTTGGAAGAAGATTCGGTGACGCTATTTGTCATTTTAAATATGCTTTTTGTTCGGTTTTATTAAGAATAACTTCTACATGCTCTTTTAGGGTAGTTGAAAGACTAAGCCCTACAAAATTGGCCTTAATCGGAAAGCGTCGATGCTTTCTATCTACTAGAGCTAAGGTTTTAATTGCTTTGGTTGGGAATTTCAACAATTCGTTGAGTGCATATTGCATCGTTTTACCTGATTTCAGAACATCATCCACCAAAACGATATATCCATCTTCTAAGCTGGATATATCTTCAGACAAAGTGATTTCATTTGCCCAAGGTTCTGTTTTATCAATTTTAATTTCAAATAAATGAACGTTTAAGTCAGAATTTTCTCGAATAATCGCTGCAATTTTATTCGCTAATGTGACGCCATTACCAATAATTCCTCCAACGAAAATTTCTTTCTCCTCAAAGCAGTTTTCTAGCAACTGATGGGCAAGTCTGTTAATTTTTTGTTCAATTTGGATAGTTGAAAGTATCTCTTGCATAATTTTGAAATTTGTGTCAAAGATAGCGCTTTCAATTTAGAACGCATTCTATAAGTTATTAAATAGAATTGTTAACAACATCTAATAAACTATACCGATAAAGTAGTATTGGAATAAGTTTTTTGCATAAATTTGCATTCGATTTACTGCCAATTATGGCAAAAGTTGAACCTTTAAAAAGCGAGCACAGAATGCCGAGAAACAAGTCGATTAAGTCCATCCTTATCATAGGTTCTGGGCCAATTGTGATAGGTCAAGCATGTGAATTTGACTATTCTGGATCACAAGCTTCGAGGTCTTTGAGAGAAGAAGGAATCGAAGTCACTTTAATTAATTCAAATCCCGCAACAATAATGACCGACAAGGTGGTGGCAGATAATGTCTATCTTAAGCCTTTGGAGCCAGCTAGTATTGTTGAAATTCTTGAAAAACATGATATTGATGCTGTGTTGCCAACAATGGGAGGTCAAACGGGATTGAATTTGTGTATTAAATGTGATGAATTAGGTATTTGGGAAGATAATAATGTAGATATTATTGGGGTTGACATCAATGCTATTGAAATTACGGAAAATAGAGAAGCATTTCGTGATTTGATGACAGATATAGATATTCCTATGGCGCCTCAGCAAGCTGCAAAATCTTTCTTGCAAGGGAAAGAAATAGCTCAAGAATATGGTTTTCCACTTTGTGTTCGAGCTTCGTTTACCTTAGGGGGAGCAGGCGCCTCTATTGTGCATGATCCAGAAGAATTTGATACTTTGTTAGAAAGAGGTTTGCAATTATCACCCATTCATGAGGTGATGATTGATAAAGCACTGTTGGGATGGAAAGAGTATGAGTTAGAATTACTTCGTGATAATAATGATAATGTGGTAATTATTTGTTCTATTGAGAATTTTGATCCGATGGGTGTTCACACAGGGGATTCAATTACTGTGGCTCCTGCGATGACATTATCGGATACTACGTTTCAGAAAATGCGAGATATGGCCATCAAAATGATGCGCTCTATTGGAAATTTTGCTGGTGGATGTAATGTGCAGTTTGCTGTTTCTCCTGATGAGAATGAAGATGTTATCGCTATCGAAATAAACCCTCGAGTTTCTAGATCTTCAGCATTGGCGTCAAAAGCAACGGGTTATCCTATTGCAAAAATTGCTACTAAACTGGCTATCGGTTATCATTTGGATGAGTTGAATAATCAGATTACTAAAACGACGTCTGCGCTATTTGAACCAACTTTAGATTACGTGATTGTGAAAATACCGCGATGGAACTTTAATAAATTCCCTGGCACGAATTCAGAATTAGGTATCCAGATGAAATCGGTTGGTGAAGTAATGGCTATCGGTCGGTCATTTCAGGAAGCCTTACAAAAAGCATGTCAGTCGCTAGAAATAGGTAGAAACGGACTAGGAGCTGATGGTCGTGAGCTAACAGATCAGAATAAAATTCTCTACAGTCTAGAACATCCAAGTTATGACAGACTATTTCATATTTATGATGCAATAAAATTAGGTATTCCGTTCAAAACGATACACGATAAAACAAAAATTGACCCTTGGTTTTTAAGGCAAATAGAAGATTTGATTCATCTTGAACAAAAGATAGAAAAATTTCATCTGGAGAGTCTTCCCAAAGAGTTACTCTTTGAGGCAAAACAAAAAGGATACGCAGATAGACAGGTCGCACATATGTTAAGGTGTTTAGAATCTGAAGTGTATAAGAAAAGAGAAGAGTTTAATATCCAACGAGTTTACAAAATTGTTGATACATGTGCCGCTGAATTCCCAGCTGAAACGCCTTATTACTATTCAACTTTTGAATATGAAAATGAAAGCATAGTTTCTGATAAGAAAAAAGTGGTTGTTTTAGGTTCTGGACCAAATAGAATTGGTCAGGGTATAGAGTTTGACTACAGCTGTGTTCACGGTGTTTTGGCAGCAAAAGAATGCGGTTACGAAACCATTATGATTAACTGTAATCCCGAAACTGTTTCAACAGATTTTGATACAGCAGATAAATTGTATTTTGAGCCAGTCTTTTGGGAACATATTTATGACATTATTCGCCATGAGAAACCAGATGGAGTAATTGTTCAACTAGGAGGTCAGACTGCATTAAAGTTAGCAGAGAAATTAGAACGCTATGGAATAAAGATTTTCGGAACCAGTTATGATGCTTTAGATTTAGCAGAGGACAGAGGACGTTTTTCTAAAGTGTTAGAGGATAATAATATTCCCTTTCCAAAATACGGAGTTGTAGAAAGCGCGGAACAAGCATTGGTTTTGTCAGGTGATTTAGGCTTTCCTCTATTAGTTCGTCCTTCTTATGTTTTAGGAGGTCAAAAAATGAAAATTGTTATCAATAGAGATGAATTAGAACATCATGTAGTTGATATTCTCAATGAAATGCCAGGTAACCAAATTCTCCTTGATCACTTTTTAGGAGGTGCCATTGAAGCCGAAGCAGATGCAATATGCGATGGAAAAGATGTATATATCATTGGTGTAATGCAACACATAGAACCTGCTGGTATTCATTCTGGTGATTCTTACGCAGTTCTTCCTCCTTATAATTTGGGCGATTTTGTGATGGATCAAATAGAAGATATAACTCGAAAAATTGCGGTTGAACTAAAAACGGTTGGATTGATGAATATTCAATTTGCCATCAAAGATGATATTGTTTATGTAATTGAGGCAAATCCGAGAGCATCAAGAACAGTTCCGTTTATCGCGAAAGCATTTGATGAGCCGTATGTTAATTTTGCCACCAAAGTAATGCTTGGAGAAAAAAAAGTAAAAGATTTCAACTTTCAACCTAAGAAAAATGGGTATGCCATTAAAATACCTGTCTTTTCTTATGAGAAATTCCCAGACGTAAAGAAAGAATTAGGACCAGAGATGAAATCAACAGGAGAAGCAATTCAGTTCATCGACACTTTGCGCGACCCGTTTTTCTTGAAAATTTATTCTGAACGTAACATGCATTTATCTCGATAGTGGTTTCTGAAGCAAGCATACCAGGTTTATTTAGAATGGTTTTGATAATCGTTGCTGTTATCTTTATACTTCGTCTTGTTGGTCAATTTATGATTGCAAAACGAAATATGGAAGAAGAAAGAGGAATGAATGAAGATAAACGAGCTTTTGATGAAGCGAAAAAGAAGGCTTCTCAGAATATAGGTAAAACGAAACTTGTTAAGAAATCTAGAGGTCAGAATGACGTGGAAGATGTAGATTTTGAGGAGGTGGATTAATTTATAACTCAATATCTTCTAAGAATTACATTTTGATTATATTTATGACTTTATTATAAAGAAGTTAAAAATAGTCTATGAATATCTCTCAATTCTTCAAGAAAAACTGGCAACACTTTGCTGTGATTGCAGTGTTTTTTATTTTAATGTTTGCCTATTTCTCGCCTCAATTCGATGGTAACGCATTAAAGCAACATGATGTTGAGCAGTTCATTGGAATGTCAAATGAAATAGCGCATCATCGTGAAAAATTTGATGAAGAACCACTGTGGACTAATGCAATGTTTGGAGGAATGCCGGCTACACAAATTTCGGTTTTATACAAGGGAAATTACTTTCAAAAGGCCCTGCGAGGATTTTTTACATTAATTAATGGACCGGCAGGTATTTTATTGCTCCATTTAATAGGATTTTATATACTGGCTTTATGCTTGCGTGTAAAACCAATTGTTGGCTTTATAGGGGCTGTTGCATTTGCCTTTGCTACTTATGAAATAGTCATTCTGCAAGCTGGACATAATTCTAAGGCAATAACTGTTGCACTTATGGCACCCGTTCTTGGAGCATTTATTTTAGCTTATCGAACCAATTGGAAATGGGGAGTACTTTTGTCTGCACTATTTATGTGTTTTCAATTGGCAAGTAATCATCTCCAAGTAACATATTATTTGGGAATTTTACTGCTTAGCCTTGGGGTTTATGAATTCGTTGTAGCCTTTAAGAAGAAAGAATTAAAGAAATTTATTAAGGTAAGTGTAGCCTTAATGGCAGCATATTTATTGGCGCTCGTTATTAATCTAGGTAATGTAATAATGACCAATGATTATGCAAAACATACAATAAGAGGTGGAAATGACTTATCAATCAATGTTGATGGCACAAAAGCAACAAAAACAACGCAAGGCTTAGATAAAGATTATATCACAAATTGGAGTTATGGAGTTGGAGAATCGTTCACTTTACTTTCACCTTATGTTAAAGGATCGGCATCTGTAGGTATCCGTGATACTCAATTTAAAGAAGTCATTGAAAATTCTGATAGAACCCGTGTTGAAATCAATGATGTTCTTACTGCACCTTACGGTTTGTATTGGGGGGAACAGCCTTTTGTAAGTGGTCCAACTTATATCGGGGTAGTTATGCTCTTAATTATGATTTTAGGTTTAGTATTCATTGATGATAAGCGAAAATGGTTGTTTTTTGGAGTGGGGGTTCTAGCGTTGATGCTTTCGTGGGGGAAAAATTTCATGGGATTGACCGATTTTTTCATTGATTACGTTCCAGGTTACAATAAATTCAGAACAGTTACTATTATCATGGTTCTAATTGAGTTAATTGTGCCTTTGATTGCCATCCTTTTCTTGGATCAATTGTTTAAAAAAAGGGAAGAGTTAAAGTCTAAGAAAATGACTTTTTTTATCGTTTCAGGTGCATTTGTTGTTGTACTGTTAGGGATTAAGATGGTCGGATTGAATGATTATTATTCAACGCGAACAGAAAGAGAAAGTATTGATTTAGTTAGTGAAAACGTGATGAAGCAATTAGATCAATTAACTCCGCAACAATTAGCTGAAAATAAAATAGACATTAATAACCAACAACAAATTCAACAAATTGTTGATGGAGAAACGGAAAAAGCAGAAGTAAAATTCAAAGCATTCAAAAACGCAAGAAAAGAGGTTTTTCATAGTTCAATGAATCGTTCAATTGGCTTCTCAGTAGTTACAATTTTCATTTTTCTCTTGTATTTTATGACAAGCTTACCAACAATGGCTATTGTTGCTGGGTTGGGAGTTCTAGTGATGGTTGACATGATTTCTGTTGCCGGAAACTATTTGAATAGCGATGAAGATGAACGAACAGGAAAATCAAAATACTGGTTGGCCAAAGAAGAAGTGAAATATCCTGTTTCTTCTTTGCAATCAGATCTGAAAATTTTGGAGCTAGAGTCCGTTGACCCTAAAATTAAAGAGGCAATTGACAAAGGAGAAAAATTAGGTATTGCAAAAGCGGATGAGTTAGAATATACAGGTTCAAGTAAACGACGAGTAGTGGATTCATACAAATTCTCTGAATTAAACTTTGCCACCAATTATCGTGTCTTTACTTTCGAAAACCCATGGGGAAGTTCTAGAACTTCTTATTTCCATAAAAATTTGGGAGGTTACCATGGAGCAAAATTGAGAAATATTCAAAATCTGTTTGAGTTTCAATTATCGAATGGCAACAATAAGATGTTTGATATGTTAAACGTTAAATATTTTGTTCAAAACGGTGCTGTTCGTCAAAATTCAACTGCAATGGGAAATGTTTGGTTTATAAAGGACGTCAAGGTTCAGGAAACGGCCGATGATGAAATTAGATCTCTTGGAACTGAGTTTAAACTAGAAAACAAAAGCACTGGACGTTTGGTTATCAATGATGAAGAAGTGAAAACTGCCGCGGTTTATGGTACAGAAAAACTACAATACATAACTCCAGGGAATGATACGTTGCCTGTTCAATTGTCAAACGGAATGGCAAAAGGAATGGAAGCAATGATGGTGATGGATGCCAATGGGGAAACCAATTTGATTCCTGAATTAACGTTGAAATTGGACACAGCCAATTCTTTTAGAACGCTCGTTTCTATCTTGGTGACGGATGATTTTAATCCAAGAGAAGAAGTTGTAATGTTGAGTTCTGAGGCAAAGAAACTAACATCTAAAAAATATTCTGGAGAGGGTTCAGCTAAAATGACTAGTTACAAACCTAATCAAATTGATTATGAAATTGAAATTGATAAGAAACAACTGGCTGTCTTCTCTGAAATATATTATAAGAATGGTTGGAAAGCAATGGTCGATGGAAAAGAACAAGAAATTTTAAAAGTTGATTATCTACTTAGAGGACTTGAATTAGAAAGTGGAAAACATAATATTTCCTTTATTTATGAATTACCCAAGTATAAGATGACTACTATTCTTTCAATTATTGGAACTTTAATTTTACTGATTGTTTTCGGATGGATGCTATTTGTGAATTTCAAGGCTTCAAAAGGAGATTTTGAAGAGTAAATTATATTTATTTGCATATTTCAAAGCTATTTATGAAGAATAAGCAATCATATTATTTGGATGGTGACTTTGATTCAATAGTTGAAAAAGGTGCAGTTAAGTACAAGGCGGTTGGTCAAGAAAGAAATAATTCTGCAATTGTTATTGAATTAAGTAGTACCCAAAAACAAACAATCAATCATCAAGCTTTTTCGGAGATTGTAAATTTCTATAATACCAATGAGAAATCATTCAAGTCTTTCGAAAATAATCTGGGCATCGACGTCTGGTTTCTTCAGAATTTGAGATTGTATTACAATTATCGAGATTTATTGCTCGATTCGGCTTTAATGGGTGCCTTTCTGGATCAAGTAGAAGATGGAATAATAATCACTTCTAATTCACTTCTGTTGGATTTTGTGGATTCATCAAAAATTAAAGTTGTTCCCGCAAAAAAAGTTAAAAAGAGAAAGTACAAACGCTTTCTAGCAGAGATATGGCTTATTGTGAAGCAACGAAGCATCAGAAAGCAAAGAATTAGTAAAACCGTCATATTATCAAACGCCTTGGATAATCCAAATGGAGAGTCTAAGCGATTTGGGAGTCTGGAAGATTCTTACGATAAGATAATTAACCGAAGTCTTTTGGAAACAAGCAATGACTTACCTAAAAGAGCGAATTATTCCAATCAATTCATAAATACAGACCAATTATTTAAAAGCTATTTGAAACGATTCACTTTTATTTCTGATTACTTAAAAATAAAAAAGGCATATAAAAAATTGAGAAGAGGCATACTTAGTACAGATAATAAATTGGACACCAATCAGAATGTGATTTTGAATTTGTTCTGGAATTCGAGAAAAAGTAGTTACTTGTATTATTTGCGTTATAAATCATTCAGTCTATTCTTTCGTAATCATCAAATTAAGGCAGTATTACTCAGTGATGAAAATGGATCCCAACAAAAAGTAGTCCAGTATGCTGCAAAGAAAAACAAAGTTAAAATCGCCGCTTTTCAGCATGGAGCAATCGCTCGAAGATTTCAGTTGGATTACGATTTTAGTAAATATAATTCAAAACCACTCCTTCCAGATGTAACCTTCGTCTGGGGAGAGAAATATGCAGAAATATTAGTGGATCTCGGTTATCCCGAAGGCACAATAAATACGTGTGGTAGAATTACACCAAACAAAGATAGTCTTCCGGCGAATTCAAAATTTGATGAGATTGAAAATGAAATAATTTTGTATGCAACTCAACCTCAGCCAGACCAGACATTGAGGGTTCAACAGTTAAAAGATGTATTGCTAGCTGCTAAAGAATTCAGGAATCAATATTCACTCGTAATTCGACCACACCCTGGAGAAAAAGACGACAATTACTTTTTGAATATAGCCAAAGAAGTTAAATGTGAAAATTTTTTAATTGATAGAGTCACTGCTCTTGAGCTTCAAATGGAAAAATGTGAATTACTGATTACAAGCTATTCTACGGTGGGTTCTGAATTTATTCCTTTCTTTAAACCGCTAATTGTTCTGGATTATTTGGCAGAAGACATGGCTGGATGGATACGAGAAGGAGTTGGAATACCGATAGCAAATAAGAATGAATTAGTAGAAATTCTTAAGAAAGAAGAACGGCCAATTAATAACACGATGTATGAGGTGTTTATCAAGAATTATTTTTATAGAATCGACGGAGACGCTGCCATAAGAGCACAGGAAGTCATTGAAAAGCTGATTGATAAATGGGAATAATCGAAAAACAAAGTAAGTTCAACCTACTCATTTTAGCTATAGCCGTTTTTTTAGGTGCTGTTAATAATATAGGTTTGTTTCCTGTTGCTTTGAATAAAGAAGAGTGGGGAATCATTCGATTTTTACCAACTATATCTATTATTGCCAGTAATATTTCGTTATTTGGGACTCCCAGTATTTTGATGAAATTTATGCCGTCATTTTTAAAAAAGGAGGGTTCCAACAATGGATTATTCTTCTATTCGATAAAAATTGCAGCGGTCGGAATACTTACCGTATTGGCTATCTTTATGCTCTTTAAATCAAGTATATTAGGTATATATGAGGAAAATGCAGGTAGAATTTCAGATTACTATAATTTGATAATCCCCTTGTTTGTTCTTACCGCCGTAACTGATTTGCTCAGCGCATTTACCCGAGCTCATTTACTTTCTATTTATCAATTATTTTTAAAGGAAGTTGTTCACAGAATTGTACAAGCAATTTTATTGATGTTACTTATTTTTAAATGGGTAGATTTTGAATTATTTACCACTTTGTTTTCATTATCGCTCCTTGTTAACCTAATTGGGCTGATTTATTTTCTGTCATCGCGAAAATTGTTAGATGTTAACCCAGCAGTGATTCCAAAAGAGAACAAAAAAGCAATTCTCAAATTTGGTGCTACGAGCTCTTTAACAGGATTGGGTGCTACACTGACTAATCGAATTGATGGCTTGATGATTACAGCATTAGTTTCTGGTGGAGTTATTGGCATTTCAAATGGACTAGAGGCAGTTGCCATTTATTCTTTTGGTTTGTATTTGATCTCGATTATTGATATGCCTGCCCGTGCAATTGCAAATATAGCCAATAACATTATCGCCGTTGCATGGGAGAAAAATGATAAAAAAGAATTATTGCTGATATACCAAAAAACTTCTATTAATCAATTGATAATAGGAGGGCTTCTGTTCATATTAATTTGGTCGGGTATTGATGAGCTTTTTGAATTGATTGGAAAATACGAAGAGTCTAAATGGGTCATCTTATATCTCGGAATTGGAAAAATAGTTAACCTAACTTTTGGAACTAATAGTGCAATAATATCAAGTTCTAAGTATTATATCTATTTGATGTATGCGATGCTTGTCTTACTGGTGTTGACAGTTTCTCTAAATCTCTATTTTATCCCGCTTTATGGTATTGAAGGAGCCGCAATTGCAACTACTTTGACTTTGGTGAGTTATAATTTATTGCTGTTGTTTATGATAAAAATAAAGTCAGGAATGCAGCCTTTTACGACAAAAACATTAATAAGTATTCTTTTGGCGGGAACTTTATTCGTTTTTGCCAACTATATCGATTTTAATCTCCAACCTTTATTTGAAATAATTGTGGTAGGGTCAATTCTTTCAATTCTTTTTTTTGTTGGAGTATATACATTCAAGTTGTCTATTGAATTGAATAACACAATAGATAAGGTGATCAGATTTATCATCAAAAAAGTGCGAAGTTAATTGAAGTTCTTTACCCAATAATTTAAACTCGCGATTCTCCAAACCAAACTTGCTTTAGAATTATCTCCTTTTTTGAACTGGCTTATTACTTTGTTAGTCAATGATTTATCAATGAATGGGAGGTTTGTGTAGTCAATTTCCAGTAGATGTTTGAGATCTCCTCGTAGCCATCTTACTTCTCCAGGTGTAACAAACCCTTTCTTGTCTTTTCTTCCAACTATTTCCCGAGGCATGACATTCTTCATAGACTCTCTCAAAATCCATTTTGACAATCCGTTTCTAATTTTTAAATCATTTTTGACTGCAAATCCGAATTCTACCAATTTATGGTCTAGAAATGGAACACGACTCTCGATAGATGCTGCCATAGAATTTCTGTCTTCATAGTGGAGTAGGGTAGGTAGGCTACTATAGTTCATAAGGGAAGAATGGAAGTCATCAAATTTATTAAACGAAGTCTTCTCGAATTGTAATTTATTTTTCGTTTTACTATTAGTTAGAAAGGGGTAATAGCGCTTAAACTCTAAATTATATAATTGTTGCTCATTTAGGATGGAAGAAAGAAAACTTTTGCCAAAAACTGACGTGGACTGCTTAAAGTCCATGGCTTGATTTCGTTTATGTTTACCAAATTCTGAGAAGAATTGGCTGAATTGAAAATTTCTGAATTGATCACCAAAATATCTGTAAAATGAGTGCATATATCCGCCCAAATAATCGTCTGCTCCTTGACCACTAAGTATCACTTTTATTCCAGCCTTCTTTATTTCTTGCATTACAAAAAATTGAGAAATAGGCGATGATCCAAGAAGAGGGAAATCACAATGGTGCATGATATCGTGATAGCTCTCTGTGGCTATTTCACCTGAAGGAGAATAAAAATTAGCCTTAAATTGAGATGGGTATTGCTCTACAATTTTATTAATAAACGGCCGCTCATCAACAGCATCAGAACCTTCATAATAGATAGAAAAAGTCTGCAAATCTTTAATTGAATGATTTGATAATAAACTACAAACTATTGCAGAGCTATCTATTCCTCCGCTTAAAGTTGCGCCAACTGGCACATCACTTCTTAAGTGTAATTTTAGAGAGTCATTGAATAGATCTTTGAATTTCTCAACAAGATTATCAGTTGTATCTTCTACCTTGTCAGTCTTCTCAATTTTCCAGTACTTAGAAATTCTAATTTTACCATTTTTAAAAGTCAAGTTGTTTCCAGGCTCTAAAATTGTAACTTCATTAAGAAAAGTTTGATCTTTAAAACTCATCCACCCCATTTGCAATGCTCTACTGCATTGATTGATATTTAATTCTGAACTAAAATGAGGTGTAACCCTTAAAGATTTTATTTCAGAAGAAAAGTAAAAGATATCATTCGCCTTAATGTAGTAAAAAGGCTTAATTCCAAATCGATCTCTTGAACAAAAAAGTTCATCCTTAATGTTGTTCCAAATGGCAAAAGACCACATTCCAGAAAATTTATTCACGCATGATTCTCCCCATTTTATATAGCTCTGTAAAATGACCTCGGTATCAGTTTCAGTATTGAATTTAATTCCATCATTGATTAAATCAGCCCTAATCTCTTTGTAATTATAGATTTCACCATTAAATACGATACTCAATTCATTCAAATGCATTGGCTGGTTGCCATTACTACTTAAATCAAGAATGCTTAATCGATTATGCCCTAAGAAAGTTTTTTTTCGCTGAATGACATCACTGAAATCGGGGCCTCTATGATTAGATGCAAGAACCATTTTTCTAATGATTTTGTTTCCATTATCAGGAGGTAATTTTGCATCAATGAAGCCATGAATTCCGCACATGAAAATTAATTTTGATTGTAAAGTTACTTAAAATTAAGCCTAATATTTCAACTTTAAAACAGTGTAGGGGGTGTACAATATTCGAACAAGAATAATAACCTTATACAGAACTTTTTTGGTGTTACTGACTTACAAAAGCTCTAATTTCCAACATGTGAACCTTCTCAGGAGTATTCGCAGTAACCGTGACAGTCTTTTTAATTTCATTCACCTGACCTGGTTTTGGATGGAAAACAACACTAATTACATCTGTCTGACCTGGTAAGATTGGATTCTCAGGTTTTTTTGGTGTAGTACAACCACAACTTGCTGAAACATCTTCTATAATTAATGGTTTATCTCCAGTGTTCGTTATTGTAAATACGGTTTCGTTGTCTGTATCTGGTAGAACATTTCCGTAATCATGTGTTAACTTATCAAACTTCAAGGTTGTTGTGGTGGCAGCAATCTCTTCCTCCTTAATTTTTTCTTCTGCCTCAATCTCTTTCAAAGTTTCTTTTAACTCAGATTCTGACTGTGAACCTGAAGCTACTATAGATTCAACTTCTCCAGTTTTTACTTCAAAAGTTTCTGCACCACTGCAAGAAACAAGCCCTGCTAAAAGCAGTATTGATGTGTATTTAATAGTCATGTTCAATTAATTTAGGGGTAAAAATACATAAAATTTCAATTCTTTAATCAGTCTAACCCGGCCTTAGAATATTCTTTTGACTCAATGATTTCAACTGCTCTTTGCAGTATTTCATTAGATTCATTGTAAACTTCATAAAACTCTTTAAAACCCCAAAGATTTTGAGCAAAAATAGCCTTGATTCGTAATTTTAACAAGAATTCGCTCTCATTATAACCCTCTTCATCAAAGACCAAGGTAGAATCTTCTCGCTGCGCATAAGCGACCAATTCGTTGATAATGGATTGATCTACTTTGAATTTCTTCTTATAGTCAGCAAATTCTGGATAGCGTTCTTGCATCGCTTTTCTATTTTTATTTGTGTACGTCAATGTAAATGCGTTGAGGTGACCTCCACGAACAAGTTTTGTGAAATAATCACTAATACCTGTCGTGTCTAATGGAACGAAATAGTCAGGCATTATTCCACCACCTCCGAAAACAGTTCTTTCTTTGATTAAAGTTTTATGCATTAAAGAATCTGGCATTTTTATCGAATCTTGATTCATGTATTCTCCATGAGTATAGCGATCTATCAAATCGTTATGATAAGCTTCAACATCATCGTATGGTTTTTGAATAAAACGACCACTTGGAGTATAGTAACGTGCAATCGTTAATCTTATTTGAGACCCATCAGACAAATCAATTGGACGTTGCACCAAACCTTTACCGAAAGTCCGTCTTCCCACAACAAGACCTCTGTCCCAATCTTGAATAGCCCCAGAAAGAATCTCACTCGCCGATGCAGAAGTTTCGTCAGTGAGAACGATTAATCGCCCTTCTTCCCATAGCCCTTTTCTTTCGGTTTTAAGATCGATTCTCGGTTGAACACGACCTTTTGAATAGACAACAAGTTTGTCTTTAGTTAAAAATTCATCTGCTAAATATTTCGCTGTGTATAAAAGTCCTCCACCGTTTCCTTGTAGATCAAAAATGAGATTTTCCATTCCCAATTTTTTCAATTTCTGAATTCCATCTTGCACTTCAACAAGTGAATTTCGAGAGAATGTATTCATCTTTATATAACCTGTTTTATCAGTAATCATATATGCAGCGTCAACAGAGTGTACAGGAATAACATCTCTAGTTATTGTGAAGTCAAGTAGTTTAGGAACGTTTTTCCGCTTTATTTGTATTGAAACTTTTGTTCCTTTATCTCCCAATAAACGTTTTCTTACACCACTATTTCTTAATCCATTTCCGGCAACATTACTGTCTGCAATTGTAACTATTTTGTCTCCAGCAAGCAGCCCAACTTTTTCAGAAGGTCCTCCTGATATAGTAGCAACAACCATTAACGTGTCTTTTAGGATTTGAAAACGGATGCCAATTCCCACAAAATTTCCGTTGATTCTTTCGTTGGCACCATTGACTTCTTCTTTAGAAATAAACGTAGAATGAGGGTCTAACTTTTCCAGAAGAGCTACAATAGCCGTGTTGGTTAATGCAACGGCATCAACTTCATCAACGTACATTCTTTCGATAGACGTAATAACTTCATCAAATTTTAAGGTTGTTCCAACTTTACTGTTCTGAGCATTTACTACTCCGGTAAAAAAGAAAAAAGTAAGGGAGATAAACGATAATAGTTTCATATTCTGGTTTAATTGTTTAAAGTGTCGTTCCAAAAATTGTGCCTTGATTTTTAACAGTACTAATAACGGGAAAACTATTGAATAAATTGAATCGGCTCGCTTTATTTTTTGAAATTTTGTGATTTAACCGAAATTTGTAGCGTAATTTTCATTTGCTGATTGATTTTAATCATCTGCGAAGAAATATTGACTTATTTTTTGTTTATTGTATGGGTAATTAAAATATGAGAAGACATTTTTTATTAATAGTTAGTTTTATAATTAGTTTTCAGTCGTTTGGACAAAATCCAAAGATTGACAAATTAGAAATGCTTTTTTCTCAAAAGCATTATAAACGTGTTCATAGAAAGGCAAATAGACTTTTGGACAATCCAGAATATGATTTTTCAATGATGCCAACCTATTACAAGAGTCTATCACTTTTTCAATTGGCGCAGAATAAATTCTGGTTAATGAGACATTCAACAGCTTTGAAAGATGCAAAAGCACTTTTTCTGAAAGTAAAATATTCTGAAAATGGAGTTAAAATTTTCAATGCACATATGTATGAAATTGCTTGGTTGAAAAGTGATTTGATTTCGTGGGCTTCTGATTTGAAAAGGATGGAAGAGGGAGATCAATTTTTAAAAGTTCAAGCAGTTATTGAAGATGTTTTTGGTGATTTTGAATTGGCTACTTTGCCAGATGGGAACATATCTGATATTATTTATGAAAAAAATGATTCTGGGAATAAAGTAAAAAGAACAGATTTGCGATCTTCCATCATTGATCACGCTAAAAATTATATTGGCGTACCTTATGTTTGGGCAGGATCATCACCTAATGGTTTTGATTGCAGTGGATTTACTAGCTACATGATGCAAGACGTTGGAAAGAAAATACCGAGGCGATCTTCTGATCAGTACATTTCTGCACAGAAAATTAAAAGAAAAGATGTGCAAAAGGGTGATTTGGTCTTCTTTGATAATGGTTCTGGAATTTCTCATGTTGGTTTAGTTGTTTCGGAAAAAGGAAAGCCACTAACAATGATTCATGCCAGTTCTAGCAAAGGTATTACTATAACAAACGTCGAAACTTCTAAGTATTGGTCGCAGAGATTGTCGGGTTTTGGCAGTTATATAGATTAACTACTTTTTCTTAAATACAAATAGCAACGAAATTGCGCTAAGAATCATCAATGAAATCAAAGTAAGGGAAAAAAATATTCTATTTTCTATTTTAAAAAGCAATATAATTTCTAATAGTAAAACGGATAATGCAGTTAGTGCAGTAACAAATTTATTTGAAATTTTTAAACGATCAATTAATGAGACACTAGTAAGCAATACAAGCAAGGCGAAAACAATATTCCATGTATTAGGAATGCTAGAACTCTGGAAAAATGCTTCGAGTAATAAAATAAAAATTGTAATACCAAGAATTGATGAAGAAAAACGTATGCTACTTTTAGCTGATAAATTATTTTTGATAAACCAAAAGTTGATCAGCATAAGGCACATTGTAAAAAGCCTAATAACATCTTTAATGATGTATTCATGATAATAAAACAAATTAATAGCATAAAATATTACTGCACCGAGAGATGCAATGATTAGAAGCGTCAGTATTAATTTTATTAATTTCAATTTCAATTTCTATTTCGTTGTGGGACCTCCCATTTTTGTAAATACGCTGTCTATTGGTTCCCAAAGTTCGATTTTATTTCCATCCAAATCCATTATGTGTACAAATTTACCGTAATCATATTCCACAATTTCATCAAGAATAGAGACTCCATTTAATTTTAATTTTGTTACGAGTCCTTCTATATTTTGAACACGATAGTTGATCATGAATTCTTTTTTAGAGGGTTCAAAATAGTCCGTATCATCTGCAAATGGGCTCCAATTGAGATAATTAATTTCATCTGGATTATGTGCATTTCTAAACTCAAAAGGTGAGCCATATTCTGTTATTGCCATGCCCAAATTTTCTCCATACCAGTCCATGGATTTTTTAGAATCGCTTGATTTAAAAAAAATGCCTCCTACACCTGTTACTTTTGGTTCAGCATCATTGTTCTTTTTTTTTGTTCCCACACTATTTTTTTTGAATTATAAATATGAAGTTGTTTAAAGTCCAATGTTGAAAAGAAAGAATATTACT
>TARA_R110002072_G_scaffold46082_11_pt1 | contig 33711 bp, 28 predicted proteins | sample TARA_R110002072 | Tara Oceans TARA_R110002072 (sample SAMEA4397118) | marine metagenome | biome: Polar Biome; feature: [SRF] surface water layer (ENVO:00010504); material: water (ENVO:00002006), including particulate matter (ENVO:01000060) such as... | depth 5 m
CAATCGTCTTCGAGCCATCGGCTAGCAACCATGATCCAATATAAATGTTCCTCGGCTAATCGAGTGAATGCCCGTCCAATCGCCAGTTCCTGTGGTGACAATCCGCTATAGAGCCCCCCGTTAAATCGCTGATCGAGCTTAAGCAGGATGAGTTCTGAGTCAGCGATGCGCTCACCATCTATGTCCATAAACGGCAGTTTTCCTTTTGGTGCTTTCCGCGGATCTCCTTCGTGGATGAGTTCAAATGGTTGTTTTAGATAGGTCAGGGCCATTTCGGTCTTTAAGCAGAAAGGGCTGACATTACGGAGTCCAAAGGCTGGAGGTAGTGTATAGAGTGTGATCATAGGAAGGTCTCGTTAATGTTCTGAACACCTTAGCAGCCTACTGCTGACAGCATGGTGTCAGTAGAGGCTGCTCAGAGAGTTTTTATCTAGATATTGTCAGGAATTAGCAATACTCTGCCGAAGGCCTGGCGGGACTCTATGTAGGCGTGGGCGGCTGCGGCCTCGGATAGTTTGAACTGCTTGTCGATCACCACCCTGAGTTCACCTTTGCCGACATCACCGATCAGTCTTTGCACGTTAGCTCGAGCCCGGGCGCCGTTATAGGCAAGCTCAGCACCCTGGAAGTAACTCACATAGGTTTTGTTCTGACCTGACATAACGGAAAAATCCGGTTGGTATGCGTCTCGTCCGGCGCCGCCCATGGCAACAATACGGCCGCGATATGCTGCGCAACGTAAACTCTTTTCCAGATTCTGACCGCCGACTGAATCTACAATCAGGTCTGGACCTTTGCCGCCCGTTAGTGCTTTTGCTGCCTCTTCAAAGTCAGTTTCGACATAATTAATGCCTTCGTCTAAACCATACTCTTTGAGACGTTCCAGGCGCTCATTCGAAGAGGCCGTTGCTAGAACCCGAGCGCCGGCACGTTTTGCGAGCTGGATGCCCGATAATCCTGTGCCGCTAGCGCCGGCGTGGATCAATACAGTTTCTCCCGCAACCAGCTTGCCAAATTCAAATAGGGAATCATCAGCGGTACCAAATGGGATGGGTATGCAGGCGCCAATTTCATAGGACATCTCGTCGGGTATTGGCCAGGCAGATCGAGAGTTTACCGCCCGAAGGGAAGCGTGGGAGCCGCCATTGCCAGCGGTTGTAACCCGTTGTCCGACATGTCGATCCGTGACGTCGCTACCGATCTCAATAATTTCACCGGCAGCTAGATAACCACCACAGTAAGGGGTTGGGCCCGCAGGACCAAAGCCACGGGAAAGTGTATCGCCACCTTCGATACTGACCGCATGAACTTTGACGAGTACATCCCTTGCACCTACCACAGGATCTGCCACTTCCTCATATTTTAGGACGTCCGGTGATCCTCCTTCGTAGTAAACCGCTGCTTTCATCATTTGCTCCATATGGTGTAAAAAGAAGCAGACTAACTGGGGAGAGAGTAAAGTGCCAGTATGGAAGCACATAGCTAAAGACCCAGCCCTGGGTTGTTTTTAAAGGAGTTCTCATGACCGATGAAACGCTAGAACAACGTATCACCCGATTGGAAGACCTGGAAGCAATTAAACAATTGAAGTCTCGCTACTGTGAGATTTGTGACGACAACCATAATCAGGAATTGATCACGACGATATTCACTGAAGATGGAATATGGGAGGGTGAGGGCATCGGCAGAGCTGTTGGTCATCTGGAGATCGCACAGCTATTTAAATCCTTTCAAACGGCCATCAGCTTTTCTCAACACATGGTGCAGAACCCAATCATAGAAATAGCAGGGGACGCAGCGACCGGCCGTTGGTATTTCTTTGGTACATTTACCTATTACAAGGGTGATGTACGGCGCTGGCAAGCGGCCCGATATCACGAAGTGTATGAAAAACAGTTGGGTACCTGGAGGATTAAACATCTGAAGGTTATGCCTCCGGTGATGAGTGCCCGGTATGAATCGGGCTGGCACAACGGCAAGGTTTAGTCAGCTGCGTTTTTCCTTTCTGCGGCTAACTGGTCTTCATAGATCGCACTGAGACGTTTGACTTCGGCCTTAAATCCCTCGGGATCTACAAAAGTTTCTGGGTCGTAGGCTTGCCCAGGTTGATACTTGGTGCGCCGTTTATATTGGCTAGCGTGGGCGGCGACCCAAATGTCCACTGGCATATTCAACTGACGTTGGTAGGTTGTCGCAAAATCCTCAGCAATACCGGGGTAAGTTGGATCGACTAGGAGTTTTTTTCCGTCGTTAATGCTGCCCATATTCGCGATCACAACATTGTAGTCCTGGTCACCTTCGCGATGCAGGAACGAGTAGCTAGAACTCCCCTGGGTATGGCCGGGGTGGTGGTGGGTTTGTAGGGTCATGCCACCGAGTTCAATCAGGTCGCCATGCTCTAACAGTCGATCAACTTTAACTGCTCGAAATCGGAAGTCGGTACATTCGCCAAAATGAGGGTCATTCGCGCCACCCCCCTCCAATATCGGGGCATCAGCTTTAGTTGCCCACATTTGCGCGCCTGAGATTGTCTTGATTTCCGCTAGTGCTGCAGCGTGATCGAAATGTGCCTGCATCACGAGGAGGACTTTAACATTTTCAATATCAAAGCCGAGTGCGTTTATATTGCTTGTGATGTCAGCTGTGGAATCCTCTAGACCGGTGTTGATCAGGATATGACCTTCCGGGGTCGTGATCAGGTATGCAGCCAAATCTACCCCGCCGACGGAATACAAATTACCAATTACTTTGTGGGGCGCATAGTTGGTGCGCCAAGCTTCGGGAAGTGACGCTCCTTCAGGTAAACACTGCCGTTCCGCAAAGGCGGGGGACATTTGCAAAACAACCAGGCAGGTTGTGAGGAGTAACCGGGATAGCGTGGCTTGCATGGTATGTACTCTAATAATGTATACGGGCTTTATCTCAGAGCTTTTGGCTAGAGTAAAGCTGGAAAGCCGACCTTAACTTAAGCTATTGGCTGTCAAGCACCGATAAGTCTGAAAGTGGGATTAGGCAGGCGAATCGTTTTATATTCACAGGTTCCAGCATGAATCGGTGGTCTATAATTGATCAATGGAATATAAACTCACCGTTAAGGATGGTTATACCGAAATCAAGTTCGATGTCCCGCCGGACGTCGATATGCTGATGTCGGTTAATCTTATCCGTTCAGATCACGAACGAATTTTGCTGGATCTGAGTGAGGGTCTCAGGATGGATATTACGGGCCTCAATACACTGCTGGCAACGCTATCCACTCGGACTCTACCTGAAACTGCTGTTACGGCCATCGTCGCAATAGATAATCACGAATATGGTCTGTCTAAAATCTTCCAGGCCTATCGAGAAAACACAGGATTGAAAGTCATGGTGTTTCGTAGCAAAGCCGAGGCGGTAAAGTGGCTGCAATACATCTGATGCTATGGCTCACTTCTACTTTGACCAAAAACCAGGCTCCAGTCTCCCAGCCGGTAGTGGTTTAATTCGACTAAGCGGGCTCCACGAGTGGTAGCTGGATCGTAAATGTGGAGCCTTCTCCCTGGACACTCTTTAAGTCAATTGACCCCCCATGTTGTTGGACAATCCCGTTCACCACTGAGAGGCCAAGCCCAGTGCCGTCAGTGGTTGCTTTGGTTGAAAAATAGGGGTCGAATATTCGCTCCCTTATAGCTGAGTCGATACCAGTTCCGGTATCGCTTACGCTGATTTGTGCAAATTTAGTTGTATCTTTAGCGTGTGGTATGACTGTGATTATTATCCTACCGCCACTGGACATAGCGTCTCTGGCGTTGACGACCAGGTTTGTCACACAGCGCTCTATCTGTGGAGGATCAATGATGACGGCCATGGGTATTTCAGAAATATCGAGTTGCAGGCTCTGGGTGCGTAATAGCTGCAGTAGGCGCGGCTGCATATTTTGGAGAAAGTCTCCTAAATTTGTTTCTTCCAGTGCAAGTGCCTGCTTTCGACCGAAGGAAAGTATCTGACGGGTATTGTCCGCCGCGAGACTCACGGTTTGAATGAGTTGCTCAACACTTTTTTGTTGAACCTCGCTTAATGCCGTGCTGTCGAGTATGTCTACGTGACCCTGAATAATCGCCAGCTGATTATTAAAGTCGTGTGCAACGCCACTGGCTAACTGGCCGAGGGACTCCATTTTCTTCGACTGTAACAAACTTGTTTGCAGCGCTTTTCGTTCAGTGATATCCCGACTGACCAGAACCACAGTATTTTGTTCATCCTCTAATTGAATGACGGATGCAAGGATCTCAACGGGCACTTCTTTCCCAACCTTATCGATCATAGTCAATTCGAACTGGATGTGGATTTTGTTCTGACGGGGATCGGTTAATTCAGCTAAGGCTGTTTGAAAGCTGTCAATTTCGCTGGTTGCACAAAACGCTTCAAAATCCTTATCCTGAACTTCTAGGGAGCTATAGCCGAGTTGTCCTATCACGGATGGACTTACAAATTGTATTTGCCAGGATTCGGATAGCCACCAGACAACGTCTATTATGTTGTCAGCAAGGATTTGATAACGCTGACGAGCGAGTTTTTCCGTAGCATGCGCCCGTTGAAGCGCTTTGGACTCAGCCTGCAGTTCTTCTGAGTAGGATCTAAGGCGGTCGACCAGATATCCCGCCGACAGGAGGATGACACCCACGCAGAGTGCATAGGTAGCGACGAAAAAAAACCACGGCCAGCCGCTACCATCATTGTAGTCCTGGGGGCTCCGAAATACCCAGCTGCCATTCTCGTGAACCAGGATAAGCAGGACCATTGCAGAAATGCTGAGCAAAAACATCAGTAGCCCAATTCTAAAACCTAACAGTAAGGTTGCTAGGAGCACACCAAGTGCAAGATAGAGTCGTGCTCCGGCGGTGCTACCGGAATCGAGGAATACCAGGCAACCATTTAGTAGAGGCAGCGCCACAATTATTCCAGCTTTGAGCCAATAGGGGAGGCTTCGAGCGGTTACGACGCCTATCGTAATAAATAGCGTAAGAAGGCTAACGATGCGCCACACAATATCGTCATAGTAGATCAGTGCATAGATGCTGATTGGCGCTGCAAGAAACATAATCGCCCAGACGAGATTCTGAAGGAGCCTTCGTTTCCAAGTGTCAATTGGATGTAAGTCTGATCCTTGCATACCGTAGTGTGTTTGAGCAGGAGAGGTAGTCTGCCAATTGTTGAGTGATTTTACATCTCAAATTTTTGGCTATTGTTCCTGGTGGGCAATTAGGGTCATATCGCCGGTCACTGCTGCTGGATAGACTGGCAGCGGTTCGATTGAGTTGGATCGGGTGGTACAGTAGTCTTGGTGAGGATCCAAATCTAACTATGTACGCGTAGAGGTCTGCTAGATGAGGTTAGCAAATAAGGTTGCAATCATTACCGGTGGTGCAAGTGGGATGGGCCTGGCAACGGTTCACCGCTTTCTAAGTGAAGGTGCACAGGTAGTTATTGCTGACTACAACGAGACGACTGGTGCGCAAGCCATCGCAGAAGCTGAAGCTTCTGGTTACGGACAAAGTGCGAGCTTTGTTAAAACCGATGTTGCAAAAGAAATTGATATTGAGCGAATGATCCAACACACCCATAAGGTGTTTGGTCGAATTGATATAGTTTTTAATAATGCAGGGGTCGGCGGTGCAATAGGACCGTTAACACAAACGACTGTCAGTGACTGGGATTACACGTTTGATGTCCTGGCAAAAGGCGTTTTTTTAGGCATTAAACATGCCGCCATTTATATGAAAGCCCACGGAATTCACGGCAGTATCATCAATACCGCATCTATAGCGGGGTTGAGTGGGGACGGTGGACCGCTCGTATACTCGGCTGCCAAGGCGGCCGTGATCAGCCTGAGCAAATCTGCAGCGGTAGAATTAGGTGTCGATAGGATTCGGGTCAACACGATTTGCCCTGGGTTTATTGTAACCCCCCTGGCCGATGGCGGGGATGCGGAACAAACAGCTAACAAATTTGCGAGTGCTCAGCCCTGGCCAGACTACGGGCAAGGCAAACATATCGCCGGAGTTGCGTTGTTTCTTGCCAGTGATGATTCGGAATTTGTGACCGGTGAACATATAGTTGTGGATGGAGGGCTGACCGCCGCAGGGCCAGAGCTATCAAAGAAGTTTCCAAAAACATCAGCGAGAAACTCTAATGTTAGCGGTGTCACCAAAGGCTCAACCGGAGAGCCGTCGGAGATTCGGAAGTTTTGATTTCTGAATAAATTTAAGTGAGACAAATTCTGTCGCCAACGCACGAGTAATATATTCACCGCGTAGAGGGAGATGGGTATGAGTAAGGAGAAATATCGTCTTAAGTACCTCAATGCCAGGTATTGGCAAACGGAGGACCAGGCTGATTTAGAGGCTGAATCAGACGTCGCAATAGAAGCCGAAGCAGACAGCAGATTCCCTGAACTTGATCCGCATCACGGTGACTATGTTGGGGATGCTAAGCGTAAAATAGGTATTTGTTTTTCTGGTGGTGGTACCCGTTCTGCAACCTGTACCCATGGCCAGCTTCGGGCACTCAAAGAACTTGGTGTGTTGGAGCGGGTAGGGTATATCTCCTGTGTTTCCGGTGGCGCCTGGGCGGCGGTACCTTATACCTTCTTAGCTGAGCACTATGAAGAGAGTCACTTTTTTGGTTCGCAAATAGACCCTGAATTTCTTGCTTATGATGTTCTGGATCAAATCAATCAGCGTAACTACCTATATACGGTTTCACGTTCGGGGCTGGTGGATGATCTACTCAAGCATGCCCTACGAGGTGCCGGTGATGAATCGTATTCCCGTGCCCTCGGTGAAGTTTTCCTTGAGCCATTTGATCTGAATTCGAAGCGTCGGTTTTTTGCACACTCAACCAATCAGGTAATGGACGCGGTTAGTCGTAATCCAAATATGACTGACCAGGACTTTTATGTTGCAGGTCGAGATCGCCCATTTCTGATTGCCGGTGGTACTTTGCTGCGGCCAGGAAATGAAGATTACTTGTTCGAAATGACACCCTGGTACTCCGGCATTCGTAATCTTTACGCGAGTGGCGGATCTAACAATCTGCCGATTGGTGGCGGGTATATTGAGTCCTTTGCCCTTGATTCTGACTCCCCGGACGAAGCTGATGACGCCACTGTCACCGTGCGGGTAGCAAAAAAACGCTACCGATTTACGCTCTCGGATATGCTAGGGACAACAGGTGCAGCTCCCGCAGAAAAACTCGACCAGATTGGTTTGGACTTTATCGGAATGCCTGAATTTAAACACTGGCCGCTGAAAAATATTGGTCAGGTCAAAGCAAAAGAATACGAGTTCGGTGATGGTGGAAACCTTGAGAACCTGGGGATTCTGCCATTGCTCAGCAGGAACGTGGAAAAGATCATCGTTTTTGTGAATACCCAGAAAGCGGATATCCGTAAGAACGGCGGAATCAACTCACTCTTCCGCGCGGGTGTGAACCAGGTGTTTGAAGAGTCGAGGCTAGATATCCTGCATAAACAGTTGGAAGAATGTTTGGCCGGTAGGGAGCCTGTTGTGGGCAGAGGGTCCTATGTGACGGTGCAAAACGACCACCATAGAATTCCAGCGGGTCATCGAGTGGAGGTCCTGTGGGTTTACAATCACAGATACCTGTCCTGGATAGACCAATTGCCATCCGGGACCCAGGCTGATTTAAAAACCGGACGAGCGCTGGCAAATTTCCCCCACTATGCAACCTTCTTTGAAAATCCACCGAAGGTAATTGATCTCGATAGGGTTCAAATTAATCTGCTCAATCAAATGAGTTCAGCGAGTGTACTTGCAAGTAAAGATTTAATTGAAGGCCTCCTGTCCGCGTAGTGCTTAGCGCTGGCAATATTTTTAGGCTCACCATAGGCTATCCAGCCAGCGATCCTGGTGCAACCGTTGCTATGTTGTACTGGAACTAGACATTGTGATGAGGGGCGAGGCGGCACAGTCATTAAAATTGCCAAGGGGGTTAATTCTGGAGATTGAGTAAGCCCCTCTTGAGTAAGACCCTCTTGAGCAGATCCATGACTGCGTTAAGCGGTTGAATGACCGCTAGGATACAGAGGTGATAATGCTCGCAATTGCGGTCTCTAGCTGCGACGGCCTGAAGGGTTTTTGCAGAAGCGCAAGCTTGATGTCAGGGCGAGAGAGGTCGACTATTTCTGATCCTTGAAAACCAGAAATCACAAGTGCGTGGGTAATATCATTCTCGGTTGCCGCGTTGATGAGATCGGCACCACTCAAATTCGGCATTAACATATCCGTGATTAACAGATCGATTTCACTACCAAAGTCCTCTATCCAGGCTTTTGCGACAAGGGAATCTGAAGTACTAAACACGTTGTAACCTTCTCTTTTTAGCCAACTTGCATGAACTTGAAGTAGGTCTACCTGGTCGTCGACCAGGAGCAAAGTCAGGGACTGCTTTACTACTTTTGTTGGTTCACTCGGCGGCTGAGTCCTGTCAGCTTTGATACCAGGTTCGTGCTCAGGAAATACAATGATGAAACTCGTGCCTGTGTTTGAACTGTCCACGGAGATTGAGCCACCGCTGCCGTCCACAATCGCCTTGACGTTCGCCAGTCCGAGACCAATACCTCTTTCATCTTTGGTCGAGAAGAAAGGATCAAATATTTGATTGAGAACCGAATCCTCAATGCCGCCTCCTGAGTCCGAAATTTTTAGACTAACCTGATGGTCATTCAGCGTGAGTTTTATTGTGATGTTTCCAGAGCCGGTAATCGCATCTCTTGCGTTTAACACCAGATTCATAATGAGTTGGGTCATCTCACCAGAATCTGCATAAATCCAGGCCGGTTCCGGCGATAGCTCAATGCTGAGCAATACAGAATCTGGCAGCAGATCAGTCAGCAGAGGTGAGAGGTTCGATAAGTCATCATTGAGATTAACCGGTCCAGGATTGCTGGTTCCGCCTTTAGCAAAGGTCAAAAGCTGACGGGATATATTGCCAGCCTTGAGTGTTGTATTCCGAATAGATTCGATATGGTTTTTTCTAGCGAGCTCCGAGGTATCGTCGTCAATGAGATCGCAATATGCCAATACTATGGTCAGTACGTTATTGAAGTCGTGGGCGAGCCCACCGGCCAGCCGGCCAAGGGGTTCAAAGCGTTGTAGCTCCGTGACACGATTGCCCAATAGGTCGCGCTCTGACGTCATCGTCTCAGTTTTTACGATCGCAGCCGCCAACCTGGCGACGCCGGTTAACAATGTCGCATCAAGTTCCGTGAAGGTGCCCCGGCGCTGGTTGTATTCAGCGGTGATAAACCCAATGGGTGTATCGTCATCGAGAAGCGGGGTCAAGATCATTGCATTGATATTGGCGGTTTCTGCCGTAGCCTGGTGCATCCGTAAATCTCGCCTCGCATCGTTGAGCACCACGGGCCGCTTGAATTCGAATGCTTCCTGGACCAAATGGTCCGTGACAGGCACTTTATGATGGTTGAACACCCGCGCAATCTCAGGCGGGTTACCCGAGTTAAATGCACCCCAACAGGCGCTCCCGGAAAGTAGGAATACACTACAACGGTCACTATCCATTAAGACCCGGGTTCGCTCACACAGATTTTCCATTTTCTCGGCATAGACGTCATCGGACGCTAATCCTTCCGATAGTTGGAGTAGGGTTGTAACAAGTTCTTGATTGAACTGACTGGGCAAAGTCCTGTCCGCATGAAGCTATTCGTCAGTATAGGCAGAGTTACGCCTAATACTAAAGTCAGAGTTGTCATTAGGACGTATGGAGTTTGTCGAGCGAGGCGCCATCGGTTGAAAAATCAGGCGATTTAGACAATAGCTGTATGGGATTGCTCGTACAACGCCACTTGTTGCTATCTGGCCACTCTGTCTATGGATGCCGTTGCCGCCCAATTGCTCCGGTCCTCGAGAGGCGCCATCCAGTGAAGAGATGAGATGATGGAATAGTGATCAGCATCAATCTTTGAGACGCACCAGAGAATATCCCGGGCATTTGGAAACCAGTCACCCTTTATCTCATCTTCATATAATCGGTTGAGGGTTGCTTCGGGGTCCATCCCCTGCGCGAGGAGTCGGATAACAAGTCCTGGGTTGACGGATTCTGTGAGCCAGCCCTGTGCCTCCGGGGCAGCGGTGTGGATTTGAAGCTGAAACTGCACGGCCTCGGGTTCGCCGAAGAACCTTGGCATAGCCCTTTGCAGGAGCACCAGGGTGGTGAATATGCCTGATTGTTGGCTGACCGTTGCATGCTGTGCCCATGGCTCGACTTCCTGCAGGTCGTCAGCAATATTTTGTCTAACACCTGGGGACATCTGATTACCAAACACCACCTCAAGCACAACCTCCGCTGCGCGACGAGGACCCAGGTCCTCTAGGAGCATCTGGGTAATTTCTATTACCTCGTCATCGCTAATGGGGTCATCGTATTCGAGGATATCGAGAACAGCTTTGAGCCGAGTTATTGGCCATGATCCTGGTAATTCTCGTATTTCCGTCCAATGATCGATGGAGAGTTGGAATTTATGTTTTGGCAATTGTATACACCCTGGACATTATTATGTCCGTTTAGGTTCTGCCAGATGACGACTGGTCGCAGAAATACCTGAGTGGTTTTCTAATTGTATTTTACACCGGGATTCCTCTGCAGCGCGCTAATATTTTGGTGCGGGAGGCGGGGGTTACCGAATTGCTGAGAGCATTGGCGGGATAAGAAAGCAGCGGCATCAAATCCGCCTCCTAACCGGAGCAAAGTACATAGAGTACCGGTCCAACGGAGCACCAATATTGCACTTAGAACATAGATAGAACATAGATAGAACGTTAATAGGAAGGAACGTAAGTAGAAGGAACGTAACTAGTTAGAAACAAAGGGATGAAAAAAAAAGACGTGTCAAATCTGATCCAGAATCGTTAAACGATCGTTAGGGTCTTAATTTGGATCACAAGTGACACGCGAGGAAAGTTGTTTCGATTGTTCTGAAAAAAGTAGCGTTGCCGAAACAACGCTACCTAATTTAGACCGTAGCTTCTCTTACATTGAGTAAGATACTTCTAGTCCGTAGAGTCTAGGCTCTGTGACCTGGGCTGTACGACGGTAGCCGTCTGCTACACCGTGTTGAAGAATTTGGCGAATACCAATTTCGTCGGTCACGTTGTTGACAAAACCCGTTACCTGGAACTGCTCACTTGGACTAGTCCAGGTTGCTCTCAAGTCGATTCGATCGTATGCAGGTGCACGGTCAAGCTCAGATTCGAAAGAAGAGAAGTAGACTTCAGAAATATAGCTATAGCTGCCGAGGATATTCACACGACCGTTATTGCTCAGTGGTATTTCATAGTCGGCAAACAAGCTGAGTTTTGATTCGGGAACCTGTGGCAATCTTTGACCTTTTACGTCACGGGCACGTTGGAACTCGTTAGTGGCGTCGTAGATCTGGCCAGGAATCGTTGGATCAGATCCGTCGACAACAATAAAGGACTCAGTAAACTCAGTGTGTGTGTATGAAGCATTACCGCCCGCCGTTAAGCGATCAGTTGCCAGCCACAGTACTTCAGCTTCGAAGCCATAGATTTCAGCGCCAGGTGCAGCCTGGACTGAAGTGGTTGACTCAGACACGGCGCAGGCGCTTTGAATGCTTTGTGCCGTCGGCGTAGCGGGGCATGCTTCTTCAGTTGCTGTATGAATGCTTTCGTAGTCATATAGGTACACAGAGGTATTCGCCTGCACTGTGCCGTCGAAGTACTGACCCTTTAGACCCAGTTCATATGCAATCAATTCTTCTGGCTCGTATTGGGGTGTCTGACTAAAGAAGGCGAGGTTGAATCCGCCTGATCGATAACCCGTAGTGACGTTGGCGTAGATCAGCATGTCGTCTGTGATGTTGTAGTCCACATTTAAACGCCAGGTTGTCTTATTATCGACGCGTTCAACGTCACGATAGGCACCAAATACAATGGGTACACCGCCCAACCAGGGTTGGATAGCGCCAGTCAGACCGAGCGTCGCTGGATCAACTGCGCCACGGATGACGTTGGTTTGCAAAATGCTAAGTGGCAAACCAGCTGCAGCAAGTCCATCTAGTACCGCGGTACTTTCAGCGTACTGCGCAAGGCGTTCTTCACCTTCAATATCATCTTCTGCATAACGAAGACCGAAGGTTAAAGTTACGCGTTCTGTAATGTCCCATACACCTTGAGTGTAGATGGCATAGGCTTTTCGCTCAGTCTTGTTCAACACATGGGTGTCAGAACCGAGGGTCTCAGGGCCGCCGGGAATAGAGCCTAGAGAAGCGTCTCCTAACCAGGGGCCAGTGGCGACTGTAAAGGTGCCAGTTGGAGCGTTGGCTGCTTGTGCGGCTTCTGCAGCAGAGTTGACATCAATAGGAGTTGCACCAGCAAGGAATGTTAGCGGTGGGTTGCCAGGGATGGCACCCGGAGCTACCGTTGCTAAAATTGAATCCATTGAGAAAGCTGGCTCAGTATATTTTGATGAACCTGTTGATGAATAAAAATCATAACGTTGGTTAATCACAGAATCGTAGAAGAACACGCCGGACGTGAACGACAAGGTGTCACTGACATCCCAAAACAGTTGGAATTCATGTGAGACGTAATCTGCTTCATGATTCAGGTAGTACTGTCGGTCTTCGATCAGGCTTGCTGTTGAATCATCGTCAGTTGTTCGTTCGTAGAACAGATCGTTGTATCCAAATAGATATTTCAATGTCATCGTGTCGGAAAGATCGTAGCTGATCTCAAGCTGAGTGCCGTTCTGATCGAAGAGTTCTTCGTTTAAGCCATTGGTGTAAGCACAAAGATCATCTCCATCAATATTGTCACGATCAGAGAAGACACAATCACTGCTCGAGTTGGTCGAGCCTTGACCGTAGTTGATTACGGATGATGCTTCATCAACGCCAGGTCGTACATACTGGGCTTGAATGTTGCCGCCCGTTGTTGGATTGACGAAGTTCAGCACCTGTTGGCCAGGGTTCACAAAGGCAGAATTTGTTGGATCCACAACGGTAGGGTCGACGGCACGAAGCGAGTGAGACGTTCTGGTGAAATCACGCTGTTGGTCACCGTAAATATTTTCGCCGGTTAGTACAATCAGACCACCGCCATCAGCACCGCCCATCACGCGATCTACATCAGCCTGATTGGTTCGGACGTTTACCGATAGTTTGTCGGTCACAAACCATTCCAGTTGAAGGGCTATGTTTGTTTCGTCGCCGCTATCAAGATCTGAGCCGAGCCCTTTTTCTTCAACCCAACCATCATGTTCGCGACTAGATGCAGTCAGTCGACCATTAAGTCTGTCTTGAACGATTGGGCCAGAAACTACGCCGTAAATATCTTTTGTTCCGTAGCTGCCGCCCACTGCCTTGATAGATGCTTCAAACTCATCCGTTGGCTTTTTGTAGAGGAAGTTAATCGCACCACCAACGGCATTTCGACCGTACAAGGTACCCTGTGGACCACGAAGGACTTCGATACGCTCGATATCCCAAAGAGAACCGATCGTGGCGGTATACAGGTCTTCCGAGTAGACGCCATTCATATATGTAGCAACACCAGGGTCCCCACCCAGGTTTCGGAAATTTCGGCCGACGCCACGTACTGTAGAGTCGTAGGGCTGAATGGTTGTTGCTGGAATCATGTTTTGAAGATCTGACTGATTGCGCACACCAAAATCTTCTAGTGTTTCAGAGGTAAAGGCTGTGATCGAAATCGATGTGTCCTGTACCGATGATTCTTTTCTTTCTGCGGTCACCACAACCTCTTCAATCTGACGTGCAGGTGCGGCTTGTAAAACGGTATAAGGTAGTAAGAGGGTCATTGACCCAATCGCTACCTTCGCCGCGCTATAAAGTGTCCTCATTGTTTTCCCCAAAATGCTAATTTTTATTAATTTCTCCAGGCTTGCAAAACGGCCTGAAAATATGTTTAAAGGTAGTAAAGTATATAAAGATAATATTACTCCATTAATGTAGAAAACTATCACTAACTAGGTGTAAATACTAGATCAAGAAACGGCTTTTGCACTAGGCATTTGTTGGTTAGAATTAAGAGAAAAATGGAAGCGCCAGTGCCAGAAAGCTATCCACTAAGAGAACAAAAAAAGAGACGTACCCATGCCCAGCTCATCGATGCTGCGGAAAAGATTTTTCTCCAGCAGGGTTATAACTGCACGACGATGGAGGAAGTTGCCGCCAAGGCGGGTATGCATGTCCAAACCCTTTATCGTCATTTTCCGACCAAAATCGATCTCTCGGTCGCGATCAACACATCCCATTTCGAAGAATTTGAAATCGCTTTTGGTGAGAAGAGATCAACAACGATTGATTTCTGGAGAGAGTGGGTTCGTCAAAGCATTATGGCTTCAACATCTATTGGCGTAGAAACCCTCCGGGAGAATCTGCGGAATCGCTTTACGATGCAGGAAACACCTGCATCCTTCTATGAAGTCGATAGTAATTACGAGACGTTACTCGCCTCTGGTATTGCTACGGATATGGGTGTGTCCGCCAGTAAAGATAAGCGCCCGATGCTGATCGCAGGCATGCTGTGGAGCGGACATAAGCAGGTTCTGAGGGACTGGGCGATGGAAAACCGGCGGCGCAATATCGTTAATGAGGTTGTGTGTGTGGTTGATACTGCAGTCGAAATGTTACAACTAGAAGAATTGGCATAGACAGCTAATTTCGGCGGCCAATAAATTCGAGCAAATTGTCACGATTCTAGGGTTGAGGATTGTTGGAAGTTCAGTAATGGAAATAGCGCTGATAATTTGTTCACCCATCCTATTTTGCATGCAGCAGCACATGCAACATCAAAGATGGTGACCCCTAGATGTGTCTATGTGGAGCTATAGTTTAGCTATAATTTAGTTATAGTTTAGCTAGAGGCAAATAACTCCTTTTTAGGTTCGTGTCACAACGCCCTCATCCTCCAACGCCAAATCCGTCAAGGTTCGCTCATCATGATTCATCCGCCAGCTAATCATCTTTTGCGCATATTGCAGTACTAGTGCAGTGTATTCAGGGTTTTGAGCCTGATTATGGAGCTCTTCTGGGTCCTTAGTTAGATCAAAGAATAGTGGTGGGAGATTGGTGAAGTGAACATATTTGTAGTTATGGTCTCTGATCACATTCAGGGTGCATTGATTAAATGTCAGGCCCAGTTTTTGTTCCATTTCTTCGCCATTAACAACACTTCTAAAATCAAACTCCCAATGGGCAGCATCGCGCCAGTTGTTGGGGAAGTCACCTTGCTTCAAGACGGGTAACAATGATGCTCCGTCGCATTGGGTCGGCTGTTTGATGCCTAACCAGTCCAGCATGGTGGGCATGACATCAATATTCTCTGTGAAGCCGGTTAACTGGGTGCCCCGGGTCTGGTCTGCGTCGCTATCAGGATTTCGTACAATTAATGGTACGTGATAGGACTGGTCGAAGTAGCCCATCTTGCCGAGTAGATGGTGGTCGCCAATTTGTTCGCCATGGTCAGAGGTGAATACAATCAGCGTGTTGTCCCACAGATCATTTGCTTTGAGGTAGTCAAACAGCCTGCCCAGGTTATCGTCAACCTCAGTCATCAAGCCAAAGTATGAGGCTTTAAGCCGGGCGAGTTTTTTGGGGTCCTTGGGTGCGCTGGAGTATTTCTTTGACAGCTCGTGGGCAAGCCAGGGATGTTGTGCTGATTCTGCGTCGCGAGTTTCGGCTCGGATGTAATCCGTTAACGATTCCGGTGGATACAGTTTGTTGTAAGGGTCAGGGGCAATCCAGGGCGGATGGGGGCGCAGTAATGACAAATGCACACAAAATGATTGGCCATGATCAGCCCTTTGGAATTCATCGAGGTAGTCGGTGACCTGGTCTACCATAAACCAGGTATCGTGATGCTCTTTGGCAATGGATAGAGCGGCGGGGGTTTCGCCGCCGTTTTCGTATTCAATACCGGTCTTGTTGGTATAAAGCATGTAACTGTTATCTGGGATCTTATAGCCCCTGTCTTTGAGCCAATCCGCCCAGGCATCGGGGAAAGTACCCATCATGCAGACGGGGTTGATGCCGGGGAGGGGGCCTTCATAACTAGTCAGGATTGGATCGTTGGGTTCAAATTGTCTGGGATCGTTGGCGGTGTCCGTGTAACCAAATAGTACCGGGTCATAACCGTGTTTGCGTACTTCTAATGCCCAGTTAGTGTGTCTCGCATCCAATGGCGTGCCATTGGTACAGGCCCGGTGATTTTGTAGATACATCCCCGTATGAATACTGGCTCTGGACGGTGCGCATGGCACTGCCTGGGCATAGTGGTTTTTAAAGAGCATCCCATCCTTTGCCAGGGCATCCAGATTTGGGGTTTGTACTCTGTGCCCAAGTAAAGATAAGCACTCGCCGCGCCACTGGTCTGCAGTGATAAACAAAATGTTCTTATCCGGAGTCATTGTGGGTCCTGTTAGTGGGCTTTGGATGCCAGGTCCAGTGCCTGTTCTAGTTCTAGTTTATTGTCGGGAAGCAGCAATTCCTGCTGTTGGGTTTGCCAGAGTTCATGATACAGCCCGCCATTTGCCAACAGGCTTTGATGGGTGCCCTGTTCTGATAAAGCGCCATCTTCTAAAACAAAAATGGTGTCCGCATGTGCAATAGTACTTAAACGGTGAGCGATGATAATGGTTGTATGGTTGGCGCTAACATCATCAATCGCTTGCATGATGGCGGCTTCCGATACTGAATCCAGAGATGAGGTCGCCTCATCAAAGATCAAAAATGTTGGGTTCTTTAATATTGCCCGGGCGATCGCGACTCGCTGCTTCTCTCCGCCGGATAATTTTAAGCCGCGCTCCCCAACAACTGTATCGAGCTTCTCCGGTAGCCGCTCGACGAGTTCATTGAGGTTCGCCAGTGTCACTGCATCTAAAACTGCCTCGCGACTGGCTCCCGGGTCGCCATATTGAATGTTGTCGAACAAAGATGCGTTAAACAAAGTTGCGTCCTGCGGTACTACGCCAAAGGCAGACCTTAAGTCATCGAGGCTAACGGTTTTAACATTGTGCCCATCTACCTTAATGTAACCCCCGTCTACATCATAAAAACGAAATAGTAATCTTGCGATGGTTGATTTACCTGCACCGCTTGGACCAACAATCGCCACTTTTTCTCCTGGTTTGATGGTAAGTGTCAGGTTGTTCAAAATCTGGCGGTTTTCGGTATAACCAAAATTCACTTGTTCTAGCTTTATTTCACCCTTGATGTTTTTCAGGGGCAAGGCATCGGGCTGATCAGTGATAGCGGCCTGGGTGTTTAGAATGTTGAACATGTTCTCCACGTCGGTAAAACATCGTTTTAACTCGCGGTAGATACCGCCGAGTTGATTGAGGGGCATGAATACCTGTACGGCAAAGGCATTAATTGCGACAAGGTCACCGACGGTAATTTCTCCCTGCATAACCTGCCAGGCAGCCAGCAGAATCATGCCAAACATGCCAGCGTGAACAAAAAAGGACTGCCCCGCATTTAGACCCGCAAGGGAGTAGCGGTTTTTGCGCCGTGCGTCTTCCCACACGGTGAGTTCTGAGTCGTAACGGTCTGCCTCTAGCTGTTCGTTACCGAAGTACTTAACGGTCTCGTAATTGATCAGGCTGTCGACTGCCCGGGTATTCGCGCTGGAGCTGGCGTCGTTAGATTCTCGAATAAAGGGCGTACGCCAGGCAGTAACCCTGACGGTATAGTAGGTATAAAACACCACTGCGAGCACCACAATGGCGGAGTAGGACCAGTGATAAACCGTGAAAAGCACGATGGCAACACCACCTACGCCAAGAAACATATTGAGAATCTGGAAAGTCATAATCCGTAACAGTGCAGCTATGGCGCTGACGCCTCTGTCCATGTCCCGGGTGATACCGCCGGTTCTTCGGGAGAGGTGATAATCAAGATCGAGAGCATGTAGATGCTGCAAAACCTTAAGCGAGACCCGGCGCATGGCCCGGACTGTGACTGTGCCATACACCGCAAGCGTGAGTTCTCGTAGGGCCACACTCATAAATCTGATAAATACGTAGGCGGCGACCAGAGCGAGTGGTAGCGCAATCAACTGCTCACGCTCAGTGCCAAGACCGTCAACAATATGTTTGAGCAGGAACGGCAAAGTTAAGGTTGCGGCGGTAACGGCAACCAAAATACCCAGGGCAAGCAGGATTCTGACCTTATATTCGGAGAAGAAAGGTACAAGCAAGCGAAGGGTCTGCCAGTCTTTAGCATCTAGAAAGAAGGAGAATTGGTCGTCTGGCGTTGCTGGTTGCATGAATAATTCCGCGTGGGTTCTATAAACTAAAGGGGTGCTGCTAATGGGTCAAGTCAGCGATGAGGCAACCTGTGGCCCATGACCAGGTTCAGCTCGCAAGCCAATAAACTCGGACCTAAGAAGCGAGTGGAGAGAATGAGTAGGGAGATACGCGGTGTGGCCCCCGGTGGTTCAGGTTGGTTTGCTGCGGCTCACTTCCCAGTAGCTGTGGGCTTTTTCCTGGGCAATCGAGAGAATTGTAGCCGGTGCGTAGCTGGCCTCGTGTAGTTCTCCCGCGGGTTTGTCCATAAAGAGGCTCAATGCCTCAGCAATGCTATCGATGGCATAGACGGAAAACTGTTGGTTCTGAATCGCTTCAACCACGTCTTCCCGGAGCATCAGTTCTCCCGCATTCGCGAGGGGGATCACCACGCCCTGGGTCCCGGTGAAATTCACAGCCTTACAGGCGTCATAGAAGCCTTCAACTTTCTCTGTGACGGCGCCAATGGGCAGTATGTTGCCTTTCTGGTCGATAGCACCGGTCATTGCCAGATCCTGTCTCATCGGTAGACCGGTTAGGGCGCTAATCAGGCAACAAAATTCTGCACCGGAGGCTGAATCACCATCTATTCCTCCGTAGGTCTGCTCAAATGCGATTGACGCGGAAAACGCCATTGGATGTTGTAGCTTTAAAAGGTATCGCAGCAATCCGCTGAGGATGAGAAATCCCTTGGTATGGACGGAGCCCGATAACGATGATTCTCGCTCAATATTGACGGCACCTGCACTGCCCGGACCAATCGATGCAGTAATGCGAGACGGAAATCCATAGGTAAGTGGCCCGGCGCTGGTCACCGCGAGCCCATTTACTTGACCTATGCTATTGCCGGAGACATCAACCCGTAAGGTGCGTTCTGCGATCATTCGGCGGAATCTTCGTGCCGGTAAGTCCGCCCGCCGCTTGGAGCGAGCAATACTCGCTGAAACATGGGCAGCTTCGACCATTTGACCATTGGCTTTTTGGGCTATAAATGAAGCTTCCCTGGCGATATCTGAAATTCTGCCAAATCGGCTCGTGAGCTGTTTTTGTTGAGCGCATATTCGTGCGCCATGTTCGACCAGTTTGGCTACGGCAGCGGCTGAAAAGTGGAGCAATCCATCTCGTTTTACCAGCCTCGCTAGCACATTGGCGTAAGCCCTAAATCCGTTTTTGTCTCTTGGAATTGTATCGCTGAAGTCCGCCAGAACTTTGAACAGGCCCGCAAAACGGGGTTCGTTAGCATCGAGCAGATAGTAAATATTGGGATCCCCGACAAGCACAACTTTGACATCAATCGGAATAGCCTGGGGACGTAGCTGGGGTATACCCCAGGGTGAGGCGTTTTCAAAATTGCTAATTTCCAAAAAACCCGTTCGTAGGGTGCGTAGCAGGGTGGGCCACGCGCCTGGTTCCGTCAGGACGTCCTGGGCCTCCAGAACAAGAAAGCCACCATCTGCTTCGAGTAATGCACCCGGGGTAATCATCAGATGGTCGGACACCATGGTATTCCCGCCGGGACTTATCTCCCGGTCAATCTTGCCAAAGAGATTAGCCATGCTCGGTGTGCTGACGCTAATCACCGGGGGCGCTGTCTGCTTTTTGCGAGCGCTCATCAGGTTTACCCGGTAAAGTCGTGAGAAGTCCGTAGCCATCGCCTCGGGGCTGAGGCGGTGGGTGATCAGATCGTCGAGGGCGAGTTCGAGAAATTCTGCGACCTGGGGGGAGTTAAACTTGACCTTAATTTGACTCATGTGGGCGTTCACAAAGCCTCTGGCCTCAGAGGTAAAAAACTCCCGTAGTATTTTCCGCTGTTCGACCTGGACCGCTTCTATTTGCTCACTTAACTCATTGAATCGAGATTCAAATTCGCCAATTTTTTTGATCAGGGCGTCGAAGGCATCCTGGCTGATCTTCCCATCCAGCAGTAACTGTTGAAGGGCTTCAAACTGGATGGGTTTATTCTCGATAACCGGCAGAATAACGGGCACAGTGTTTTGTCCGACCTGCATGGGTACCAGGGCGAGGTTTGCCTGCTGGAGCTCCTCCTCAAAGGGTTTGCCAACCGCTTTGAGTTGCTCCTGACTGGAGGCCATCAGGGTTTTTTGTCGGCTCTTCACCAGATCTGACGTGAGGTATTCAGGTAGATCCGTTGTGGTGAAGCTGGCAAAGTCATCCATTGCCGCCCTAAACGCCTCACCGTTGCCCTGGGGCAAACTCAACAACATGGGCTGGTCGGGACTGGTGAAGTTGTGGACATAACAAACATCTGGGGATTTTGAGGGTCTTAAATCCGTCTCCTCAATCATCTGATGAATCAGGCCCATACGACCAAATCCCGATAGGCCGCGAACGAAGATGTTGTAGCCCTTGAGACGATTTTCAAGCCCAAAACTCAAGGCTTCAACCGCATCCTCTTGACCCAGAATACGTTCTTCCGGTGTTAATTCAGCCGTACTGGTAAAGCCAAGCGCGGTAGGGGGGCAGACCCAGCGGGTGGCCGCAGCTTCGATCGGAAGTGTCTGTTTCACGGGTATCTAACATCCTTAAGGTGAGTCAACTTGTCCGCTTGCATGGCACTGCTCCTTGATGGATTAACAGACTGAGGGTAACAGCTCAGGTGGTCAATAGCCTTGACCTGTGTCAGCTCCGTGGCTTTTTTGAACTGTTGCTGTTTACAGAGGTGAAGCTGGGGCGGTTTTTTGGTTTAATCGCGCCCAGAATTATCCAGCCAGGCGGCAAATTAAGTGACAATCAAAGAAGTAGACGTAGTTGTGGTCGGTGCAGGTTTTGCCGGTATGTACATGTTGCATAAGCTACGGGGCGAAGGGCTTGCCGTCCAGGCCTTCGAGCGGGGTGATGGGGTAGGTGGTACCTGGTTCTGGAATCGTTACCCTGGAGCTCGCTGTGACATCGAAAGTATGGAGTACTCCTACCAGTTTGATGATGACTTGCAGCAAGAGTGGGAGTGGCAGGAGCGATATGCGCCCCAGCCGGAAATTCTTAAGTACGCGAATCACGTTGCGGATCGATTTGATCTTCGCCCCCATATTCAGTTTGAAACGGTGGTGGCAAGTGCCGTGTTTGAAGAGCCTTCCAGCCGTTGGCTTGTCACAACCGACAAAGGTGAGCAGTATTCTGCCCAGTGGTGCGTAATGGCCACGGGTTGCTTGTCCTCAACTAATCTGCCGGACTTCGAAGGTCTGGGTGATTTTAACGGGGAATGGTTTCATACAGGCCTATGGCCGAAAGATGGCGTCGACTTTTCAGGTAAACGTGTTGCGGTTGTCGGCACGGGGTCCTCCGCTATTCAATCCATTCCCGTGATCGCAGAACAGGCGGAAACCCTGACGGTGTTCCAGCGTACCGCGAACTTCTCGATTCCGGCCCACAACGGTTCCCTGTCGCCTAAATTTGTGGAGCAGATCAAGTCCGACTACACGCATTTTAGAAAGATTAATAATGAGACTTTTGGTGGCTTTGGCGGACGTTGGACCCGCTATCAGGATTCGATTGTCGATGCTGATGCGGAAAAGCGTCAGGTTCGCTTTAATGAAAAATGGGCGCTCGGTGGCTTCCACTTTTTAAACTCCTTTGCTGATCTTGGGGCCAGTGATGAACACAATAAATTTGCTGCCGATTATGTTCGAGACAAGATACGTTCGATCGTTAATGATTCTGATACAGCGGAACTACTCTGCCCAGATCAGGTTATTGGTTGTAAGCGCTTGTGTGTTGATACGGGGTATTTTGAAACCTTCAATCGCGACAGTGTGACGTTGGTGAGCGTTAAGGAGCATCCCATTGAGAAAATTACCGAGAAGGGGTTGGTGACCAACGGTCAAGAATACGAATTTGATGTAATTGTTTTTGCGACTGGATTTGATGCCATGACCGGCAGCCTTCTCAGTATTGATATCAAAGGTCGTAATGGACAGCCGCTGAGGGAGAAGTGGGAAGCTGGCCCGCGAACTTACCTGGGCTTGCAAACCCATGGGTTTCCCAATCTGTTTACGATTTCTGGGCCCGGAAGCCCTTCGGTATTAACCAACATGGTTGTATCTATCGAACAGCATGTTAACTGGATTAATCGGTGCATTAATCACATGCGATTTAACAAAATGAATTATATCGAAGCGGAATTAGCGGCTGAAGATGCCTGGGTAGAGCATAACAACTCGATTTCAGAGTTAACGTTGTTTCCGAAATGTAACTCCTGGTATCTGGGTGCTAATGTACCCGGAAAACCAAGGGTGTTTATGCCCTATGTTGGCGGTTTTCCTGCCTATGTCGAAAAATGTGATGCCGTCGTAGCCAAGGGTTACGACGGCTTTGTTATGCAAAATCGATTGCCTGCCTAACGACTGTTAAGTGGTGGCTCGTCATGAAAAAGCCGTCGATAAGCCTTGTAGAGTTGGTCGGGAGAACCATAGGCATACATCGCAACACAATCAGAAAAGCTCTGCCGACTGTCCAGTAGCGACTGACGTATACAGTTTAGGCGGTAGTTGGCAACAAACTGTCGAGAGCTTAGACCAGTGGCCCGCTTAAAGAGGTGATTAAGTTGGTTCTCAGATAATTCGCATTCGCTTTGAAGCCGCGGAATGCTGATTTCATGGGGCTCAGTGTTACGTAAGCTTTGCCATAATTTTTCCGCTGACGTTTGTCGAGTCGTATCCGCTGTATGTTGAACAATCTCGCAAATACTCAAGAGTAGATGCGCCAAACGGATATCAAGTGCCTGGGTCGAGTCTGTGCCGCACAAGAGTTGTTTTAGCTTCTTTTTCAGTAGTTCCGAGCGTTCACTATCTAAAGTCAAAAACCGCATTGTTTCCAATACTGACGTGTCCACAATGTCGAATGCATGCTTGGCTAGCAACGATCTTTTCACGCTGAGACAAAATAGTTGGGTGCCGGGAAGTTCCGCAGACCACAACGGCGTTGTATGGCTCACAGCGGATATACCTAACAGATCCTCTTTGCTGCAGGTGAATGGGCCTACTCCCGTTGGCTGGATGGGTTTTAGTGCAACTGAAATTGTATCTTCTCTGGGTCTGATCTGAACAATTGCAGAGGACTTGAGCTTAATGTGGCAAAAGTCTGTGCTTTTTGACGTTAACCGGTCTGTACGGGCAACTTGATTCCCACCATTTCGGTTTATTAAGTGGTACTCAATTTCACCGAAGTGATTAGCGTTAATACCAGGCTCTACGATGGTTTGCGTTTCAATGGCGGCCTGCACCATTTACAGCCTCGCCAAACGTTTTTTTGTTCCCGATGGCGTTTCGCCATAAAGTTGTTTGTAGTTTCTGCTGAGATTTCCAAGGTGGGGCAGACCGACCTCGTCTCCGAGTTGCAGCAGTGGAATTTGTGGCGTTGCGATAATCCGCTCACGGAGTAAATTAATTCGGTAAAAATCGATGTATTGCTTTGGAGTCATAACCAGCACTTCCTGAAACGCGTATTCCAGCGTTCGCACGCTGGTGAATGAGAGTTTTGCCACAACTGTGGGACTTAAATTTCTAGGGTCCGCATGACGGATTGCTTCCGCGGCGCGAGCCACAATTCGACTTCGACTCGATGCAGTTTCATAGACCTCATTGAGCGACGTGGAAGAGATCAGTGTTGTTGCGAGATCCGTCAGCTCCATATGAAACTCTTGATCCTCTAGATCAGCATTGAGGAGTAGCTCTAATTTGGAAATGACATTGTGTCGCAGTGAGTCTCTAATTTTTATAATACAGTGGTGGGCGGGTATTTTTATGCCTAAGAGGTCAAGACGTGGATCTCGTTTTAGCAGACGGTTTTTAATCCCAAAGGTGTAAGCGACGGTATCGGGGAGGGTGATCTGCCGAAGTTGTTTATGGCCGGTAACAATCGCCATAGTTTCGATTGAAGTGACTCGCTTGCCTTGCGTGAAAAAGTCTGCGGTACTTTGGTCGCGCAAGCTGAAAGTGATCCAGTCGTCTCTGAGTTCACCTTCTTCTAACGTGGTGGTAAAGGTTTCCCTTCGCGCGATGAAGCCCTGTGTGCTAACGCAGGATTTTACTGTACCAATAGGATGACCATGACCCAGAAGTTTTAGGCTACCCAGCAGGCACGGATCCGCGTGCTCCTCCGGCTGATAAGTGTTTGTTTTTTGTAACAACTGCAACGTCTTTAGCCCGTTTCGTAATGCCAAAATAGTAAACAGACAGCCTCTCGCTATAATCCATTAAACGCAATAAGAATGAAAAATAATTGATATTCGATTTCATTATTATCACACGCTGATCCAGCGTGCTTATCAACTCGCCATCCCATCAAAAATGAATTGAGGGTTTGCGCGGGATGGCTAGTGCAATCTGAATTGCGGTTTAGACTTCTCTACAGTAAGAGGAGTTTTCTATGCGTTACCGCTATGTCACCGTTGATAATTTGGTTGTGCTTACCCTGGAAGGTGAAGTGGAGCTCGAATCCTGGCGTCGATGTTTTCTGGAGATGGAACATCTGTTTGTCCAGAATGGATTTGATCGATTAATGATCGATGGCTCCGGTCTTATTGCTTTTAATTTGAGCCATAACGATTGCAGGGCTGTTTCACCCGGTTTTGTGGCTTATGCCCGTAAGGCTGCAATCTATTCAGATAACCCGCTCATATTTGGCATGATGCGGGTTATCCATAGTTATGCGTTTAACGAACAGTTTCGCGTCTACAAAACGAAGGCTGACGCGTCAGCCTATTTGTCAGATCGACAAAAGCAGTCTCAGTGTGCGTAACGAGCGATTGCTTCTAAAATTAGCTTTTTCGCTTCCTCGGCGTCACCCCAACCGTCTACTTTGACCCATTTCTCTGTTTCTAGATCTTTGTAGTGTTCAAAGAAGTGCTTAATCTGATCCAGGGTAATTTGAGGTAGATCAGTATAGTTGTGAACATTTTCATACCGGCGTGTGAGCTTGTTGGTTGGCACGGCAAGAATCTTCTCATCACCACCAGCCTCATCGGACATTTTCAATACGCCAATCGGCCGGCAATTCATCACCGCGCCAGGTGTAATGGCCCGGGTGCTTGCGACAATCACGTCAACGGGGTCACCATCATCCGAGAGGGTATTGGGCACAAATCCGTAATTGCCGGGGTAGCGCATGGAGGTATATAGATACCGATCCACAAAAAGTGCGCCTGATATTTTGTCCATCTCGTACTTGATGGGCTCTCCGCCTACGGGTACTTCGATAATGACGTTGATGTCTTCTGGCGCGTGGTTGCCGGGAGGAATGGCATCTAGTCGCATGGGTTACCTTTGCTGCTTGTTTTGAAGGCGCGCATTATTGTTTTCCGGGGGACTGAAATCAAGTGCCCGCTGACGGAGCAGTCTGGGTTTGATACATTGCCTTGATCTGTAATGGAGACAAACCATGCGAATTCTCTATATTGACATCGATACCCTGCGCCCAGACCACCTGGGTTGCTATGGTTATCACCGTAATACTTCGCCCAATATTGATCTTTTGGCAGCTTCAAGTCTTCGATTCGAAAATGTTCATGCATCTGATACTCCCTGCTTACCTAGTCGCACAGCGTTATTGACCGGGCAGTTTGGCATTCACAATGGCGTCGTGAACCATGGTGGGACCGATGCGGACCCCTATTTAGGTGGTGCCGGCCGTGAGTTTTGGAGTCGCCTTCAAATAGATAGCTTTCCCACCCGATTGAAACGAGCGGGACTCAAAACAGCCAGTATCAGTTCCTTTGCCCAGCGGCATTCGGCATTTCACTGGTATGCGGGTTTTGACGAGGCCCATAACGTGGGTAAGTACGGTCTGGAGACCGCAGACGAGGTTTATGCCATCGCAGAGGATTGGCTCCAGAGAAAGGGTCAGAGTGATGATTGGTTCTTGCATGTTCATATGTGGGATCCCCATACACCCTACAGGGCAGCGGAATCCTATGGCGAGCCCTTTGCTGATGATCCAGTACCGGATTGGCTGACGGAGGAGGTACGAGCCGCGGACTGGGCAAAGGGTGGACCTCACTCGGCCCAGGAATGCAGCGGGTTTGCCCCTAAAGTTGAGGCGCTAAAGCGTTTTCCTCGCCAACCCCAGCAGATTAATGATATGGCCATGGTGCGGAGAATGTTTGATGGCTACGACACCGGTGTCCTAGTTGCTGATGATTATGTGGGCCGACTGCTTAATTTGCTGGCTGACCTGTCGATTGACGCGGAAACCACCGTGATCCTCTCCTCGGATCATGGTGAAACCCTGGGTGAACTCAATGTATATGGTGATCATCAGACTGCAGATCAGATTACCAGTAGAGTGCCGATGATGATTCGGTGGCCAGGAGTAACGGTCCCAGGTACGGTGAATAACGGTATGCACTACCAGATTGATGTATCTGCGACGATTCTCGAATTGCTAGGCCAAAAAGTACCGGATAGTTGGGATGGCACTTCAATCGCTGAGTCGATCAAAGCCGGGCAAGACGGCGGCAGGTCTCATCTGGTGGTGTCCCAGGGCGCCTGGACATGCCAGCGAGGTGTACGCTTCGGCGATCATTTGTTAATGCAGACGCTGCACGATGGCTACCACCTATATGACGATCTTATGTTGTTCGACATCAAACAAGACCCCCATGAGACTCGCAACCTGGTGCAATCGGCACCGGACATTGTTGCCCAGGGCCAATCTTTGTTAGCTGGCTGGTATGCGGACGTCTTAGTGAATGCTGCCCGGGGTCGAGACCCATTACTTAATGTCATTGCCGAAGGTGGTCCTTACCATGTTCGTGGTCAGTTGAAGGAGTATCTAGCACGACTCCGCAGCACCGGCCGTGACGGTTTCGCCGACGCACTTGAAACCAAATATGCATCAGATTTGAGTTAGTGAAGCGCCTACCGGTTGATTGGCCGTTCAATCCAAAACGGCTGCCTTTTTTCTATGGTTGGGTGATCTGGGGTTTTAGCACCCTTGGTTTTTTGATGAGCATTCCAGGCCAGACCATGGGCATGGCGGTGTTCACAGATCCGTTTATCGAAGTAACCGGCCTGACTCGAACGGAACTTTCCCTCGCCTACCTGTTCGGCACCGTGGGGTCTGCCTTCTTTCTGACGCGAGCAGGGGGCTGGTACGACCGTTATGGCGCGCGGTTTATGATTACTGCCTCGAGTTTCCTGCTCGGGGCCATGGTGTTGTTTATCAGTTTTGTTGACCACATTAGCCAACTACTTGGCGGTGGTGCGTTTATGTTGATGTTGTTCGGGTACTTTGGCGTCAGGTTTTTTGGCCAGGGTGTGCTGACCAGTTGTTCAAGAAATGTCCTGCTGCTTTGGTTTGTAAAGCGGCGGGGCCTGGTAACCGGCATTCGTGGGATATTCGTTTCGTTTGGTTTTTCTGTTGCACCCCTGGGGCTTGCCTACCTGATTGTGGTGTTTGGCTGGCGAGGTGCGCTTTGGGTGTTAGCGCTTGTGGTGGGCATTGGCTTTGCTTCACTGGCGCTGGTTTTTATCCGTGATAATCCAGCGTTATTGGGCCTGACCGCTGATGGTGGGCAAATTAAAAGTGATGAATCCTTAACCCCTGAAAGCCCCAGTAAAACGATGCCGGAAGCCCGTCGAGACCCGGTGTTTTGGATCTACAGCGCAAGTCTTGGTATGCACGCATTGTTTGGTACCGCGTTAACCTTTCACGTTGTGTCAATATTTGCCGAGGCAGGCCGAAGTCGAGAGGAAGCATTTGGTTACTTCTTCCCCTCGGCGGTATTCTCCACTGCGACTAATTTGCTCGCAAGTTGGTTGGTGGACAAACACCGGTTAAAACCTTTCCTGATCGTGATGCTCATTGCTTTTATTCTCGGTGCTTTTGGCTTGCTCAATTTGGAGAAACCCTGGGGTTTTTGGTTGTTGGCCGCTGGATTTGGCGGTGGAGGGGGGCTCTGGGGTGTGATCTCGAACCTGGCCTATATACGTTTTTATGGTCCGCTTAACTTAGGTGCCATTAGCGGCCTTAGTACTTCGTTTACTGTGTTTGCCAGTGCCGTTGGACCGGCAGCCTTTAGTTTAGGGCTAGATGCTTTTGGTAGTTATCAGGCAGGGATTTTGTTGTGTATGGGTATGCTGGTGGCGCTGCTGATCACAGCAATTGTGTTGCCACAAAATGAGGTGGCGCCGATCCGATGAATAAAACGGCCGATAGCACTCTACAGGCGAATCACCATGACGCCAAACAATTGGTTCAAGAGTTGTTTGATCTTGCGAAGGTTACCCCCCAGGTAGAGTGGTTAGTGTGGTAAAGATTGCCACACCTCACCTGACCATCATCACCGGCAAGCCCGGTTCGGGAAAGTCTACACTTGCGGCCACGTTAGCGCCGGCGCTGAACCGTACCCTGGTCAGTCGTGATCAAGTCAAAGAGGACATGCTAGTAGCGCAGGGGCAAAACCACAGAGAGGCAGAACTAAACATGAATCAGGTCGCCAGTTCTCGATTTTTTTTAATGGTTGAATCGCTGCTATTGTCCGGCACTAGTGTGATTGCCGAGGCAGCATTTCAACATGGGGTCTGGACCCCATGGCTCGAACGAATGGTTGATATCTCATCCGTACGACTATTAATTTGCGATGTATCAGCCAGCCTGGCAGTTGAAAGATTTGACGAACGGAAGAGGGTGGATCCATCGCGCATTCAATTTCACGGTGACGATCCAGAATCGGGTCATCAACTCATTAAACAGTACCTCGCGCCTCAACTTGATCTGCCAACCTTAAAGATAGAGACGACAAATGGATATACGCCGGATATCTCTGAAATCAAATTATTCTGTCTGTAGCGCCTAGTAATATTGTCGTACCCGGTAGCGTAACTTGCGGATAGCGCCAGGGTGCTGAGTTTTGAGCGATTGCTCAAAAAACCTCGCCGCAGAACGACGCTCTATAGATTGTCTATAGGTTGCCAGGACCACATTTTCGTATTGAGGCACGTTAAAAAACAAGGCGGAAGAGAAATGATCTTTTAGTTGATCAGCGGCCGCGGTTGCAGCCTTCTGACTTAGGTGGTTTTGAATGAGCACACCGTACTGGCCAACGGTGTTGGAAAGTGAATCTTGCCATTCTCGATCGAGTACAAATGGCCGCTCAGGATCATCGGTAGCATCGATAAATAGATCGTCAACCACCACATCAAATTGACTGTGGTGTTCATCTATCCACTTCCGGGCATCGGCTTCGATCAGTTTAATATGGTTGCCTTTAACCTTAAAAATATCCTTTGCGATTTGAATATGGATAGGATTGAGTTCGATGCCAAGGATTTGCTCTGTTGCTATCAACTTGTCAATTTGGTGGATGGCAGCGCCACCACCAACCCCAAGCATCAAGACGCTTCGTGGTATCGTGGCACGGACAAAGCAGGCAGGGATCGACAATAAGTCCCAGATGGCACCGGTAAAAAGATGCTTTTCGCTGTGTTGACTATGGAATGCGCCATTGGTGTAAAGCCGCAAAGAAGTCCCGGCCGAGCGCACCTCGTACTGGGTGTCTCCTTCCTGGTGTTGCCAAATAACCGCCATGATCTATCGCCGTTTGTGGTTGAGCCACTCGCCCGAGATTTTAAACAACCCTTCGGGTTGTTTCTGGTAACCGAGTTTTTCGTAAAATGCCACGGCATCATCGGTTTGTAGGTAGATATGTTGACCGGGTACAGCATCATAGATGATTTGCATCATGCGACTGGCGATACCACGGCCGCGAAACGCGGATTGGGTCCAAACATCCACAACATAGCTGTTGCAGACCTCGTCAGATAAGGCGCGAGCTGTTCCTATGCACCTTTTATCTTCGATTGCGAATACACTAATAAAGCTGTTAGCAAAGGAGGTACGTAATTGTTCTGTTGTACGGTTGTTGTGAAACTCATCTTGAATCAGCTCTGCTTTTAGTTCAGCCCAGTTAATCGCATCACAATCTTGACTATATAGTATGGTCAAACGGTTCTTTCTCTCGATAAACACATTGGCAGTATACTTGAGGTGCAATTTGTAACAATTGCCATGTTTCACGGTCTTTAGTGCACACAACATACTAATTCAGGAATTTCAGATCACCATGGTTAAACTTTTCTCATCAATTGCCGTTGTTCTTGTGCTTATTGCGGCTTATATAATTTTTGATCTAGGACAATATTTAAGCCTGGATTACATTAAATCCCAGCAAAATGATCTGGCGGCGATTGTGGATGCCAATCCGCTGTATGCGGGCGCTATGTTTTTTGTCATCTATGTGAGCGCAACCGCGCTCTCAATCCCCGGGGCGGCAGTGCTGACCCTTGCTGCAGGCGCGTTGTTTGGCCTTGGCTGGGGCCTGATATTGGTCTCGTTTGCTTCAACAATTGGCGCAACCCTCGCAATGCTAGTGTCCAGATTTGTGCTTCGAGATCAGGTTGCTTCGAGGTTCGGTGACCGGATGGAGAAAATTAATCGCGGGATCGAAAAAGATGGTGCATTTTACCTATTTACCCTGAGGCTGGTCCCAGCATTTCCTTTTGTTGCGGTTAACCTTTTGATGGGTTTGACCAAAATTCCAGTGCTGACTTACTTTTTTGTCAGTCAGCTTGGCATGTTGGCGGGCACAGTTGTGTACGTGAATGCAGGTACGCAATTGGGACAAATCGAATCCTCTTCGGACATCGTTTCGGCAGGGCTTATTGCTTCGTTTGTGCTGTTGGGTATTTTTCCATTGATCGCCAAAAAAATTCTGGATGTCGTCAAAGCCAACAAAATTTTACGGGCCTATGACAAACCAAAATCTTTCGACCGTGATGTAGTGGTCATTGGTGCAGGGTCCGGCGGGCTGGTTGCCGCTCTAATTGTTGCCACCGTTAAAGGTAAGGTGACACTCATTGAAAAACATAAGATGGGTGGTGATTGTTTAAACACTGGGTGTGTACCCAGTAAGTCACTCATCCGTTCTGCCAAGCTGGTCCACGATATGCACCGGGGAGAGGCCCTGGGTGTACCGAGCCAGAAACTTGAATTCGACTTTGCTAGCGTAATGGAACGCGTCCAAAGGATCATTAAAACAATTGAGCCCCACGATTCCGTTGAGCGTTACGAAAGCCTTGGTGTGGACTGCGAAATTGGTGTTGGCAAAATCCTCTCACCCTATCAGGTAGAAGTGAACGGCAAAATTATCACGACGAAAAATATCATTGTTGCAACGGGAGCCGGTCCGATGATCCCCCCAATCAAAGGGATTGATCAGGTTGAGTATTTGACCTCAGATAATCTCTGGAATCTGACGGTGCAACCGGAGAACCTTGTTGTGCTAGGAGGAGGGCCAATTGGAACGGAATTGAGCCAGGCTTTTACTCGATTGGGTACAAAGGTCACGCAGGTTGAAGCTTTTGATCGAATCCTGGGTAGAGAAGACCCGGAAATATCAAAGATGATGATGGATAAGCTCACAGGCGAGGGGGTTCAGTTACGGGTGAATACTAAAGCCACTGCGGTTGAGGTAGAGGGTGATCATCAATACCTGGTTGTTGACTCAAATGGCCAGCAGGAGCGAATCCCCTTTGATCGACTGTTGGTTGCAGTCGGGCGCAAGGCCAATGTGACGGGCTTTGGTTTAGAAAAACTGGGTGTAGAAATAACCCCTAAAGGTACCGTTGCAGTGGATGATTACCTGCGAACCAACTTTCCGAATATATACGCAATTGGAGACGTTGCAGGACCTTATCAATTTACCCATACCGCGTCTCATATGGCATGGTTTGCGGCAGTTAATGCATTGTTCGGTAGCTTTAAAAAGTTCGCGGTCGATTATTCGGTTGTCCCCTGGACCACCTTTACTTCTCCGGAGGTTGCGCGGGTGGGTATGAATGAAACAGAGGCTACCGAGAAGGGTATTGAGTTTGAGGTCACGACCTATGACGTATCGGGCCTGGATCGCGCGCTTGCTGAAGAAGAAGCTTTTGGTCTGGTGAAAATCATCACCCCCAGGGGCAAGGATAAGATCTTAGGTGTCACCATAGTGGCGGATCATGGTGGCGATTTGCTCGCCGAATACGTGCTTGCGATGAAACACGGCCTTGGCCTCGGCAAAATTCTTGGCACTATACACACGTACCCAACCATGGCTGAAATGAATAAATTTGCCGCTAGTGAATGGAGAAAGTCCCATAAGCCTGATTGGGCATTGGATATAGCCGAGAAATTTTTCGCCTGGCGACGAGGCTAAGGCTGGACTAAGAGGGATTTATTTGTCTGTTTTGTTCAACAATTTTAGTTGTTCAACAACCGCATCAATTTCAGATTCAGTTGGCGTTTGCTCATCTAAGGCCGGGTTTTTTTCTAGCACATTGAGGGTGAGGGCCAGCTGTCTGACATAGCGCCTGCAATACTTGCAGAGTAGAAGATGAAAACGAATCCGGATGCGAGCCATAGGGCCAAGGTCGCCATCAAGTAGGGCGTGTGCTTCTGTTGTCATGTCTTTGCAGGTCAGCATCAGGTATCCGTCTGGGTACAGCACTCTCCAGTTAACTGGAAGTGGTCGATAATCGTAAATATTTTGTTGCGGGCTCGGTGTAGCAACACCCTGACATTTGAGTCGCTGATATCCAGAATGTTACAAATCTCGTTTAGGGAGTATCCCTGTTTTTCTTTCAAGCACAGAGTGGCTTCCTGCAGGGCTGGGAGCTCCCTGATCGCTTGATCGAGACAGCTGGATAACTCGGTGCCGGAGAGTAGCGCATCCGGACTATCAGCACGCCAATCACCGGGGGGCTCTGTCCAATGTTCATTTTTACCAAACCGCTCGTTGATACTTGAAGTATCCTCACCCATATCATCGGTCATGGCATCCAGGGAGACGTAACGTTTTTCCTTGCGAAGTCGATTTTTTGCCTCGTTGGAGACAATGGTGAGTATCCAGGATTTCAGTTTGCTTCGGCCTTCGAACCTGGGCAGCGCTTTCATGACGGAAAGCCAGGCTTCTTGCACCACTTCATCGGCAATCTTGTCGCCCACAATGCGCCGCGCCAGATAAAGCATGCTGCCGTGGTGAGTTTTAACCGCAAACCGATAGGCAGTCTCATCCTGAGCAAGTAAGCCAAGAATCAGCACGGCTTCGTCATCAAATTTGTTGTTTGGTTCAGACATGAATTTCCCTTGGTTCGGTGAAATCCTAACATAGAGTTGTAGGCTTTTAGTGCCGCCGAGCCTGTTGCATACTGCCGACATTCAACTAAAAGGAATACCCATGCGAACAGGATTAATGATAGGCGCCTCGGACGGCCCAGACGGAACGATTAATGGATTGATCAAGATTGCCCAGGAAGCTGAGGCGAAGGGCTATGACAATGTCTGGATGGCGAATATTTTTGGTTTAGACGC
>TARA_R110002072_G_scaffold269079_4_pt1 | contig 33699 bp, 25 predicted proteins | sample TARA_R110002072 | Tara Oceans TARA_R110002072 (sample SAMEA4397118) | marine metagenome | biome: Polar Biome; feature: [SRF] surface water layer (ENVO:00010504); material: water (ENVO:00002006), including particulate matter (ENVO:01000060) such as... | depth 5 m
ATTATGGCAGAGGAACGCCAATCCCGCCACTGCCACCCTGACACACCGCCGCCCAGCACCGCATTCTGGCAGTCAAGAGAACACAAACCATTCGGTAAGAATGGATTATCGGTAGGCTAACGGCTGTGCGAATCCTCTTCTTGACGCCATTTCTACCAGACCCGGCGGCCAGTCACGGCGGCGGTAGCTACTTGGGCGCGCTGGCTGAGGGATTGCAGGACCGGGCCGAGTTGGGTCTGGTCAACCTCCGGCACGGCAACGAAGCTGCTGGCCCCGCCACGACTTGGAGCTGGCAACGCCACGCAGCCTATGCCGGCACCCCGCGCGGCCTGCTGCACCGCGGGCGCATGCTGTGGCGGTGGCGCAACCAACCGCTGTTGGTGGCCAAATACTGGCAACCGGAACTGGTCAACTGTATCCAGGCAGCACGCCGGGAGTTCCAACCGGATGTTGCCCTCGTCGAATTGGCACAGATGGCGCAATACCTGCCGGCGTTGCGCGGCCTGCCCACCATCTTCACGGACCACGAGGCCGGCCGGCCAGCCAATGCGCCGACCGGCCTCGGAGCCGGCGCCGACCGCCGCGACAATCGCTTGTGGCAGCAATACATCCGGAACCACTACCCGCTGGCTACCGCGATCCAGGCGGTCACCCAGGAGGACGCAGACGCCCTTGCAGAGCAAACCGGGCGCGACGTCTCGGTGCGGCCGCCGACCCTGCACATTCCCGACACGGCATGCCACCCGGGAGCAGCCCCCAAAGCGGCCCTGTTCTTCGGCGATTACCGCCACGGCCCCAACCCGGAGGCGGCCACTCGCCTCGCTACCGAAGTCTGGCCGCTGGTACGCAACGCACAGCCCGATGCCGAACTGCTACTCGCCGGCCCCAACGAACAGGCGATTCGCAGTTTGCATGGGCTACCCGGCGTGCGGGTCGTCGGCTTCGCGCCAGACCTCGCCAAACTGCTTGGCAGCGCGCGGGTCGTGCTCGCTCCGCTGTGGTCCGGCGGCGGCTTCCGCGTCAAGAATGCCACGGCATTGGCGCACGGCGTCCCGGTCGTCACCAACGAACTGGGCAGCCGCGGCTGCCTCGCCGGCGACCCGGCGTGCCTGATCGGAGAAACGGCTGAGCAACTGGCGATGGCGACCGTGCGACACCTCGCTTCGGCCGAGTTTGCCGAGGCCGCTGGTGCCAAAGCGCGCGAGTGGGCACAAGCACAGTTTGCGCCCGCTGCGGTCGCGCAACGGCAACTCGAACGCATCGAATTGCTGCTGCGTTAGCTCTTCGCGACTAGCTCTTCGCGACTAACTCTTCGCAACTGGGACGTCCGGCGTCGCGGTGTGCGTCGCCTTCTTGGTTTCCTGCTGCGGCTTCTTGCGCAAGCGGAACTTGCGCATCGTCTCCTGCAAGAACGACTCCATCTTCGAAGTCTCCTTGCCGCGGATGAAGTTCCACATGATGCGGAACACGCGAGTCGGGTGGAACAGGAAGCTGTTGAAGTAGAAGTTCGCGACGACCTTGTACTTCCACCGGGTCAGCTGCTTCGCAGTCAACGCGTCGCAGAACTTGCGGTCCTCGCTGAGGAACTTGTTGTGCACGTAGATCGGCAGCTTCAGGAAGGCGTCGGAGTATTCGACCTTGCCTTCGTCCTCGAGCTGGCGCGTAATCTCGGTGTTCGGCAACGGGAAGAAGAAGCCCGCCGAAACATCGTCGATGCCGGCGCGGCCGAGACGGCCTGCTAGCTTGACGGATGCCTTCATGTCGATGGCTTCGTCCGTCGGGTAAGCGAGCACGAAGAACGCGCCGACGTTGAGACCTGCCTTGACCGAAGCCCGCACCGCGCGGAACAGCTTCTTGTCGGTCAGCATCTTCTTCATGTGCTTGCGCGTTCGTTCACTGCCCGATTCGGGCGCGAAGTTGAGCGAACGGCAACCACTGCGAACCAGCAGGGCGGCGACCTCTTCGTCGATGATCTCACTGCGCGTGCCAGCCGGTAGCTGCCACGTGATCTTGAGGCCGCGCTCTTCGACTTCCTTGCAGAACTCGACGACCCAGTCGCGCTTGAGGATGGCGGTCAGGTCTTGGAACGGAAAGTTGGTCGCTCCGTAGTGCTTGTAGTAACTCTCGATCTCGTCGAGCACGTCCTTGGGCGAACGCGCGTACCAACGCGTCGTCCACATGTTGGGCGAACTGCAGTAGGTGCACTGGTAGGGACAGCCACGCGTCGCCAGGATCGGAACCGTCTTGCCGTAGTAGATGCCACTGACGAGGCGGTTGGCCGAGTAGGCCTCGATATCGAACAGCTCCCATGCCGGCCACGGGATCTCGTCGACGTTCTTGATGCGGTCGCGGCGGTCGTTCTTCTGCAACTCGCCTTCGGCATTGTTGAATGCGATGCCGGGAATGACCGTGTGGTCGAGGCCAAGTTCCAATGCGCGGAACAGCGCGACGGCCGTGTCTTCGCCTTCGCCGATGACCAGGTAGTCGATCGGAGCCTGCTCCATCGACAACTCAGGAACGGCCGTAAAGTGCTCTCCGCCGCAGACAATGGGTGTATCCGGGAAGGCGATCTTCACCTTCTGGATCAGCTCGCGCACGATCGGCCAACTGTAGCTCCACATGCTGGTGATGCCGATCGCCTTGGTGTCCTTCGGGATCCGCTCGATGATCTCCTCGGGCGTCAGGCCGAGGCGCCAGATGTCACCATCGGGAACCATCTGTTCGGGCGCTTCGCCCAAGGCATCGATGACCAGCACATCGTGCTTGTCATCGCGCAGCACGGCTGCGATGTAGGCGAGGCCCAACGGCAAGCTTGGCCGGAGAGCCGTGAGGCCGTTCTTATTGATATAGACCGGCGGATGTAGAAGCGTGACCTTCATCTATGGAGGCGTGGTTGTCCCAGGTGTGGGTCGAAAACTATAGCACCCTGATCTAGCCCTGAACTGGGGCCTTTTCCATTCCCGACACTTAACTTCTCGGAAGTTCAGGCGACGTAGCTGGGGTTCGTTCGTCCACCGTGGTCCCAAGTCGGGCCTCAACAGCCGTTCCCCCAACTCGACCGAGTTGCGGCTGCCCCTGAACCGCCGACAAGACCGAGTCAACCCATGCGCAGCCTCGTTGCATCCCTCGCCGTCCTGCTACTGTTTGCCAACGATATTTCTGCCCAGCGTAGAGGCGGAGACATCAAACCCGGTCCATGGACCAAGTCCAAAACACCGGACGGATGGGTTCGTCACCGCACGCGGAACTACCAGATCCAGTCGCAATGCGGCGAGGAGAAGGCCGAGCGTCTCGGCGCGCACATGGAGGTCGCGCACATGGAGGTGATGAACAAGGTCTACCGCCTGATGTTCCGCCCCGGCAAGGACGGCGCCAAACGTCAGGTCATCAAGCTGTTCAAGGATCGCGAGGCCTACCTGCAATACGGTGCACCACCGAGCTCTGCGGCCTACTACAGCCGCGGCGAACGCGAGATGGTCTGCTACGACACCGGCAAGTGGAGTGACGAGCAGCAGGCGGACGGCCCCACCACCGGCGGCAAGCCTTCCGCGGCTGCTCGGCGTCGGCTCGAGCGCCTCAGCAATCTGATGAAGATGGATCTGCTCGGCTGCGCCGCGCACGAAGGCTGGCACCAGTACTTTTCTTGGTACACCGTCTCGCTGACCGCGCCGCTGCCGTCGTGGATCAACGAAGGCATGGGCGATTACTTCTACACGGCGGCACCGAAGGAAGTCAGCGGTCGCAAGGTCCCCGCGCAACTCGGCCGCCTCAACGATGGCCGCTTGATGGTCCTGAAGGCCGCCGTTCGCGCCGGCCGCTACATCGAAGTCGAGAAGTTGATCACGATGTCGAAGAACGCGTTCTATGCCAACGGCAGCGTCTGCTACGCCGAAGGCTGGGCGTTCTGCCAGTTCCTGCTGCACTCCGGCAACAAGAAGTACGCGAAGATCATCCCGAACTTCGTCAAGTACGTGAAGAACGACAGCAACTACGAAGACGTTCGCCAACGCGCCTTCAAGCGCATCGATATGGTGAAGCTCAACACCGAGTTCATGGCCTGGATCGACAAACTAGAGATTCCTGGCGCGGAACAAGCAGACGAAGGCAGCGAAGGCGAGATCTGAGGGGCCCGCGCCGCTACAACGACGGCGTAACCCTCACGTATGAACCTCCATCAGGTCGCCCGCTTGATGGCGGGATTCGCTGGCATCTTCACGCTGGCGCAACTCCCGCCGCTGGTCTCGGCATTCACCGAAGACACGCAAAGCTCCGTCTCACCCTGCACCGGGTTTGTCGTGAGCATCGTCATCGGTTTTGTCGTCGCCGGGTTGTTGTGGTGGTTCGGCAAGCGCGACACGACGCAAGTCTTCCGCAAGGAGACGATCGCTGTCGCCGGACTGTCGTGGTTCCTGGCCGGAGTGCTCGGGGCCGTGCCATTCTTGGCGTCGGGATTGCTCAGCAATCCAATCGACGCGTTCTTCGAAGCGATGAGTGGCCTGACGACCTGTGGCGCCACTGTGCTCGGCCCCCCGAACATGGACATCGTGGATGTCGCGCCAAGCCTGCTGCTGTGGCGCGCGCTGCTGCAGTGGATTGGCGGCATCGGCATTGTCCTGGTGTTCGTGGCGCTGCTGCCGGCAATGGGAGTCACCGCCAAGAACCTGCTGTCGTCCGAGTCCGTTGGCGTCGCGACGGATTCATACCAACCGCGCGCCATCGAGAAGGCACGTCACGTCGCAACGATCTACATCGGCATGACGGTGCTGTGCACGGTCCTACTGGTACTGATTGGTGGCTTCGGCTGGTTCGACGCGATGTGCCACGCCTTCACGGCGATGGCGACCGGCGGCTATTCGACGCGCGGCTCGATCGCCGACTTCGACAGTCTCGGCGGCGAACTCGTGTTGATCGTGTTCATGTTTTTCGCCGGCGCCAGTCTCGCCGTGATCGCGACGCACTTCCGCACCGGCTACCGCTGCATCGGCAAGCTGCTGCAGTCAGCAGAGTTTCGCATCTACACGGCATCGGTTGTGCTGCTCATCAGCATCTTGACGATCGCGCTGGTTGGAGACGGCCAGCCCTTTGCATCGGCGCTGCGCATGGCCTCGTTCAATGGCGTCAGCGTCTTGACCTCCACCGGCTACGCGACGGCAGACTTCCAGGTCTGGCCAACGACCGCAACGTTGGCGTTGTTCATGGCGATGTTCGTCGGCGGCTGTTCGGGCTCCACTGCCGGTGGCTTCAAGCAAGTTCGCTTGCTTGTGATCTTGCGATTGCTCGGCTACACGCTGCGCCACTTCGTGCGCCCCAAGAGCATCGAACGCATCAAACTCGACAATGAAGTGCTGCCTGCGGCGGTGATCTCTTCGATCATTGCGATCGTGCTACTCTGGGTCGTGACCATCATGGTCGGCGCCATTGTGATCAGCTTCGACCCCAACCTGAACTTCATGTCGTCACTCGCCGCTAGCGCCAGCATGGTCGGCTCGTGTGGCCCGGCCCTGTCGCAACCGGACACACTCGATATCGGCCCGTTCGGCGGCTATGGCGACCTGCAGGGCTGGACCAAGATCGTGCTATCGGTGCAGATGGTCTTCGGACGCCTGGAGTTGCTGACGGTGCTGGCGTTGTTCTCGCCGAACTTCTGGCGTCGCTAGCAGCGGCCCAACGTCCGCCGTGCACAACCGCGGCGCACGCCGCTCTCGCTAGCATGAAATGCCGCCAGCAGGCAGCGTCTCGCCAGCAGGCAGCGTCTAGCCAGCAGGCAGGCGCTAGCGATCGTTGAGGATGACCTTCTCGCGACGCTTGAAGATGATCCGCACGGGCACTTCCTGGCAGTCGAAGCGATCACGCAATCGTTGCTCGAGGTAGCGCGTGTATGGCCCCTTGAACAACTTCGGATCGTTGACGAACACGATCACGGAGATCGGCTCCTTGCCAACCTGCGTGCCGTAGAACAGCTTCGGAATGTTGCCGCCGGACGGCATCAGCTTCTCCTTCGCCTTCTGCAGTTCGTCGTTCAACTGCGGGGTCGGCATGTCGCGGCAGGTCTGCTCGCGCAGATCGAACAGCAAGCTGAGCATCTCGGACACGTTGGTGCCCTCGAGCGCCGACAAGAAGACCACGGGTGCGTGGTCGACACCAGGCAGCTGTTGCTTGATGTACTTGTCCCACTTTTCGATGTCGAACGGACCACCGCTCTCCTTCTCGGCTAGGTCGATCTTGTTGCCAACCAGGATCACCGGCTTGCTCTGCTCGACGCAGTATGCAGACAGCGCCTTGTCGACCTGGCTGATCTTGTCGCGCACGTCAAACATGTGCACGCACACGTGCGAACGGCGAATGCTCTCGGTGGCGCGCGAGTGGGCGAACAATTCGATCGCGTGACCAACACTGGCCTTCTTGCGAACCCCAGCCGTATCGATCGCCAACAGCTTGCGGCCTTCGTGCTCGAGTTCGACATCGACTGCATCGCGAGTCGTGCCGGGCACATCGCTGACGATGACGCGCTCTTCCTCAGCAAGGCGATTGAGCATCGTCGACTTGCCGGAGTTGCGCTTGCCGACGATTGCGAACCGCAGTGCGTCGTGATCTTCGTTGGACTCAGCAGCAGCCAACGCTGCCGGCAAGGCGTTGCCGATGCGTTCCATCAAGTCATGAACGCCAAAGCCTTCTTTGGCACTCATCACCGACGGCTCGCCAAAGCCGAGACGCTCCCACTGACTCGCCGAAACCTCGTCGTAGTACGACTCCATCTTGTTGGCGACCAGCAACACCTTGTGCTGCAGTGGCCGCAGGCGGCGGGCAACCATGTCATCGCCCGGCACGGCGCCTTCCTTGCCATCGACCAAGAACAGGATCAGGTCAGCAGTGTCGATCGCAACATGGATCTGCGACTCGACGTGCTCCTTGAGCAGCACTTCGTCGACAAGCCCCAAGCCACCGGTATCGACCAGTTCGAACGCGTATTCATCCGTACGGACAATCACGGAGACTCGGTCACGGGTCACCCCAGCAGTCGGTTCGACGATGGACACACGCCGACCAACCAAACGGTTCATCAGGCTGGACTTGCCGACGTTGGGTCGACCGACAATTGCTACGCGTGGAAGGCTCACTTAAGGGCAAACACCATACGGACAAGCGACCCCTTACTCCAGATGCCTATGTTCTCAGCGCACAATCGTTGGGAAATCGAGCAGCGCCAACCCCGGCTCATTGATGGACATAGCGACGGTGGCACCAATGTCATTGGGCAACCCATTCAAGGCACTCTCCGGAACAACCGATAGCACGGGAGTCAGCGACCAGGAATCGCTGGCAGGAGAAAACACATGTTGGTTCACAACAGCCCAGCGTCGTCTTCGGGCGCCCTGAACGCTACAGCCCCCCTGATTCGCGTTGTCGACGACGAGTCTTCCATCCAGGCGCTGTTCGAGCGCATTGGCCAACTTTGTGGCTTCGAAGTCGATTGCCATAGCACCGCCGCGTCCTTCTTGGCGGCCTATGACGACGAACGACCAGGCTGCCTGGTCATCGATCTCATGCTGCCCGATCGCTCTGGCATCGAAGTGCTGCAAGAGGTCACCGACCGCGGCTGCGAACTGCCCGTTGTATTCATGAGCGGCATGGCTCGCGTCTCGGAAGCCGTAACCGCGCTGAAGCTCGGCAGCATCGACTTCGTAGAGAAGCCGTTTGATGTCCAGCAGATCGCCGAAGTGCTGCGCCGCGCGGTCGACATCGATCTCAACCGACGCCGCCAACACGGCGACCAGAACGACCTGCTCCGCCGGTTCGAGTCGCTGACGCGCCGCGAAAAGCAGGTCATGGAGCAGATCGTGCAGGGCGCCGCCAACAAGGAAGTCGCGGCGAGCCTCGGGCTCAGCCACAAGACCGTCGAAGTGCATCGCGCCAACGTGATGCGCAAGACGCAGGCCGGCTCGCTAGCCGAGTTGGTGCGCCTGCATGTTGCGGCACACATGCTCGAGCAACCGCAACAGGCCTGATCGTCGACTCGCCAAATCCCCAGTTTGCTGATCCCCAGTTTGTTGATCACCAGTTTGCTGATCACCAGCTTGCTGATCCTCGGCCTGCCCGATCTCCAGGCATGGCCGCAGGATGACTGCGCGCCGCTCTCGATGGGGAGCGGAACCGCTGCTCTCAATAGAGCAGCGTAAGAGAAGCCCTGCTCTCAATAGAGCAGCGTAGCCAACCGGCGCCGGAAGGAATCCAGGCGCTCATCGTCCTCTCCGATGATGATGAAGCACAACAACATGGCCCGCCGCGCCAGGCCTTTCTGGAAGTCACGATCCAGCTCGACAGACTCCAGAATCGACGTCATCGCGGGCTCATACTCCCGCGCCAGGAACTGCTGCTTTGCCTGTAGCAACTTCGCGCCAGCCTCACCACCAGTGCTGCCCAGGTCATCGGCAAACCAGGCGAGGGCGCCGGTGATTCGCTCTCCCGCTGCGTGATTGCTGTCCTCCTCTGGGATTCCGGACAGCGCGTCGGTCACCCCGGCTACGTCGCCGGCGGCCGCTGCCGTTCGAGCGCGCTCGAACCGCGCCTCGGGGCTGTTGGGATCGACCACAGGCTCTTCCTCCTCGGTCGGGCTCGCAGCCTCTGGCTGGATGCCGTTCTTCGCCAGGAACTCGACGATCTCCGGCTCGGGCAACAGGCCCTGAAAACCATCAGCTGGCCGCCCCTGCTGCACCAGGACGCAAAACGGAATGCCTTGCACGCCAAAGGCCTCGGCTAGCTCTTGCTCGGTCTGGGTATCCACCTTGCCCAACACAAACCCACCACCGTATTCGTCGGCGAGCTTCTCCAGCACCGGCGCGAGGGTCTTGCACGGCTCGCACCAATCCGCCCAAAAGTCGAGCAGCACAGGCGTTTGCATCGAACGCTCGACCACATCCTTCTGGAACGAGGCGACGGTGATGTTCTGCACGTTGGGTCCGGCCATGGCGCGTCTGTAGGTGCCGGAGGCCGCTACGTCAATGAAGGAACCGGCAGGAAGTCGCTTGTCGTTACGCGAGCCCCACACAAAACGCCCTACATGGCTGCGGTAGCCGCGTGCCATGGAGCCGGCACGGATTGCGCGACTACGGCACGCAAGTTGTCAATGGAAGGTCTCCGACCCGAGGCCACGCACTACCAGGATGGGGTGCGTGAGAGAGAGGCGACCGTAGCCTCGGGTCGGTATCTTCATCTTCCCGCCGCCCTACCTACGGGGGCGCTTGTGAGGCTTGGGTTGGATCGCGCTATGCCGCGACACCGACGGACCCCAACAGGGCGGTCACCAACTCGAGGATGCCATACACCAGCACCGCGAAGCCGAGTTGCACCATCAGGGCGACGGCGGCGCCGCCGCGAGGCAAGCCAAACAGCCCGCACAACCCAAACAGCGACAGGCTGCTGTTGAGCAGGATCATCAACACGGTGGTCAGATCGTTGACCGGCACCATCGCCATCTGCCCGAGACCGGTCATGAGGTACCAAATGCCGAGGCCGAAGCTGCGGCCAACATACGACTCCTCACTACCCGCGACTCGCACCGACAAATGCACGATCAGCCCAAGACCTACCAGCAACATGATGCCGAGGCTGATCCACTGGCTCGGCGCTGCCGGAGCTAACCAAGGATAGGCCCGGTCCAAATTGCCGATCCTGCGCTGCCAATGAGAGCGGCGCTGATCGACCGGCACCGATTCATAGCTGTTCGGGTCAACAGGATCTTGCAGCGGCCCCGTCCAAGTGACGCCCGTGGGCTTCGGCGCAGGTGCGGCAGCTGTTTTGACTACAGGAGCTGACTCTCCAGCCGGCGCAGAAGGAGGCTCCTGCGCCGTCGTAGGATCCTGTTCGGTCGGCTTCTCCACCGGCTTCTCCACCGGCTGTGCACCTGGCTGCGCACTTGGCTGCGCACCTGGCTGCGCACCTTGCTGCGCACCTTGCTGCGCGCCTGGCTGCGCCGCGGGCTCTACACCTTGCTGTGCACCCAACGGGCTCGCCGACTCCTTCGCAACCGGCGGCGCTCCCGAGTTCGTAGGCTCAGGATCGCCGCTGGCCGCGCCTTCGGGAGGTGCCGGGGTCACCGGATCGCCTGACTGTTTGAAGCGACAACTGCGGATCAGCGACGCAGGAACCGTCAGGATCTGGTTGCCGACCTGGATTTCCAGAACCTTGAGGTTCATCGACAGCACGCGCCCTTCCAGGCGTCGACCATCCTCGAGTTGCACGGCTGCCATCCGCTCTTGCGCGGCTACTGGCGCCAGCAGCCCGAACAAAAGCCCTCCTACCAAAGCGATTCGAATCATGCGATCCGAGTCTTCGACGCACCTTGTCGGGAGCTTGAGACGGGGAATCCCGTCGTGAGGCACTTGGCGATGGCAGCGGCCAGTGGCGACAGGATCAACCACGTCCTAACCTTGCCATGCCACGAAATACTGGCTGTGAAACCGCGATCTTCCGCGCTGAGCCCGATGATGAACCGCTTCCAACGACCAGCCGCCTTCACCTTCCTCCTGTGCGCGACCGCCAGTGCGGGACTCACGCTGCAATCCCTGGAGGCCCAAGGCGCGCCTGTCACCGACAGCACCCAGGACAGCAGCAAAGCACAGGACAGTAGCAAGGAACAGAACGGCGTCCCCAATCGTGCGGCGCTGGCCTTGCGGGTCGAGAAGGCGCATGGCGGTGCGAGCGGCAAGATCTCGGCGTTCCGCAGCACCCTCGAACTAGAGCTCACCGACCGTGCCCAAGCCAAGGGCGCCCTCGTTGGCCTGGATGTCACGTTCCTCGAAATCCAAGAACCCAAGCGGAAGCGGCCGACCACGCTGTTGCGATACGAAATCCGCAAGGCGGAAGAACCCATCGTGCGCGGCCAAGACAAGTTCGGGCCGTGGCACCTCGACAAGGGCACGTCCCAAGACCTGACCGCGGCCGGCAAAGAGCGCGATCTCAAGGCCTTCCTCGAGCACAAGAACCTCGCCAAGCAACTGGTGCGCTTCCTGAAACCTGGCGACGTGATTCGCTCGCTGACCAACTGCAGCCAGGTAGAGGATCACCAACTGCTTTGGACGCGTGCCAAGAAGCTCGACACGCTCAAGATCCACGGCAACATCGAGAACTTCCCGATGATGCGCAACGCCGGCGAAGAAGCTCCCGCGCGATTGACGCTCTACATCGACAAGAAGACTGACCGCGTCGTCGCGGTTGACGTCACTCCGATCGTCGCCGGCGAACCGAACGCAAAGCTAGGCGAGCGCATCAAGCTGCAGCAGTTCCAGGAGCGCAATGGTCGCAACGTGCCTCACAAGCTGAGCTACCTGTGGCGCGACAAGGATGGCAACTTGCGCAGCCACGCCAAGGTCAACATCCTGCAGTTGGACTTGACGCCTCGCTTGACGCCGACCGACTTCGATCGCAAGTAGTAGCGCGCAGGTAGTCCCGCGCATGTACTACCGGAAGGCGCAGCTGGCTCGCTAGCAGCGACGACGGAAGTAGCGTTCGAGTTCTGCCGAGCTGAACGTCAACACCGTCGGCCGACCGTGCGGACAGTTGTGTGGATGATCGAGTGTCGCCGCGACGCGCAACAGTTCTTCGATCTCGCCGTCGGTCAATCGATCACCACTCATCACCGAACCGCGGCAGGCCATTGAGTGGAAGCGTTCGGCAATGTGCTCGCCGATCGCACTCTTGCCGTCATCGGACTCGCCCATCGCTAGCGCCCGCACTAGCTGCTTCGGATCGGTCTTGGCGAGCACCGTCGGCATGCCTTGCACTGCGATCGCATTCGGACCGAACGGCTCGAGCAATAGCCCCTCGGACGCAAGTTGCTCCTGCACCGATTCCAGCCAGGCAAGTTCGCCAGGTGTGACCTCTACCACCGCCGGCACCAGCAGTCGCTGGATCTGCACATCGCGTGCGGCGTGCTGCTTCTTCAGTTGTTCGTAGGTGACGCGTTCGTGCAGTGCGTGTTGATCGACGACCAGCAGACCGTCGTCGCCTTCGAGCAACAGATACAGGTCCATGACCTGCAGGAATCGGCCAGCCGCGCGGCGGAACGGATTCGGACGCTCGGCGGAACTCGTTGCCGTTCCCGGTTGTGGTTCCCGGACAATCACCGGCTCAGTTGCGGGCGTTGCCGCCCCATCCGTGGCATCCGTTCGAGCAATGCTTGCGGCCCCGCCGCCCGCCTCAAACAACGAAGGCGTGGCTATCGGAAACCCGGAACGGGCGCGGGGCATCTCCGGGCGGATCTGCATCCCCCCTTCGCTAGCCGACGCTTCGCCCAACGTCATGGTGCGCGCCTGCAGTGCCGTACGCACCGTCGAGTGCAGGCACCCGGCAACCTTGCGCGACTCGACGAACCGCACTTCGGCTTTGCGCGGGTGGATGTTCACGTCGACCTGATCGGGAGGCAGCGCAATCTGCAACACGTAGACCGGAAACCGGCCGCCCATCAAGTACTCGCGGTATGCCTGGCGCACCGCGTGGATGGCGCTCTTCTCACTGGCCAGGCGTCCGTTGACGTAGGTCAACTCGAGCTTGCCATCGCGGCGCGCCAGATCTGGTTCGCCAACCACACCTTCAACCTTGAGCCCGTCGAACTCGCGACTCACCGGCAACAGACCGCGACCGAGGTCACGGCCGAAGCACTGCTGGACGCGCTCGGCCAAGGTGACGTTGCGCGGCAGCCGCAACAGTTCTTTGTCGTCGCTAACCAACGTGAAGTCGACGTCGAGTCGTGCCAACGCCAACTCCGCGACCAACTGCTGGATGCGAGCGCGCTCCGCATGTGGCGCCTTGAGGAAGCGCCGACGGGCCGGCACGTTGAAGAACAAGTCTCGGATTTCGATCCGTGTGCCCGGTGGACTACCACATGGCTGCGGCTTCGTTTCGACGCCACCATCGCAGCGCATCTCCCAGCCTTCTTCGCCATCGGGACGCCGGCTTTGGATGCGCGCGCGGGCAATCGCTCCGATCGAAGCCAACGCTTCACCTCGGAACCCTAGGCTGCCGATGTGCTCGAGGTCGTGCACCGTGGACAGCTTCGAAGTCGCGTGACTTGCGAACGCCAATGGCAAATCTTCGGGCACGAAGCCATCGCCGTCGTCGATCACGGTCAACTCCTCGGCGCCGCCACCGCGAATCTCGACCCGAATGCGCGTGGCACCTGCATCGAGCGAGTTCTCGATCAGTTCTTTGGCGACGGAGACTGGTCGTTCGACGACCTCGCCGGCCGCAATCTGATTGACCACGGCGATCGGTAGCTTCTTGATCACAGTTCGAATTCCTCTGCGGTCTCGATCGGTGCCCGATCGAACCATTGTGCCAAGAACCGTTCGAGCAACACTTCGGCGTCCTCGCCGATCATGCGGCTCTTGCGTTGGCAGGCGTGCAGCGCGGTGACGCCACGATTGAGCTGGGCGATCGTGTTGCACTTGACCTGTTCCAAGAAGCGGTCCGCAAACTGATGCACACCGGCCTTCTTCGGCAAATCCCGCATCGACACGCCGCGATCGAGCAGCAAGCGCCCCTCGTAGACCTTGCCGATCTCACGAAACAGCCAACTGCTGGTGAACGGCAACAGGCCGCCAGAATCCATCGTCTTGCCGTCCTGCTGTTTGACGCCGCGCGCAAACATCGCCGACAACGAACGCTGCGCCGCCTGTCGCTTGCCACACAACACGGCTTCGGCGAACTCGAACGGCGTCGACGCGAAGCTGATGGTCAGCTTGCCAACCAGATCCTTCGGAGCCAACGGCGCGCGCACCGTGTCGACGCCGAACTGATCCCGCACACGTTCCAACTCCGCGAGCAATTCGCCTGGCATCTTGCCGACTTGGGCGATCAACAACAACGCGCTCTCGGCCTCGAACGGCACGCCAAGCTTCTTGCTGACCTGCAGCACCCACTTGCACAGTTCGCCCTCCATTGGGCCGCGGTCCCGGTCGTACGGCAGTTCGTAGAGTTCGCGGAACTCGAACACCGCACCAGCCGCCGCCAGTTGCTTGACCAACGCCGCAGCAACCTTCTTGCGCTTGTCGATCTTGGCCGACTCCAGCAATAGGCCCGAGCCAGCGGGGATCTTCTCGGCGAGTTCGGCAATGGAAGCCGAATGCTTCTTCCACCAATTGGCGCCGCGCCGAACCACGACGAAGGAAGTTCGCGCAAACAAGCCGCCGCCACGCAGGTCCTGAAGTTCGGGCGCGAGCGTGGTGCTAGCGGCCGCAGCATCCCCATCGTCATCGTCAGGCGTTGTCTTGAGGTCGGCACCGTCGACGTTGCGCAGTTCGGCGTCGGCAGGCACGGCCTTCAACAGACGTTCGATCGCCTTGCCGCGGAAGAAGTCGCTTTCGCCGGTGATCATCACGATCGACGGCAAGCCGGCGCGCACGAGTTTGTCGAGCCGACTCAGTTCGATGCTGGGGTTGGGAGCAGCCACAGCTCTACAGATACAGGTCGACGCACCCGGCTGCGAACATCACAACGGCCAACGTGCCGTTGGCGGTAAAGAACGCCGCCTGAATCCGCGACAAGTCGTTTGGACGCAATAGCCGGTGCTGCCAGATCAGCAGGCCTGCGGCCAGCACAACGCCCCCGAGATAGGCCTGCCGCAGACCCACCATCCATCCAAACACGGCAAAGCCAACCGGCGCCAAAACGTGCAAGGATCGGCTGACCCACATGGCACCGCGACGACCAAGCAACACTGGCAGCGAGCGCAGGCCGCGCTGCCGATCGAACTCGTCGTCCTGGCAGGCATACAACACGTCGAAGCCGGCAACCCACAGCGCCACGGCCCCACCGAGGATGAGCGGTGCGTAGAGACGCGGGCCGAAGGCACCGTCGACGGCAAACCAGGCTGCAACAGGCGAAACGCCAAGCGCGACGCCAAGCCACAGGTGGCACAGCGAGGAGAACCGCTTGGCGTAGCTGTAGCCAAGCAACCAGGCCAGTGTCGGGACCCCCAGCCACAAGCACGGCACCGACAACATCCAACAGATCAAAAGGAACGCCGCGCCCGAGACGATCGTCAACGCCAACGCGCTGCGCGCTGAGACGACACCGCTCGGGATTTCGCGATTCTGCGTGCGCGGATTGGCAGCGTCGAGATGGCGGTCGGCGTAGCGGTTGAAAGCCATCGCGGCGGTGCGCGCCGCGACGACCGCGGCAATCACCAACGCAACCAGCCGAACCGACGGCGCACCATCGGTGGCGACCAACAACGACAGTAACGCGAACGGCATCGCGAACACCGAGTGCGACAATTTGACCAAGCCGGCATAGGCCTGCGCTCGTTGCAAGACGGCGTTGCTCATAGCGTCTCGCCTTCGTCCCAGGGCGAGTCCGCCTTTGGGGTCTGCCAGCGTCGCACCAACTGATGCTCGACGCCCAGGCGATCGAGGATCTTACCGACGACAAAGTCCACCAGCTCCGCAATGGACTGGGGCCGTTGGTAGAAGCCAGGCATGGCCGGCAGCATGATGACTCCCATGCGCGCCAATTTGAGCATGTTCTCAAGGTGCAGTTCGGACAACGGCGTCTCGCGCGGCACCACGACCAATGGTCGGCCTTCCTTCAACGCAACATCGGCGGCACGCTCGACCAGGTTACTGGAGAAGCCGTGCGCGATTCGCGCCAGCGTGCCCATGCTGCACGGCACGACAACGGTCGCGGCGAGGCCGGCACTGCCAGATGCTGGCGTCGCTTCCACGGCTTGCAACGCGTGCACGTGCAGATTCGCCTGCAACTCGGCAGCAAACAACGACGCCAGATCCGGCGCGTCATAGTCCACGTCCTCGCCATCTTCGTGCTTGAGCACGCGCAACGCGGCACCCGTGGCGCACAAATGCACGGTGTGACCCAGCGTCAGCAACACCTCGACGAGTCGCCGGCCGTAGCGACTACCACTGCCACCCGACCAGCACACGGCATAGCTTCGCAACTCGGAATCTTCGACGCGTATTTGCATTCGATCGACGGAACAACCGCTCAGGGTCGTAGGTAGAAGTACATGTTGTAAACGGTATGGGTGTAGACGCAGACGCCGTAACCGCGCGCCCACATCAATAGCCCGAGCAACACGCCCGCCATGGTGCGGAAGACGAAGCGGCCGCGATCAAATGGCTCGCCACACAAGTGGTGGAACCACGAGAACACCAACGCGCTGACCACGATGGCAAACGCGCCAGCAACCCACCACGGCATGCCCCAACCGCGCACGGCACGCATGCCGATCCAGACCAACGCCGACATCAGAGCAAGGCGGAAGACCAACTCTTCAAAGATGCCTGCGCCCATCGAGCCAACCAGGTTGGCGACCATCGATTCCGCTGGCGGGGTCATCGACAGCAAGCGGTTGGCTGACGACGTCATCGCCGAGGCGATCGGGCCGAGCATCACCCCGTAGACAAGGCCTTCCAGAGCGATCACGGCAGCCACCCGTGACCACGGCACCTTGTGCTTGATCAACGAACGCGCGGCGAGCGTGATCATGAAGACGAAGGCGGCACTGACGTAGAGATGGGCGTTCGGTCCGAGTCGGCCAACCTGCTGCAGCAACAACAACTCCGCGCCGTTGCGCTCGTCTGGCGCAAGCTGCCACCGCATGACCATGTAGCACAGCCACAGCGGCATCACTGCGAACAACCCCATGGTTGGTTCGCGGGACCAATGAAAGTAGCCGGTGGGCCGTTGGGCCAGAGCTACTTCAATTTGATCAGGCTCGCGGGACTTCGCCACGGTAGATGGCGGCAATGCCGCCGGTCAGCAAGCGCTGGCGAGGCGACTGCAAGCCAGCCTCCTGCATCAGCTCGAGGAACGCAGAACGCTCCGGAAAGGCTTGCACCGAGTCGTGTAGATAGGTGTAGGCGTCGTTCTTGGTGCCACTGATCCATTTGCCAAGGCGCGGCAGCACCCGACGGAAGTAGAACTGATACAGCGACGCGAACACCGGGACGCGCGGCTTGCAGAACTCAAGCACGACAACCCGCCCACCCGGACGAACGACGCGCGCCATCTCACGCAACGCCACCACCGGGTCGGCGACATTGCGGATCCCGAACGCGACCGTCGTGAAGTCGAACTGATCGTCACCGAACGGCAGGTTCATTGCATCGCCCGCCAGAAAGTTGGCATGCGGACCAGCCTGCGGCTGCTTGTGATGCGTGTGCAGAAGCATCGGCGCACAGAAGTCGGCTCCGATCATCGAGGCACCTGCGCGCTGCAGGGCGAAGCACAGATCGCCGGTGCCAGAACATACATCGAGACCGCGCTCGCCAGCTTGCACGTCAACGGTGCGCACCGTGCGCTTGCGCCACATGACATCAATGCCCATCGACAGCGCACGGTTCGCGCGGTCGTAGCCCGGCGCGACCTCGGCGAACATCTGCTGGATGGTGGTTGCGTCGGGCATCGTCTGCCGGATTCTGCGGAAACCTACGGCCAAGCTCAACGACTCGTTGCGAGAGCTCAGCAAGGAACACTGAAAACACGCCGCAAGTCGACGCGCCCATGTTGGGCAACGCCAGGGATCGTCCCGGAATTCAAAACGCCCGGCGCTACTCAGTAGCGACGGGCGTTTTGATGCGGCCCGCGAACGGGCCGCCCTCAGGCCTTCAGATCCAGGCCTGATCGACTACTGGCGCCAGTAGTTCGCCACCACGCGCACGCCAGGCACCGCGATCGTCGCGATGCGCGTGCCCGTCGAGATCTCGAAGACGTCGACGTTGCCGACATCAGAGAGCGCCACGAACAGCAGACGCGGCGTCGAAGCGAAGACCGGACCAAGCTTCACCACGTGCTTACCCGAGTGGAAGTAAGGCGTCGTCGAGAAGTTCGGCGCGTAGATGGTCGTCTGACCCGCGATCGAGCCGGCGTTGATCATGTCGTCGTAGGCCAAGTCGATGATCGAGTTACCCGACATCTGGTCCACGAACGAACCCGGCGCTGGCGTGCCACCGATGCGCTGCACAACCGTCCATTCCTTTTGACGGTAGGTCGGCGGCAGGATGAAGCCACCCGAAGACGGGTTCAGCGGCAACGGGCCGGCCGGCGAACTGGTCAGCGACAGGCGCGAAACCTGACCGAGACCCGATTGGTCGGTGTGACCGATCAGCACGCCACCTTGGCCAGCGTTGAAGTCGAACAACATCGACTTGGCGCGCGGGAACGAAACGTTCGTCACCAGGCCAATGATGTCGTTGAAGCCAATGCCGTTGACGCCGTCAGGACCCGACTCGTAGATGGCAACCGTGCCGTTCGAGTTGAGGACGTAGGCGAAGTAGACACCCGAGCCGTTGCCGGTCGCGGCGTAACGCTCGGTGCAGACCACGTCGATCGGACCGTTCAGGAAGCCACCGAGCGTGCGACGAACCGTGAAGTCCAGCGCGCTGATGATGGTCAGCTGGTTGGCTTCGGTCGACACCGCAACGATGTCTTCGCCATCCGGCTGCCATGCGACACCCGTCGGACCACTTTCCACGCGCGTCTCCGCGACGATCGTGTGGAAGTTCGAGCTGGTCGGGTCAATGTCGATGAACGTGACCGTCGCGCTAGCGAAGTTCGTGACCGCCAAGCGAGTCATGTTCGGCGACATCGCCATGCTGACCGGGTCCGACAGCTGGATCGTGTCGAGCACCGTGAACCGGTTGCTGTTGACGATGATCACCTGACGGTTGTCACGATCGAGCACGTAGAGGAAGTGGCCAACCTGCTGACGCGACGTGAACGGGCAGAACGGCGGCGGCGGCGGCGGCGACGCCGGTGGCGGCTGCGGGCCAACGAACACACCCATGAAGGTCGTGCCGTAGACACCCAGTTCGTTCTGAACCGAGGAGAACGGGTTGCCGACACCGAGCAGGTTCAGACCGACCGCGAGGCAGGTCGCAGCGGGACCACCCGTGACCAGCGCACCCGGGGGACCGAGCGACGACTTCACTGCCGGCTCTTCTCCGAAGATCGCGCGGTTCGGGTTTGGCGGCGGGAAGATCAGGCGCGGCGGATTCGGGATCGGCGGCTGGGTAATCGTGTTACCCGACTGCACGAGGCCGAGTGCCTCATTGACCTGGTTGGAACGGCTGGCGTTCCGGTTGATGTTCTCGTTGTTGTAGATCAGGTCGAGCGGCGCGCCGATGTGGATATCGGTGACGTCACTGACGATCGGATCCTTGATCAGGCGCGTGCCACCATTGGTGTCTTGCGTCAGCGTCAGCACACCCGAACCACCGGCATCGAGGTTTGACGTGCCTGGGGCCATCGACGGGACGATGCCAGGAACACCGATGTTCGGACTCAGCGGCCAGCGCGTGTTGTTGATGTCACCCGTGCCTTGGCCGTAGCCATTGAGGTCGAGCACACTGACACCTGGCTCGGCACCACCGAGACCGATGTAGATGACTTCCGGCGAAACCGGCGCATTGACCAAACCAGGACCTTGACCCGTCGTGTAGGACGTCGTCACCGGCGTGCCGATCAAGTCGCCATTGAGGCTCGTGATCGTCGTGCTCTGCACAGTGACGTCGACTCGCGACTGACCAGGCAGGTTGTAGGCAGGACGAACGATGTAGTTCATCAAGTCGCCGTAGCTGACCGGGTCCGCGTAGTAGATGACCGGGAACGTCGAAGCCGACGAGGTCACCTGCAGCGAAACACCGCCGGTCGGTGGGGTGAACAACGTCGGATCGAAGAACGCACCGACTTCACCCGGCTGCACCGGCTTGTTGAACTTGACCAGGATCGTGCCGGTCGGGTCGATGCCCGTCTGGCCGTTGCCGGGGCTGATCTGTGGCACGGACGTGTAGCCGAGCACTTCTGGTGGATCCGCATCAGGCCCCACGGTTGTCGCCACGCCAACTTCCTGCTCGAGGATGTCGTTCTCCGTGTCGCGCACCGCGTTGGTGACGATCAACCGCAGCAAGCGGTTGTTGGGGAACGTCTCGAACGGGGCCGTCAGGTCGCCATTGCTATCCGCAACGAACGTGAACGACTTATTGGACACCAGGTCGGCAGAACCGGGGTAGGTCGGGAAGCCGTTGGCGCGCGAATCGAGGATCGTGACGGAGTTGCCGTTGGCTTCAACCGCCTTGACCTTCACCAGCGTGCCACCTTCGTTGTAGTAGGTGAAGCCATTGACGAAGCCGCGCCCCTGCACTGCGATGGTCGTCTCGGTCGACGGATCGTAGGCGAGCACGTTGAGCGCGCCCGACAGGCCGGAGTTCGACTGGTCCGCCAGCAAGTCGCTGAGGATCGAGTCGACGTCGAGCTTGTGGCTGAACGCGAAGTGCAGGAAGTGGTTGCCCGGATCACCGTTCGGCAGCACTGCTGTCGTCGGCAGGGTAGCTACTGGGAGCACCCCGTTGTTGCCGTTGACGAACTGCTTGAGGGTGGTCTCGCTTTCGATATTGACGACCGTCGACGTGGGATTGCCGAACGAGTCCGTCGTGCGAATGCGGTAGGGATAGACGCTGCCTGAACCGGTGCTGATTCCTGTTACCAGGAAGTCGCCGCGATTGTCAGGGTCGCCTTTTCCGCCGCCGCTGCAACCGCTGGCGCCCATCGCAAATGCGATGAGGCCGGCAACCGCGAACGTGGAGAGGGTGCGAACGGCGGGAGAAGCCGGTCGCGACCGATGCGTAGGGTTGGCTTTCATTGGATGGGATCCGCCCTGGACAAGGGCGGTAGGGTCTACTCCGGGACGAGTCGAGCCAGAAGCCGTAGAACGTTACTTCGCTTACAGTTCCATGCAAGCGAACTCCGCCTGTCACGGTCCGGCTCGATGCCCGGTTAGATGGTAGAACGCAAACGCGGTGCCAAAGCCGTTACCCCCCCGCGACTTTCCCGATCGGGGCGGCCAAGCGACTCACGGGTGCACCCCGATATTCGCTGCTAGACACTGTAATAAATATACTTACGCTGTTTCCGGCAACGCTTCGGCGAGGCATGTGTGAAACCGCACACCGTGCGCGAGCGCTCATGCACGGGCTCATCATAGACGTTCGCGCTCGCACAGAACCAACTTGAGACCGGCGATCTTCGCCCCACCAAACAAGGCGATCCGTCACCCGCGCAATGCCATTAGCGTCCCCCACCATGCAATCCCCGCTGTGCCTTCGTTTGCTGACGCGGCTGCACGCGACCGCCATCGTGCTCGCCTGCTGCTTTGCCGCAACCACGCTTGGCGCGCAAACGCGCATTGCCTGCCTCGGCGACTCGATCACCTACGGCGCCCGTATCGCCGATCGCGAACACAGCTCGTATCCCGGCTGGCTCAACGACTTCCTCGGCCAACCTTGCGAAGTGCGCAACTTCGGCGTCGGCGGCGCAACCTTGCTGTCTGCAGCGGACAGGCCCTACACCGAGACCAAAGCGTTTCGCGAGGCGCTCGCCTGGCAACCGGAGATCGCGTTCGTGATCCTTGGCACCAACGACACGTGTGAGAACGAACGGCGTCACAACTGGCGACACGCGGACAACCTCGCTGCCGATGCAGCCAAGCTGGTCAAGCAGCTACAGGCCGCGCGCAAGGACATGCGCATCGTGCTGTGCTCGCCGACGCCGATGTTCGCCAACAAGCGCGGACTCAAGCCAGAACGGCAAGCCGACCTCGAAGTGCGCGGCAAACGCTTGGCTGCCTGTGCACTCGCAATGCAGAAGGTCGCCGAGGAATCGCCTGACGTCGAGTACCTCGAACTGCGCAACACACTGCTCGCAGAGCACGTCAGTGACGGCGTACACCCGACCGCGTTCGGCGCCGAGCGCATCGCACGTCGCATCGCCGAAGCCATTGCATCGCCACTTACATCGACCTCCTTGCAACGCGGTCGACTGGAACGCGAGCTCAAGACCTTAGGCATCGCAACCAAGTCAGCTTCGTTTCACGGATTCGACGGCATCACCTTCCAACTGCCACAGACTTCGGCAGCGTGCCGCGTGTTCTTTCCGATAGGCGTTGCCAAAGGCACGCCATGGATTCTGCGCGCACGGTTCTTCGGCCATCAACCAGCGCTCGACCTTGCCCTGCTAGAACGCGGCTTTCACCTCGTCTACTGCGACGTCAGCAACTTGTACGGCGCCGACCCCGCGATCGATCGCTACTACGAACTACACTCCCTGCTCGAAGACGCCCGATTCCACCAACGCGCTGTACTCGAAGGCATGAGCCGTGGCGGCCTGTCGATCATCAACTGGGCGCTTCGATTCCCACAACGAGTTGCCGCGATCTACGGTGACAACCCCGTCGTCGACATCCACTCCTGGCCCGGTGGCGTTACCGGCAAGCGGTCCGATGTCGATTGGCAACGGTGCATGGAGGCATACGGCCTTGACGCAACTACCGCGAAGAACTGGCGGCCACCAGCCGCTGAGCAATTGCGGAGCCTGGCGATCGAACGAGTTCCGATGATGCTCGTCTTGGGCCTCGACGATGACGTTGTCCCGTGTCAGGAGAATGGGGAACTGTTGGCGCAGCGCTACGCGGAAGTTGGTGGCAAAGTCGACGTGTTCCGCAAGCCCGGCAACGGACACCACCCTCACGGCTTGCATCCGGTAGACCCGCTGTTGCGCCTGATCCAGAGCGCAACCGGGTTTCCGCAGCGCGTCAGCACCACGCCAGCGCCATCCGTAGAGTACCGCAATGGCGCAGGATGGCATGGCGACAGCTGGCGAACCCAAGTAAGCAAAATGCGCGCACTGGCACAGGAGAATCGTCACACCCCGATCGCGTTCCTTGGTGACTCCATCACGCAAGGATTGACCGGGTCTCGCGATCGCCTCGCGAAGGCCGACGGCACCCGCGCAATCGATCAGGCGTTCGGCGTGCACGGAGCGATCTCGCTGGGGCTCAGCGGCGACCGCACCGAACATGTGCTTTTCCGAATCCAACACGGCGCGCTGAGTCAACTCGCGGCGAAGGTCATCGTGCTCCAGATCGGTGTCAACAATGTCGTGACCGGCAAGCACACAGCGGACGAAGTGTTCGATGGCATTCGGTCCGTCGTCAGGGCCTTGCAGAGGACCTGTCCCAGTTCGCACGTGCTCGTATGCGGTCCGTTCCCGGCCGGCACGCGCGACTCCGCAACGCGACGGACCATCGACGCGATCCACGAACGACTGCCGTCGCTGATCCGTCGCAGTGCAGTTCGCAGGAAGTCGTGGCAGATCCCCGTCAGCTATCTCGACCTGCGGAAGGTGTTCCTCAACGACGATGGCACCTGCAACCTGGAGATGATGCGCAGCGATCGCATCCACATCACGCCCAAAGGCCAACGCGCCTGGATGAAGGCCATCGCGCCACAGATTGCACCGTTGCTCGAACATCACTAACGACTCGAACGCGCAACCAGGTCCGGCGTCCGCTAACGTGTTGCGCGATGCGCGACCTGCTCGCCGACTACCGAAAGAAGCGCGACTTCGGGGCCACACCCGAACCGGATCCCGCAGCGCCGATCGCGCGCGACGACAACGTGTTCGTCGTGCACCGCCACGAAGCACGCAACCTGCACTACGACCTGCGCCTCGAACACGAGGGCGTGCTCAAGTCGTGGGCGGTGCCGCGCGGCTTCTCGTATGCGCCCGCGGAGAAGCGGCTCGCCGTGCGCACCGAAGACCACCCGATCGAATACGAGCACTTCCACGGCCGCATCCCCAAGGGCCAGTATGGCGCCGGCACGATGACGATCTGGGATCGCGGCACCTATGAACTGGTCAAGATCCCAACCTGGGAAGAGGCCCTCAAGAAGGGCGAACTCAAGATCATGCTCTACGGCAAACGGCTGCGCGGTGAATGGCACCTCGTGCGCACCAAACAGGCGAAGAACAGTTGGTTGTTGTTCAAATCGAAGGACCGCTTCAGCGGTCCTGATCGCGACTCCCTGCTCGGCGTCGACCTCGACGACGCCAAGCTGCATGACATTGCGCTGCCAATGCAGCCGATGGTTCACTCAGCCGAGCGCGCGACCTTCCGCGATCCACGTTGGCTGTTCGAAATGGAGTTCGCGGGACGCCGAACGCTAGCGCAGAAGGCGTTCGGCGAGGTCACGCTGACCGCACTCGAGAAGGTGCCACCGCGCATCGCTGCAGGACTCGCCAAGCTACGCTCTGATGTTGCGTTGCTCGACGGCATGTTGGTCGCGACCGATCAAGACGGCAAGCCGAGTAAGCAAGCACTGCTTGACGCACTGGCCAACGACCAACTCGACAACATCTCGTTCTATGCGTTCGACTTGCTGCAGTGGGAAGACTACGACCTGCGCAGCTTGCCACTCGTCGATCGCAAGGCTGGCCTCCGGGCCGTGCTCAGCGAACATCCCGGTGTGTTGTTTGTCGACCACGTGACTGGCGATGGCCCGGCGCTGATGCGCGTGATCGCCGACGCAGGCTTGCCGGCGGCAATCGCGAAACGAGCCGCTTCGAGCTACGTCGACGCAGCCAGCGACGACTGGGTCCGCATTCCAGTCGGTTCTGATGCAGAGAGCACCGACGCCCCCGCCACCGCGCCAAAGTTGCTCACCAGCAAGAAGTCTCGATTCAAGCCCACCAACCTCGGCAAGGTATACTGGCCGGCAGAAGGCTTCACCAAGGGCGACCTGCTCGCCTACTACCACGCCGTTGCCGACGTGCTTCTGCCCCACTTGCAGAACCGCCCCGTGCACTTCAATCGCTTCCCCGACGGCATCGACGGCAAGTCGTTCTACCAACGCGAAGTCAAGGAAGGCACGCCCGATTGGGTCGGTTCGGTCGATGTGCCGCACGACGGGCAGATGGTCGCGCACCACGTCATCAACGACCGCGACTCGCTGTTGTATGCGGCAAACCTCGGCAGCATCGACCTGCATCCGTGGCTCTCGAGCGTCGGTTCGTTCGACGAACCGGACTACGCCGTGCTCGACCTCGACCCGAAGGAGGCACCGTGGCGCGATGTGATTCGCATCGCGCGGGCCGCCGGCAAACTGCTGCGCGGCATCGGACTCCGGCCATTGCTGAAGACCTCGGGCAAGACCGGCATCCACATCTTCGTGCCGCTGCAACGCGGCTACACCTACGACCATTCGAAGATGTTTCTCGAAGCCGTCGCGCGCGTCTTGGTGCGGGATCTCGGCGACATCGCGACCGTCGAGCGCATGCCGCAGAATCGCGAAGGCAAGGTCTACTTGGACTTCCTGCAGAACCGCAAGAGCCAGACGATCGTGCCGCCATACTCGGCGCGTCCGGTGCGCGGTGGCTGTGTCTCGGCGCCGCTTTTGTGGGATGAACTCGAAGACCACGACCTGACGCCGCAACGCTTCACGATTCAAACGATGCCGGAGCGTGTCGCTGAGCGCGGTGACCTGTTTGCGAAGGCGCTGACCGACAAGCAGGACTTGATGCCGGCGATTGCCGCGCTGGAAGATGTGCTCAAGCATGGTTAGCCGCATCGCCACCGTGCTGATGGCAACCCTGGCGCTAGCAGCGTGCGGAACTCACCGTGCAACGGGTGCGCTCGGCGAAGCAGCACTCGCGCGCTACGACGAACTCTGCAAGTTCTTGCCGCCAGACATGCAGAGCTACTGGTTCTCCGATTGGGCGACGCACCCGGTAAACGGCAGGGCAATCGCACCGCAGAGAATCGCGCGAGCGGCATCCGATTTCCAATCGCCGCCACACATCCCCGGTGTTGGCAAGCAAGTCTCCGTGGAGGTCACGGACTACGGCATAGGCAACCAAGCGGCACACGAGAAACAGCGTGACGACACGTGGATTGCGGACGTGCCCGTTGCTGGACATCCGACCTGGCAGGTGCGGCGTGACTCTGAGGAAGGGCAGACATGGTGGCAGGCGTTTGTCGATTCACGCTACGAAGTCAGCGCCACGTCTCGCCCGTTGCTACTGCGTGCCCTTGAGAGATCCGGCAACCGCGCTTCGCAACTGGCCTTTGTCCCCGATCTCTCGGTGCTCGCCGACAATCCATCGGACGTAGTGTTCTGTCGCCCACGGCCGCAGCCAACGACACCCTTTGGCGGCCCGTCACCGACCAGCGTTCTGGTTGCGCAAGTGCACCCAGAAGAACGCCGCCTCGAAGTCTTCGCGGTCAGCCGCCAACTGCAAATCGAAGACTACTACGGCATGCACGGCGACCCGGTGATTGAAGAAACGGTCAAGCAAGACCGCTACTACGTATTCAGCATGCAGTTCTCAGAGCCAGCATCCTGGCATCTACACCTGGTGATGCTGTTCGGAACGCACTTCGCGATCTGACTCTTGCCCTCACGCGGGCCACACTCGACGATGCGAGCATGCGCTTCCACCTCGCCCTCGCCGCCCTGCTGACAACCGCCGCGGTTCCGAGCCAACAAACCGAAGGCCTGGTGCTGGTCGAAGCAGAGTCGTTTGAGGACACCGGCGGCTGGGTGGTCGACCAACAGTTCATGGACTTCATGGGCTCGCCCTATGTGCTAGCGCACGGACTTGGCATTCCGGTTCAAGATGCGAAGACCGAAGTCACATTTGCGAGCGCCGGGAGCTACCGCGTCTGGGTTCGCACCCGCGATTGGGTCGCGCCGTGGCAAGCAGCGGGTGCGCCGGGCCGGTTCGAACTGCAACTGAATGGCACGTCGCTGACCACGACGTTTGGCACCAAAGGCGCGGACTGGCATTGGCAAGACGGAGGCGTTGTCGAGGTCACAACCAAGACAACGTTGACGCTGCATGACCTGACGGGCTTCGAAGGTCGCTGCGACGCGATCCTGTTCAGCAAGGACCTGAGCTTGCAACCACCGCACGGCGGCGAACAACTCGCGATACTGCGCGGCAAGTTGCTTGGCTGGGATCATGCGCCTGCCGACGGTGGCACGTTTGACCTGGTGGTCGTCGGTGGCGGCATTGCCGGAACCAGCGCGGCGATCACTGCCGCGCGACTCGGTTGCAAGGTGGCGCTGATCCAAGATCGACCGGTGCTCGGCGGCAATGGCAGCAGTGAAGTACGCGTCTGGCCAGAAGGGCATACCAATCACTTGCCCTACCCACACATCGGCGATGTGGTTCGCGAACTGGTTCGCAAGAAGACCGGCAACGACGGCAACGCCCGCAACCGGGACATCTACAACGACCATCGCAAGCTGGACCTGGCGCGCGCCGAACCCAACTTGACGCTGCTGCTCGAACATCGCGCCAACGGTGCCAAGCACGAGCAGGGCCACATCACCGCCGTGCGCGCGCAGCACACGCGCAGCGGTCGTCGCCAACTGGTACGCGGCCGCTGGTTCCTCGACTCGACCGGCGATGGCGTGCTCGGTGCGCTGGTCGGTGCGGACTTCGAGATGACCCACGAAGGCCACATGGGCGTCAGCAATCTGTGGAACGTCGGCGAGGTCGAGAAGAACGAATACCAACTGCTGTGTGAGTGTGAAGACGACGACCCGATGTCGTTGAACTTCGTCAAGTCCAACGAGCCGGCACCATTTCCGCGCTGCCCGTGGGCCGTCGATCTCAGCGAAAAGCCGTTCCCCGGTCGCAAGGCTCCGAAAGACGGCAAGCGCGGCATGGCCAACCTGTCGCAGCTCGGCGGCTGGTTCTGGGAGACAGGCTTTGACCGGCACCCGATCACCGATCTCGAACGCATGCGCGACCAGAACCTGCGCGCGATGTATGGCGCGTGGGACGCGCTGAAGAACGTCGACGGCCAATACCCCAAGCAACGACTGAAGTGGGCCGCGTTCATCGCCGGCAAGCGCGAGTCAAGGCGACTACTTGGCGATGTCATTGTCACCGGCAAGGACTTCCACGATCTCAAGCCGTTCGAAGACGCCGCGTTCCCATGCACGTGGCACATCGACCTGCACTTCCCGAAAGCGCAGTTCCAGAAAGGCCACGAAGGTGACGAGTTCATCTCCGACTACACGCGAGGCGTTGGCTACAAGTACAAGGGACCCTACTGGGCTCCTTACCGCGCACTCTACAGCCGCAACATCGACAACCTGTTCATGGCCGGACGCGACATCAGCGTCACCCACGAAGCTCTCGGTGCCGTTCGTGTCATGCAGACGTGCGGCATGATGGGAGAAATCGTCGGCATGGCGGCATCCCTGTGCAAGCAGCACGACTGCAACCCGCGCGCGATCTACACGCAGCACCTCGCAGAACTGAAGGTGTTGATGAAGCGCGGCGCAGGCAAGGCAGCGCGCGCCAAGTAGCAGGCGCGTCAAGCAACCAACGCAACAGTAGCCGGCGCGACGTCAACCTACGCGCCGCCAGCCAGCTCTACAGTAGCTACCGACGTCTACGAGCCGCCGTTCGTGCGCAACCGTTGCCGGACCTGTTCCGCCCAACGCGAGTTCGGATCGAACGTCAGGTAGGCGCGCCAGTGGGTGCGGGCACGTTCGAGGTCGCCGACCACGGCGAGCGCCTCGGCCAGGTTGTAGTGCGCGTCGGCGTAGTGCGGCACGATCTCCAAAGCACGGCCTAGAGCTTCGACTGCACCTTGGCGATCGCCGACTTCCCCGCGCACGATGCCGAGGTTGTTCCACGCCTCGGCATAGTCGGGCGCACGCGCAATCGCGGCGGCGAATTGATCGACCGCTTCCTTGCGGCGACGCAACTCGTAGTAGCAGTTACCCAGATTGAAGTGGGTTTCGGCACTACCAACCGGTAGCGCGTGTTCATACGCGCGAACGGCATCCTCAAGTCGACCAGCTGCTTCGGCATCGACGCCGATCGCGAACCAGTCTTGGGCACTGCGCAATTGCGGCAACGGTTCGGACTCGGTTTCGGCGGCCGCCGAAAAGTCGAACACCATCTGCCCCGTCTGTTCGACCAGGCGACCATCCGGCGCTCGCACGGTGACGCGCTTGGTGCCGATACTGGCCAACAGCCCGGTGAGTGCCGCATCCGGATCGGGCACGACCGTGCGCGCCAACTGCCACGCGCGTGCGATGCGCGGCGCCGACCAGCCGGCCCGCCACAGTTCCGCCAGGGTCCGCACCGTGCCAACCGAACGGAACGCAAAGCGGCGCACCGAGCCACGCATCGGCTGCAACAGACCGCGCTCCTGCCAACGCTTGATGACGCTGACCGGCAAGCCGCAGAGCTCGGCCAACTCGTCGACGCCGAAGGTGCGTTCGCTGCCGCCGTCGCTCCTCACGAGTCGTCTCCCGCCACGAGTCCCTTGAACACCGGCGCCCGCAGATTGCCGCTGTTGGTCCGTTCGAGATAGCTGACCGTGCAGAAGATGCCCGGCTGCACCCAGCAACCGGTCATGCCGGTCTCAATCAACGGCGCATCTGCGGCGCGCGCAAACAGCAGCTCGCGCAGTTCGCGACGCTGGGTTTCGCCGATCCCAGAACCAACTCGACCAACGCATTGCAGTTCGCCGTCGAAGTCCGTCGCAACGATCAGCGACTTGAAGTCGCGCGGACCGTCGGGCTCATAGCCGAGCACCAGGCAATGGATCGACTTGATCGGTTTGATCTTCTGCCACGCATCGCCGCGCTGGCCAGGCTGATACGGCGCGTCCAGACGCTTCGCAACAATGCCTTCGACCTGCTGTTCGCTGGCTGCTTCGAACAAGGCCAACCCATCGCCAACCACGCCGTCCGAAGCCATCAGGCGAGGTTGCCCGGCCGCCTTCACGGTCTCCAGCAATCGCTCCCGACGCACGGTCAGCGGCGCGTCGAGTAGCGACTCACCACGAGCGTAGAGCATGTCGAACGCAACGTAGACCACGGGGTTCTTCTTGGCCGCGGCAGCAACGCCTGCGGCAGACGCATTCTCGCGAGACAGGATCGCGCGAAACTCGGGGCGCCCATCTTCGCGCAACACCACCAGCTCACCGTCGAGCACCGTGCCCGCCGGCAGGTCGGCCAAAAACGTCAGCTCTGGATACCGTGTCGCCAAATCGCGGCGGCGGCGACCGTGCATGCGCAGTCCGTCGTCGTCGACGTAGCTGATCGCCCGCACGCCATCCCACTTCAACTCGAATAGGTGGTCCGGCGAATCAAACGCATTACCAATCTTCGCAAGCATCGGCTCGATGTGTTCAGGCAGCTGCAACACGCCCCCCGTGATCACTCGCCCTGAGCCTTCTTGGAACGCTTCTTCTTGCCGGCGCTCGGCGCCAGCTTCTTAGCGGCCGCGGCATCATCCGCGGGTGCCCCATCGCTGGCATCTTGGCCGGCATCTTCTTCGCCCACTTGCTTGGCCTGCGCTTCGGCGACGCTCTTCTTCAGCGCGTCCATCAAGTTGAGGATCTTCGGCTCTTCGTGATCCGGCGCCTGCACGATCTCTTCGCCGGCGACTTTCATTTCGATCAGCTTCTTGAGCTTCTGCACATACGTGTCGGTGTAGCTGTCGAAGTCAAACTCGGCGAGCTTGGACGCGCCAATCAGCGTGTCGGTCAGCGCCACTTCTTCGGGCTTGAACTCGATCTGCTCGATCTCGTTCTGGTAGTCGTCGATCTTGCGAACCTTGGCCGGGTAGTGCAGGCCGAACATGACCAGCATGCGATCGATGGCGCGCACGACGACCAGCTGCTCACGGCCGGACATGACCACCTGCGCAATGGCGCAGACCTCACTCTTCTGCATGCCTTCGCGCAGCAGTTGGTAAGGCCGCTCGCCGGCGACGCCATCCGGCATCAAGTAGTGCGCCTTGCCCGCGTAGAAGCGACTGTCGATCGCATCGACTGGAATGAAGCCATCGATGCCCACCGACCGTTCGGTCTTGGTGCGCAGCTTGTCGATGTCTTCGGGTTCGACGACGACGTATTGATCCTTCTGGTGCTCGTAGCCGCTGACGATGCCGTCGCTCTTGAGCTCACCGTGCTCGGGGCAGACCTTTTGGTATTTGACCCGCGAGTGGCAGTCCTTGTGCAGTTGGTTCAAACGAACTTCACTGCTGGAGTCATTGACGGTGAAGGCCTTCACCGGCACCGACACCAAACTCAACTTCAAGAAACCCTTCCAGGACGTACGTGATGGGACTGCCATGACATTCCTCGAGGCGATGACCAAACGGAACGGCAGCAGGATACCAGTGATCCTGCGATTCCGTCGCAACTAAAGGGCGAGGAAACGCCGCGCCAAGGCGGGCCCGGCGCACGAGTCCTCATGCTTGAAGAACACGAACGCTTCGTTGGCACCGGACTCTGCGATGCGATCGCGCCACTTCCGCAGTTCGTCATCACCGTATGACGAGCGGCGCAGACGCAGGTAGAGCCACGGCGCGCCAGCAGCCAATTCGGGCTCTTCGGCATCGTCTTTGTCGCTGACAACGGCGGTCGAACCGTGTTGGTGCAGCAGGTCGAAGACCGCTGCCTCGCTCCAACTCTCATGCACAAACTCGAACGCCGTGTTGATGTCCTTGGGCTGCTCCTCAAGGAATGCCCGTAGCACCTCAAGGTCACAACGCACGAACTTGGGCAGCTGATAGAAGACGCAACCGAGCTTCGCGCGAAGCGGCAAAAGCATCTTGAACAGATGTTCCAACAGCTCGCCGCAATCGACCAATTTGTTCGACCAGGTGAAGCGCCGTGGTGCCTTGATCGCAAACCGGAAGTTGTCGGGCACTTGTTCACTCCATGCGGTGACATTCTTCTCCGTCGGCATTCGATAGAACGTGTTGTTCAGTTCGACGCTCGGCAACTGGCTCGCGTAGTACGACAACATGCCAGCCTTCTTGGTGCCTTCCGGGTAGAAGGCCGGCTTCCACTCGTCGTAGCTGAAGCCACTGGTGCCGACGTGGATCCTGGTATCGTCTGCCATGGCCACGACGTTACGGCGCCGTCGGGGCCAACACCAATGGTGACCAATCCAATGGCGACCAACACGAACAACGATCTGCCTCGTCGACTGGCTGACTGCTACGTGGCACGCCCACTCACGACCATGCCGACTCGACACCGCCCGACCGCCTGGTTGCTAGCGCTGCTGCCCCTGCTAGCAAGCTGTGCACAGGCACGGCTTTCGCTGATCAACTGGAACACCTACCACCTGTTCGATCATCAACAGCATCTCCCGCCGGCAGCCGCCTGGCTCGCCGAGCAGGCCCCCGCGATCGTGGCGCTGCAGGAAGTGCTGCATTGCGATCACGAAAAGCTGCGCGAACTGGCTTCGACTTGGGGACACGACCATGCGGTCATGCACAAGGAATCAGGCTACCCCGTCGCCTTGACCAGCAACGAGCCGATCGAAGTCGTCGAATGTCGCACCAAAGGCTTCCATCACGGCTACCTGCATGCGCGCACCCATGGATTCGATGTTTTGGTCGTGCACTTCTGGCCGGGCAAGGTGCACGAGCCCGAACACGTTGCGGCGCTCGCGCAGCAGCTTCGTGACCAAGGACGCCCAGTGCTCATCGTCGGCGACTTCAACTCGGAAATCCGGCACGACGAAGACTACCTGCAGCAACACGGCCATCTGGGCAACGTCGTTGCTGGCCAACGTCGCTTTGACTACCGCATCACCGACTGCTTCCTAGATCTCGGTTTCGTCGACGTCACCCACCAGCATGCCCCCGACGCGCACTACACGTTCGGGTCTCCGGCATTGATCCCCAAGTGGCGCAAAAACATGACCGAGGTGCACACGGCACGGCGCCGCATTGACTTTGTGTTCGCCGATGCGCGCACCGCAGCGCGGTCGCTATCCGCCAACGTCCTCAGCAACGACGACACCGTCGGAACGTGGTCCGATCACTACCCGCTGCGAGTCGTGCTCACGGCACATCATGCTAACGAGAGGGCACGCCAACGAGAGGGCACGCCAACGAGAAGGCTCAGTAGCCCGCTGCGTGCCCGTCCTTGCGAGACTCCGACGCGGCCGCATACATCGCCGGGTTGCGCATCCGCTGGATCGCCTGGTAGCCGCCGAAGGCCCCCGGCTTGACCGCAACCGTGTGCCCCAGCTTCTGCAACGCCGCCACAACTTCCTGCGAGTACGCTGACTCAAGGAACACCGTGCCACCGTCTGTCATGCGCGTCCCAGTCGGCTGCGAAGATCCCTCGTGACGAATGCGAGCCGCGTCCCCCGCCTCCTGCAAGTTCATGCCAAAGTCGATCATGTTGACGAGGATCTGCACGTGGCCCTGCGGCTGCATCGCGCCGCCCATCACTCCAAAGCTAAGGAACGGCTCGCCGTCCTTGGTCACGAACGCCGGAATGATCGTGTGGAACGGGCGTTTGCCGGGCGCGTAGCTGTTGGCACGATTCGGCTGTAGATCAAACAACTCCCCCCGATTCTGAAACCCAAAGCCGAGGCTCGGCGGGCATACACCGGAACCAAGCCCGCGGAAGTTGCTCTGGATCAAGCTCACCATGGAGCCGTATTGGTCGGCCACCGTCAGGTAGACGGTGTCACCCTTTTCGATCTTCGCGTCCCCGGCCGGCAACGACATGCTCGCCTTCGTGCGGTCAAGCAAGGCGCGCCGCTCGTTCGCGTAGTCCTTCGAAATCAAGCGTGCCACCGGCACCTTGGCGAACGCGAGATCCGCGTAGTACCTCGCACGATCTTCATAGACAAGCTTCTTGGCTTCGACAAACAGGTGCACCCAGTCGGCGCTGCCATAGCCCATGCCCGCAACGTCATACGGTTCGATCAAGTTGAGGATCTGCAACGCCGCGATGCCCTGGCCATTGGGCGGCAACTCCCAGACGTCGTAGCCACGGTAGTTGGTTGCGACCGGCTCGATCCATTCGCTGCGATGCGCCGCGAAGTCCTTCACCGTCAAGAA
>TARA_R110002072_G_scaffold132545_2_pt1 | contig 33445 bp, 29 predicted proteins | sample TARA_R110002072 | Tara Oceans TARA_R110002072 (sample SAMEA4397118) | marine metagenome | biome: Polar Biome; feature: [SRF] surface water layer (ENVO:00010504); material: water (ENVO:00002006), including particulate matter (ENVO:01000060) such as... | depth 5 m
AGTTATTGATGTTTCAAAGTTAGGTAATCTTCATATTTTAGATTTATCTTGTACAAAAATTATTGATGTTTCAAAGTTAGGTAATGTTCATACTTTAGATTTATCTCATACACAAGTCAAAGATGTTTCAGCTTTAGGTAATCTTCATATTTTAAATTTATCTTTTACAAAAGTTATTGATGTTTCAAAGTTAGGTAATGTTCATACTTTAGATTTAACTTGTACAGATGTTTTTGATGTTTCAATGTTAGGTAATGTTCATACTTTAGTTTTACGTAGTACAAAAGTTACTGATGTTTCGAAGTTAGCTAATGTTCATATCTTAAAATACAAAGAATAAATATTCTGAGTATGAGAATATTTATTCTTTGTATTTTAAGATATCATCGAAATGATTTATTAGACAAATATTGTAATTAAAATGTTGATATGGTTGATTTTAAGAATGATAGAATTAAAAATTTCGTAAAAAAATAAAAATAAAATATAATAAAAATAAAATCAAATTGAATTTTTTAAAATTTTATTAAAGTAAATCAAACTCATTTTAATATATACTATATAAAAGATTAAAAAATGTCAATTACTCTAGCGGATTTATGTGAAGTTAATCCAGATTTTGACGATCCTAAGTACAAAGAGAAAATTTCCAACAAAAAAGAATTTAAGTTCGCAGATTACGTCCCTGATCAATTTGGTGATCCTCGAAATCACCAATTGAATACTTGGCGACAATGGGGTCCACAAGCTCCCCCTGCTTCAATTGCATTTTTCTGGCGTACTGGAGCTGGAAAGGGTAGAGTTATTGCCAAAATAATGGAAATGATTGCAGATAATCCTCGTCGTTTTGAGAATAAGGAAAATACACAAAGATTTATTATTATCGTACAAGCTTCGGTTATTCCTCAGTGGAAAACTGAATTAGCAAAACATGATGTTTTCACCACTGCTAAGCTCCGTGACCCAGCTTCTAGATATAAAAATATGGGGAAAGAACAAGCGCTTTCTATTTCTATCTCAAAAGTTGTTAAGTTGATGAAAATTGATGAATTTTCGATTGAATTAAGAACTAAGACTCCTGAACAAATTAGAAAGGCTTGGAGTACAGATATTCTTGTTCTTGACGAAGCGCATGTTGTTAGATCAAAAACAGTTTTGACTGATGATGAAATCAAAGAATTCGATGTTAAAGAAAAGAAAAAAGGATTTGAAAAAAGAACAAAGGATCTTGATGAAGAAGGTCAAAAAATCAACTACATGCAAATGAGAAGATTATTTCTTTATACAAATGCTGGATTAAAAATCATTATGACTGCAACTCCAATGTTTGATAAACCTTACGAGTTAGCAAGTGTCATGAGTTTGATTCTTCCATCAGAAAAACAGATTAATATTGAAGATTTCGAGGAAGCTCGTCTCGAAGGACGTCAAGCATTGATTGATTATCTTAAGCCAAGAATGGGTGGGACATTTTCTTTCGTCGGGCAGAAAAAGAATCATGTTAAAGTTATTGATGAAGGTGAATCTTTCGAATATAAAGATAAAGATACGATAAGAACCTCCAATCTTAAACTTTACAATGTTCCAATGGGAGATGAGCAGATGGAAGTATATGAAAAAATTAAAGAAGGCGAAGAAGGTTCAAAGAAAGAAGCATTTTTCTCAAAATCTCGTCAAGCTTTGAATTCCATTTATCTTGATCCTGAAGATCCTAGCAAGAACACCAGAAAAGGATTTGAATATTTTGAAGATCCTGGTAAGCCTGAAAATTCAAAATTGGATGGTCATGTTGTGATTGATCCTCCTTTGAGAACACCCACGCGTTATGATGAAGATGGAGAAATTATCATTGAAGAAAAAAGAAAAAATCTTGAACCTCATAAATTTAGTTACTTGCATGAAAATGAACTTTTCGAACATTGTAAGCCGCGTAATGATAATCTAAAATTTAAAGGACAAGGATCAGAACTTGATCCTTGTCGTATGGAAGTTATCAGAAGAATGTCTGCTAAAAATGCAAAAATTATTGAATTAGTTCATAATGATCATTTATATGAAGGAGAAGGTGAAGCTGCATATTATTACAATAAACTTGTTAAAAGTGGAGGTGGTATCCCACTCGGTATGCATTTTGATCTTATCGGATATGATCGTTTCGAAGGTCTTGTTGCTGATATTTCAAAATTAACTAAACGTCCCCGATATGCATACATTACAGGAGAACCTGGCTCTACAAAAGCTAGAAATCGCAACATTCGTAAGATTGCAAATCATCCAAAGAACATTTATGGAGAGTATTTGATGATTGTCATTACTAGTGATGTGAGTTCTACTGGACTTTCATTTTTAAATGTTCGTAAATTCTTTCATGGTGGATCAGATTTCAACAGAACTGGTCAGCCTGAAGGTAGAACTATCAGAACTGATTCACATATGGCATTCCCAAAAGAACGTCAGCGTTTTGTTCGTCGGTATTTCTTGTCAGCGATTTATCCTGATGGAAGTGTTACAACAGATCAAAGAATTTGGGAAAAGATTGATAAGAAAGATTTCAATATTGTACCTGTCGAAGAAGTCCTTTCGGAAATAAGTACAGATTCATTTTTCAATAATAACAACGAAATTGATATTATCAATGATGAAAAACTTCGACCAAAAGATTTGACAACATATCATCTTCATTGGGCGCAAAAGGAATTTTCTATCATTGAAGCAAAGATTAGACATTTTTTCAAGATTAAAAATCAATGGTCCCTTGATGAACTTAAAATGTTGCTTGGTTCTGACCATAATGATGTTACAATCTTGTGGACTCTTACTGCAATGATTGAAAGACGTGATATTATCGAAGAAAGATTTGGGTACAAATGGACTTTAAGACATGCTCATAATCATTTTATTTTGAGTCCTTATTTACAAGTTGCAACAAATTTCAATGGTGAAAATCATGGCACCATAACATCAGATATTCTTTCTGCTGAATATACATCAACAATTCGTGTTCAGTTTCCGGAAGACTTTAAGAATATCACCCAAAAAGAAGTTCAAAATATGATGGCAGGAAATTATACATTAAATGGTTCTTTGAGTGATTTTATTGCACAATGGGGTAATCAAAACGCAATGCAAAAGATGCTTTATCTTGAGGAGGCATTGTTAAAGAAAATTCCCAACAATGAAATTACTCAATTTATTTTAAGAAGTCTCGACGCAACTTGGTTTAAAGATGGAGAAACAATCTTTCATTATTATGACGATACTAAACCTTCTGGAAATGAAGGTGCGTATCAAGCAAATAGAGCTCGGCTGGATAGTAGAAAAAGTGAAATTAGAATGAGAGTTTATACTCCAGGATCTTCTAAATTTAGAGCCGCGGAACCAGTGGAAATTTCTAGACATAAGATCATTGTGAATAAATTATGGAAAGAGACCGAGAAAAGGTTATTTGCTCGTGATGATATTCAATTTTTTCTGATTCATAATATTAGTGCTGATGGAGAAATTCGAATCAAGTTAAAGCCCAAAAATGTGAGAAAAAAGGCAGATGGAACTATTGATATGAGAACAGTTCCAACAGGAAAGAAAATTGATCTCTTCAAACCAAGAGAATTGATCGGACTTCTTTGGATTGCTAATATTAATTTTGCTGGTAGAATTGATAATGTTAGTCGTACTGAAATGATTCGTGATATTCTCAAGGTTGAACCAAATTTTGATAAATCATGGGATGATTCAAAAGTAGAATTCTATTATCAATGGGTCAAAGGTGGAACATCAAAACAGATGAAAGAAATTCTCATCACTTACGCAAAGCAAGAGGGACTTTTCGTTCGTCGTTAAACATACATTGTGAGTTTATCACATAGTATATGATTAAAATTAAAAAGGATATTCTACATCCTTTACATCTTGACCCGTAAAAATTCTAATGTTTTGTTTGGATTTTGGTTTTGATATTTCGTCAAAACACGCATCAAACCATTTATCAAATTCTAATTCACATTCAACACATATTCTACACCAACCATTAAATTCTGTTTTTTCTAACTTTTCATCTATAGGATTGAATTTACAACTTTCACATTTTTGATATTATTTTGTACAACTTTCTTTTTCTTACATTTTTCTTTATAATCTTGAGAAAGGATGTAAAAAGAATTATTCATATTATTTAAATTTATTTATTTTAAATACCTAAATCTTTACGATATTCTTCAAATACATAATAAAATGCTAAATGACCTTTTCTAGCATTATCTTCTGTCATTTGTAAATCGTGTTCACTAGCACAGATTGAAATTTGTCCATTATCATTTACCGTATATGTAATTTGAAGTTCAGGAATTCTAATAGTCATACTTGTTTTGTGAATATTTTGATCATATGCTGAGAATAAGAATTCATTAAAATTTTCCATAATATAAATATCGAAATCAGGAAGTGATATTCCAACACCCAATGAAAAGTTATAATTATTCATATGGACATCAATTCTAATTGCATGAGGAAATATATCAAAAATTTTATGAGATTGCGATATCAATTGAAGATGTTGTTGTAAATATCGAGTTGCTTCAGGTGCATGTGTAAGACTTTTGCACCCTGTTACATGAAAATTATGACAAGTAATTTTAATATTAACTTTCTTTTCTACAAGCCATATCCAAATCAAAGTAGCATTCTTAAATCCTTTTGTTTCAGTATTTGGTGGTTTTCCTCTTATCTTACCCGCATATTTTGCTCCTGTAATTTTACCAGGATAATTTTCACCATCATCATCACCATCATAAATTTTTAATAAATTAAAGAGTGCAACAAAATTGATGTTTACATCATCTCTCATTCTAACATCAAGAGTAGCAGTTGAAATTTTTAAGGAGTCAAATGTACTTTGTTTATGTTTTGTACCTAATTTTTGTTTAATAAAAGGATCAAGCTTATTCATATGTTTCTTTTATTCGTTTCATTTTCTGTTTGTAAAATTGCAAAAATCAAACTTCTACATCTAAAAGTATTCAAAATCAAAAAGAAATTTGATTCTTTTTTGTTTTATTTAAGAAAATGTCAAATACACTTGCATTTCTTTTTGGTTTTATTTTAGCAACTTTTATTGTTGTTGTTATTTCTGCAAGTTCTAGATCATCTGCTAATGTTGCACAACAATACCAACCCTGGGCTTGTGAAGGAGTCATCGGAAATTGATTCCAATAATATTTCCGAATTAAACAAAATTTTAATGGATAATGAATTTTCACCAAGAAAAGATTTGAAGAAATCTATATCTGAAATTGAGATAACTGCTGGGTCATCAACACCTTCTCCAACTCTTAATTCTAAATATGAAGATGAGAATATTCCGAAGACAGTTCTTTTTATTTTAAATCGAAATGGTTTAGATGAAGATAAATTAAGAAGTGTTTTAGAAGTTATTATCGAGTCGGAATATGCTGCTGATGATGTTTTCGTCGAATGGGTATCTATCTTTGGGGCATTTCCTGAAAGACCTCATGCTTTCGTAACACTTTCAGATAATTCAATCGCTGAAGAGATGATTGAAACTGAAATTTGTGAAGTATCAATTAATGATACTGATTACAAATTCGAATTTTCTCAGGCTGAAGGAATACTTCCAAACAATTTTGAAGACCCAATCTCTGTTTTCATAACAGGCATTGATACCACAATTGATCCTGATATTATCGAAAAAGATCTGTATGAGATTTGTGATCAAATTGCTCCTGCTCAAGAAATTATCTTTCCGAGAAATTGGATTGAATTAGGAAATGTAATAATTACATTTCCTAATCCTCAATGCGCAAGTATTTTCGCTCGAGTAGCAAAAGTTTTAATTCTTCATGATAAGTTTTGCAAAATTTCATATGCTCGAAGACGCCCTGATGTTCGTACATCACCTCTATCTTCAGGTAGAGGTAGTAGAAAAAATAGTAATCAAAATACTACAGGTGGTCGTGGAAGAGGTAGAGGATATCAAGGAAAAAGAGAAACTAATAATTATCAAGGGTATAAGAAAGGAAGAAAAGATAGCGATGATGAAAATCAAAACAAAGGACGAGGCAGAGGTTTTGGAAAAAAGAATGGATTTCAAGAAGTTCGTAGAAAAGGGAAAAAATAATTTCATATTTTAATGCTAAGAATTGTAAATTCTATGCAGATTTGTTGTATAAATTGATAACTGATGTAGTTATCATTTTACGAATATCTTTAGGTAAAAAGATATTAATCTTTTTCAAACATGTAAATAATATGTTACATTTGGTAGCGTAAAATGTGGGTATTTTATATGTAATTTTACACGAATATTCTGTAAAATGTAACATCTTATCAAAATAATCATCTTCGATAAGATAACGATCTGACGAATGATACTTAGTCTTAATAATATGATTAATATCAAATACTTCAATCCAATTATTTTTAATCTTGAATGGACTATGGGATATAACAAAATAAATTTCCTTAAACGTTTTTACTAAATCAGATGTCGTAAAACATTTACGACCCATAATTTCTCTTATAAAATTAAAATATTTAGTATCTGAAGATATTTTTAATGATATCTCTGTGTAATTTTCATTTACAGTACCTGCAAAAATAATATAATAAGATTTACATTCATTACAATAAAGAGATTTACTAGTTTCTGATATTATTGTTTCTTCATTACAAGTATTACAATTTATCAATTTTTTATATCCATTGTTGATTAAGTTATCATTTACATTACAATTTTTTGCACAATTAAAACATTCTTTATGATAAAAATTACCTTTATATCTTTCAAATTTATTTTCAATCATTCGATTACATATCAGACATTTTAAACAAGTTGTATGATAATATAAATTATTGTTTTTGAAAAATCTACCTTTTATTGTTTTAAAACAAAAACTACACTTCATTTTAAAAATTATTAGATTTAAGTTTATTTTAAAATAAAAAATATAATTCAATTTTAAAATAAAATAAACAATGCTAAGAATTAATAATTCTATGCAAAAAATATAATTATCTTTCGATAAAAATATGTTAAAATTTTTTAATCTAAATATTGAGTGAACTCTTGGTCATCAAATCTCCGTATTCAACAATGAAGCTTCGACATCTAATGCAAACTGTAGCTTGAACTTCTCCGTTTTTAGTTGTGAAATATTCTGGTTGATTAATATGATCATCACAAACGACATTCCCGCATCTTTCACAATGTGATTTAGCAGGATATTTACCACATTTCTCATTTTGATATTGGAAATAACCCTCATGAAAGAGATATTGACATGATTCTTGATTCAAATCAGACATTTTACTGTTTATTATAATAAAAAAGTAAAAAATAATATTCAATGTTATTTAAATATAAATAATATGAAGATCTACAATACGATCTATCACGTAATTATGTAAAACTTTTGGCATATTTTTATATTTCCAGATATATAAAAATTGTCTTATTTCTTCTCTTAATTCTGGTTGACATTTCGTAAAATTTTTAGAATCCCATATTGCTGGTAAGGTTAATGGTATTAATTCATATTCTTCCCATAATAATCTATATTTCTTAACATCTTGAAAATATCTTACCATTTTAATATTATTATGAAAATTATCTATATATGAAGATTTACCTGATTTTTTCATAATATTAATCATATCCTTAATTATTTGGTAAAATTTAGAAAATGCGTAAGTTTTTCCGGAGCTCCGAACTAATTTTGTTTTAATTTTTTTAACAAAATAATCATGTCTTTCCCGTGCTTCACGCATTAAGCTATCTTTACCAGGTAAAGATTTTCTAAAGCATATACTTAAAATTACCCAAAAATAGTATAAATTGAATTGTCCGATAGTTTCAATACACCCAAATTCATTCATATCTTTTACAACGTACGAATCATGTATATTTTCTCTTTCTATTTGTCTCTGCGCATTTAATTGACACCTTTTTTCACTTAAAATCTTATATAATTTTGTTATTTTTCCATGATATTCACGTCGATATTCCCAAAATTTACCTTCTATATAGTAATTTTTAAACATACTAATACACATATTAGTATAATTGTAATTTTTTGAACTAAAAACTTCATCTAGATCTCCTACATCTTTAGTTAAAATTGAACGTATTGACATTTTTAATTCATCAAAAATAGGGTCGTAAATTTCATCCACGACATCACAACTTTCATCCGAACTTTCATCTAACATTTCTGTTAAATATTTTATTGTATCCATTTTTGAATGTAGTATTTATCTTAATTTTCAAAAGTCAAATCTACTTAAGAAAATTTTTTTGTTTTAATATTCTCAGTATTAAAATACTTCGAATTTGATTATATTGAGAATGATATATTGTATTGGAAAATATAGCAAAACATGCTGGCAAATTCAAGAACGATACGAATATGGTATGAGAATATTATTAACGATTTCTGTGATATTTTTCATTCTCTTTATTATAGATTTATTATACAATAGAATAGATCAAAAAACGAAAGTAATCTCTAATTTTGGTATTATCTTTTTTATTTCGTTAATTATGTATATAATCGCTGGTCATTATGCTGTTGACGAATCTACAAGATATAACAGTTACTAAGTATTCAATATTAATTTAGAAGAATTTCCGATAATAATTTATGATAATTACGATCTTCATTGATATTAATATGGTCAATTCCAATCAATGTGTAAAAATGATCTTCTTGTTTTGTAAAAAGATTACTAAGGTCTTTAGAATGTTCAATAGGAATTATTTCATCTTCAGTTCCGTGAAAAATGTAAATTGGACAATCACATTCTTGATTATATTTATATGTTTCAAGTTTGAAGGAGACAAGGAAATTAGGAATAATTGGATACGCTTCCTTAATTAAACGCGTGAGAGAATAATATGGTGCATTTAAAATTAAAGCTCTAGGTGAATTTTTTGAAGCAAGATAAGATGCGATACCAGTTCCAATAGAATATCCTACAATTGTTATGTTACTCTCAATGTAATTTGCTTTCATCTTATCATATACAATTTTGACATCATTGAAGATTTGTGTTTGAGATTTAATTCTACCTTCACTTTTTCCATAACCACGATAATCAAGAATAAATATATCATGATCATGATATGTAAATAAAGGAGCAATTTGCCCCCAAAGTTGAAGATCACCACTATTCCCGTGAAGATAAAATACTAATTTTCTATTTGTTTGTTGAGTATTTGATACGTAGGGAATACCCTGATCACTAATTCTTTTGAATAATAATCCATGAATATTTGTTTCAGAATCTACTTGAAACCACATTTCCTCAAAATCATTATCATAATCTTCGAATGAGAATATATGATCTTTTTCTAATTTTGTAGGGTAAAATATGTAATGGTATTGGTTTTGATATAGTATCCAAATAATTATCACAATAACGATCGTAACGACAATTGTTGTTATAAGGATCTTTTTTGATTTTTTTTCTCCCATTTTCGTTAGTAAAATTTTGTTTTAATATTTTCTACGTATTTTAAGACGATGAAAAATTATTGTATAAAAGTATTATGATAAAAAGAAATCATAACGTCATTTGAAACAGATTTCCTTTTATCATAACTCCAATAATGCATATAAAAATTAACATAACTATTATTATCAGATAATTGATTTTTATCTTGCAATAAATTCATCAAATCTTTTTCAATATCATGATTTAATATCATCTCTCTGTTTGAATGTATATCAATATTCTCATATTCATCGTAATTATCGATACTGTCAACAATTAATGTTGCTTTACGACTGTAATATATATCAATAAACACATTGATTGATATTTTTTCTGCTGCTTTAATTAATTCTTTTTCATTATTACCAAAACAAATATTTACTTTTCGGTCTCCAGTATCATTATTCAAATGTTCAATAATGATACATTTTGTACCATTTTTAGGTAAACTTCCTGGAATTGTAAATATAAATTCGATTTCATCTCCAAAATCAATACCTTGCAAAGGAAAATATGGTTCAATATCAGAAGAAATTTCACCATTAGTATCATGAGACATAAAATATTTATATTCAACTCCTGTGATCAAATGTCTTACAAAAAATTTCCATTCATCATCCTTGATATCCAATCTAGATAAAACTAAATCTTCAAATCCTAATCTGATTAGAGAATTCTTCCAAAAATTCTCCACATTTGAACAAACACTTTCAATATCAGGTCTTGATCTACATATTTTCAACAAATCCTTAACAGATTTGACATTCTGTGTTAAATATAATAAAGTTATTTCCTGTAAAGAACTCATTTTATTTTAATCTAAAATATTTTATTTTTCAAAGTTCTTTAATGAACTATGAAAAATTAATCAAATGTGTTTGTGAAGATTTATATGAAGATTACACAGCTCATAAGAGCCAAGTAATTATTTAAACGCAAGCACACAAAGGAGAAACACTAAACAACTTTAGCACGATATACCTCGCACCAAGTTGTTAGATAATTATTCTCATCTTTAACCCAGAGTTCAATGCTGAGCTTTTTACCATCAAAAATCAATTTCATTTGATCTTTGATTTTGCCCAAAAAGTCATCTTTTGAGAGTTTATGATGAATTCTTTTCTCAAAATATTCATATAAATCTTCACAAACATCTTTTTCGTCAAGATGATGTGAAATAATCGCACCAAAGATATCTTCATAACCATTTTGGTTAACGTAATTAAATCGATCAAAGACAAAAATTTCATCTCCAGGCTTCAAAATGCGGTCAGAGAAGATATTAATATCTTCTCTATAATATCTAGCTTTGACCATATGAGAATAAGATTTTGGACTAAGAGTTACAGTATTACCCAAATTATTAAGGTTGTAAAAGTACAGGGTGTTATTAACGTCGCTCATATTTTAATATAATATTTCTTAAAAATCTGAATAAAATTTTTAAAGTTCAATTTTACACGATTGCGTTTAAATAATTACTTGGCTCTTATGAGATGTGTAATATCATATAAATCTGATCAGATTTATATTTGATCAGATTTATATTTGATTTAAAACACTCTCAAGATGTAAGGAATAGAGACCTTTATTAAAGATATCCAAAATACTAAATCCAGTTTGTCTTAAAGAAGGGTTAGGAGTGAGAAAATTTGCTCCATAAAATGACCAGCCTACATAAAAGAAAGTAGGAATTTGCTTTGTATCAACTCCTTCATTTTGTAAGTAACTATTCCATCGATTTACGTAATAGAAAATAACAGCAAGTGAAATGAGTCCAAGAATATACCAAATCATTTTTTCTTTCTCTGTTTTTGCAACAAATTCAGCATAATATCCTGCATGAATCATAATAATATCAAAAATTAGAACAGGAATGAAACTTTCTTCATAACCTTTTTCTTCTGCCAAAGAATGAAAGGTTTTCAAAAGTAATGGCGTAGTAATAAGCCAATCAAAATATCTCCATCTTTGAATTCTTTTTCTATCTTTCATTGTCGCTGTAATTAAATACTGACCTGTAGCAATAGAAAGAATTACTCTTTCTAAATTTTTAATTTGCCTCACTTTATCGGAAACATCACCTGGATTTCTGAAACTTCTGACTCCAACAACTCCAAGAAATCCAGTCGCGGCTAAACTTGAAACTTTTTCCATTTTATGATTATATAAAAAATTAAAAATAATAACATAGTTTAAAATAAAATGTCATCAAATTCGAAAACCAAACAATCAAATGGTGTAATTGGTTTTGGTTTGACAGGAGGATTGAGTACTGGTACGATAATTATTGCTACAATTGTAACGGTTGCAATCATAGCAAGTATTGTTATTGCGAGAAGAATATCAAATACAAATTCCGATCAATCTAATATTATTCATACTTTTATCGACGATACCGATCCTATAGATATAATTCAGCCAGAACCTGAACCAGAGCCAGAACCTATTGCTTGCAGTGAAATTACATGGAATAGTGTACCAGGACCAAGTAAAGCATGGCAAAGTAGTCTTTTTATCGAAGAATTGGATTTAGTCGTTTATGGTAGTAACGATTTAACAAACTCGATTGCTATTACAGATCCAAATTTGACCGTGTTTTTAACTCCTAATACTCCTGGATCTGCTGTTGTTCTGGCATATAGTCCTACTTTAGGAAATGGATCTGGTAGAATTATTGCGGCAGGAACAGGTGCTACTTCGATGTATTCAGATGACGAAGGTGTCACATGGATCACGGGTCAAGGATTCCCCACGGTATCTAATACTATTTGGAGTTCAGCAGCATGGAGCGATGATCTCGGTCTCTTTGTTATGGGTGCTAATACTGGAATTCTAGCATATGGTAACGGAGCTATCTGGAATTCCGTTCCTAATATTTCAGGAAATCAAAGCATTACAAGTATAATATGGACTCCGTTGGGTGGAGGCAAATTCGTTGGAACTCAATTTGATCAGGGGTTACCTAACGGCACTGGTCACATTATTTCCTCAACTAATGGAATGAATTGGACTCGTCACAGTTTGACAGGAGTCCCTCAAACTAATTGGTTTGATATTACATATAGTCCAGAATTGGGGATGATTATGATGGTTGGAGCATTTGGACCGAGTATTGCAACTACTACATCTGATCCTACTCTTGACGATTGGACTTATTCTACAGGCTCAGGGCAAACTGGGCAAACTGTTGTTTGGTCATCTGGATGTGGTGAATTTGTTTCAAGTACATTCTCAAGATATGCTACATCTCCAGATGGAGTAAATTGGACCAACAAGGAATTGCACGGAATTAGTAATCAAATTACAATGACATATATTTCTGATAATGATACTATTATATCTGCAGGATTTGGTGGAGTTATTGGAAAAGGAACATATATTTAATTTTTAAAGTATTTTTATACTAAGAATAAAATTTGAATAATTAAAATTTACTATTTATAATATTTAAAACACAATGAGTATGAAAAATAAGGTGTTGAATAATTTAATTCAACAACTTGATAGTATAACTTTAGGATTAAAGAATTCACAGATCAATTTTGAACATGATGGATCTGAAATGACTGAATTAATTAAGCAACTTAAGACAGATGAAGACGTTGTTAAACTAGCACAAAAAATTCTAGATGCTCTTGTCGTTGATTCCGATTACTCAGATGGATTTTTGAATACTTTTGGAGATATGGAAGAAATGAACGAAGCAATGGAAGAAATGATTGAAGATCGTAATGAAGTAGATGATTTACATAAATTATATACTGATTCTTTATCTGAAGATAAAGAATACAACAGTTTAGAATGGGAATCAGAAATTGATTGGAATTATGAAATTAATCGCATTTGTGATGAATTGGGATTTACACCGGAAACATGGTTAACTCTCAATCATTTTTTTGATGATGTTGGTTACCCTAAGTGTGACGATGAATATCCTTTTGATATTGAATTTCTTTACGAAGCATTTACTTCTGTAGAACCTGAACCGTCTTTGGAAATTGTTGAAGAGTTTCTTAGCGGAGAAATGGATCAAAATTCTCTTATTTATTTTAATATTATATCTGATCTTTTAGCTGGATGCGGCGAATTCAGATCTGAATTTAAAACTGGATCATATCAAGGTCATACAGATGAAAATCAAGAGAATGAATTCTTTATTGAAGAATTAGAAGATGAACTTGAAGAAGAATGTGAAATATTTCGTAACATATGTTCTGAAGCAATTGATGAACTTGAATTAATTATGACTCTTCCTGATTTTCTTCAAGGATATACTGAAGACAGACTCGAATCTATGGATTTAGATGAACTAAAAGATTTGTTTGATCAAATTGATGAAATAAATGAAGATTATGATATGAATCAAAAAGAAAAGTTAGAAGAATATATTCTACAACTTAAAGCTATCACAAAACTACACGATGCTCCAGAAATTGCAACTGAATATGAGAACAATTTTGATGATGTTGACGTTGATGAATTGGAAGAATTAGTTGATGAGCATGGTGATATGATTAAAGATAAGAAAGTTCATAAAAGAATGAGAGATCATTTTGATGAACAATCAGTTATGAACCGTCATGGTTTTGGAGATATGGATTCTCCCATTGAAGAAATCAAATATGAGCAAAATAATACAGAATTTTGTATCAACACTACTTCTTTCAAACGTTTGTGTCAAGAAATTATACAAGATTATACAGATTTTCAGGAATTTGATTATGAACCAGAATTTTTTGAAGCTTTACAAGTTGTCTCAGAAGATTTTCTGATTAATAGATTAGAAAAATCTAATCTTGAAGCAATTCACGCTGATAGAACTCATATTCAGCCAAAAGATATGAAAGTAGTTAGTTTCATTCTGAATGAAACTAAACCTAATTATGATAATGATTCAGATTAATGACGATTATTTCTAAACTTATTCAAAGTTATGAAAGATTTTAATTTTGCGATAGAGGTTTGATCAAATTCAAAGGTAATATATTAATTGATTTCAAATTATATACCATTTCTTCAAATGTATCGGTGGTGATAGTGATACATTTTTGACTTACATCTTGGTAGATAGTTTGAAATTTACCATCACGAACAATGCAACACATATCAGTCACACGATGTTTGGATACTCTATCAAATAGAACATTTGATAGAGTACCAAATTTATGATCAGGCACCTTGAACGGAGTTAATGCGTTCAACTCATTCTCGTATGGTAAAGGAAATATTGCAAATACAAATGCGAATCTATAACCTTTTGTAGTAGGATCTTTTGGGACGCAATGACAATGCGTATTATTGACATCCGGGTGAAAAATGAACATATCGCCGGACCCTAATGTAAATTCATGTTCAATAGGTAATAATTCGGGTGAATCTAATCTTTCAGTATTCTTTATAGAACTAAACTGTAACTTTCGAGATTCCCCAAATGACATTGTAACGATGATATGTGGATCATCTTCATGCCAATCTGCGCAATGATTAGGACCGTAACAATTAATACCTAAATCTTCAATATATACACGCATTTTACATATTTGTAAAAAGTAGCTATGCAACCAATGTATATACGGCTCAGTAATCTTATCATTATGCATTACGGGGCAACCAAGATTTGACGCAGGTGAATAAACATCGACATGTTTATTGAGTATTTTTGTTGTTTCGTGATGATTTGGAACAACTCCTTTATGATGCGCTATATTAAACATATCTTAATTTGATAATTATCAAATTATAATTAAATATATTCATTCTTATAATTACTTTCATCTTTAGTTATTTTTTCAAGATCTTCATAAGTTACCTTAAATATGTCGATTTTAGTTTTAAGTAGTTCAATATCATTATATAATGATGATTCAAAATATAAACGAATTGCATCTGTTTTAACTAAAAATTTATGATCTATTTCTTCTCCATTGATAAAAAATTTCCTTAGATTAGGACCAAAAGTATAATATCCATGTAATTTACCGGATTTATATGTTTTATCATATAAAAAATCCCATCGACAATTTATTTTTTCGATAGATTTAAAATAATGAACTTGTGGATATGACATAATTTCTCCTCTTACATTACCATGTAAGATTCCTGTTGGTAATAATGTTCGATGTTCTCTAACTTTAAGATATTTTGAATGTAAAGTTTTATGAATCAACAATCTTTTGCATAACTCATATAATTTTTTGCTTACTTGTGATAATCTACAATACGTTGTTGAATTATCAATCTGATTAATAATTAAAGATAAAATATTCGAGTCGTTAATATTCATTTAATTCGAAATTTAAAGGGGATTTTATTCTTAATTCAATATTTAATACTAAGTTTATTATAACTTTGTTTTAATTCACTCATAAATTTTCACAAGCACAATTGTAATTGCAGGACCATTTAAATTCATCTTCATCGCACCAACCTACACAATCCTCACAAATATCATTACCACAAAAAGTACAATTATGCACGGCAATTTCCTCTTCACATAATATACACGGTCTAAGATTTGTGTTTTTAATTAATATATCAACTAATTTAACTTTATTATCATGTAACTTCGATTTTTCATCATAACAAGTCTTCTCCAATAATTTGATTCGTTCTTCTCTTTGTTTAATTATTTCAAGTAAAACTATTTCTTCTAATGAAGGAATGTTAGACATATTTCCTTTAAAATTATAAAAAGAACTAATTATTTCAAATCAGTTTGCTTACATAAAAACTTAGTATTAATCATACTTTGTTTTATTTCTCTCGGATTTGTAAAATTAAATTAATCAGGGCATTTCATATGCTTACTTCCATAACCAGGATATGTACCCCATTGGTCAGGATAAATCTTTTCGAGCTGAACCTCTAATTCTTCAAGATCTTTAATCCAAAGATCTCCTGGATGAACATTTTCGTAGTATTCAATCTCCACTTCAATTTCTTTAAGTTCTTTCATAATCGAATTCACTTTCTTTTGACTAAAAGTGTTATATGGAACAGATGTAAATGTCATTGGATATCCATGTTCATCCATATATTTCAAGATATATACATCATCTTGTGATCGAATATCGAAACGAGGAGGTTTAGAAAGTACATCTTGAATAAACATAGCTTTTAAATTTAAAATTTTATGCTCATCTCTTCTATTTTTCAAATAAAGTTCTTTTCTTTCTATATATTTCTTATATCTATTTTCACAAAATTCAAGCATAACATGAGTAACTCCATGTGAAAAATGACGAGGAAGATCATTTTCATCTAAATATACCATATTCGTGGTATTAATATTAGTTTCGAGATTTAATTCGGCGTATTTCTTGAATTCTTTCGTACAACCTCTTAAAATGAAAGATGGTCGATTAGGATCAAGATTAGAATGATTATATTCACGAATAACATGTTCTTTTACTAATTTTTCAAGGAATTTTTTGTAATCATCACCTGATGTATGAATAGGTAGATCTCTTACATAAGTAGTATCTCCATCAGAATCAAAGAATCCGTGACATAACCAACTTCCTTCAGATTTTTTGATAATATTACCTTTATATCCTTTCCACCATGGGATCAATTTTGGTGCAGAAAATGTATTAATCTCACCATCCTTGATATGTTGAATATAATATCTAATCCATTTTGTAATAGCAAATGGATGATAATTTGGTGCATCTGAAGACCAACCCCAACCAATTCCTTTTGATCTATTAATTAACATTAAAGGAATGACAGGGAAATAAGATTCTACTCCTACTACTTTACCTTCTTCTTTTTCGGGAACTAATAAAACATCATCTTCTTTTCGAAATAAATAACGAAGAATTGGAGATGGCATACATTCCAAATAACGAGCAGCAGCTGCATCTTTTCCATTTTTCTTTCTCGAACCTTTTTCCCCTTCTATATACATATATGATATATTATTACTTCCGGGATAATCTTGTCCTGTTCCAATGATAGTTCCTTTCATAGCATCTGGACCATGTTTGTATTTTGTCATATTCTTAACTAATCCTTGAAATTCTTCGACTCCTTCCAATTTTTGTGGTCTTCTTAGAGCTGTAAAAATGATCTTTCTGGTTGCATCTTTCAAACCATCAAATTTGGATGGTATACCACGACGATTTGACTGGATACCAAATAAAATCAATTCTTGATAAACTACATCTTCATATTTTGCTACTTTCTTTGCATCCATTCGATCTTCAGGTTTAAGAGCAACTAATGCTCGATAGATTTTCTTACGAATATCGGCATTTTTACTTCCCATTGCTACAGAAATGATTTGACGAGAATCAGGTGTACAAATAAAATTCTGATCTACTGGATGTTCAAAAGAATTTTTGATCATATCATCAGTTGCCGAACCTAAACCTTTGTAATATTTGTAAGACCATTTTTCATGATCAGGAGTAATATTCTTCCATGCTTCCATCTCGGGAAGTGAATAAAAAATCTCTTTCTTTTTACCTCTTGTAAAAATTACAACTGGGGTCAAACGAGCACACAAAAATCCAGATTCAAGAAGACCTTTATATCTTGCGAAGAATGTAATGTCGATCATCTTGATATGAGTTCCATCCACATCAGCATCTGTCATAATCATTGCCCTTCCATATCTTAACGTTTTACGATCTTTTTCTTTCGAATAATCAGCATCTTCTCTCAAACCAAAGAACTTAGCTAAGTTCTGAATCATTTTGTTATCCATAATTTCGTCATCAGTTGCATTCATAACATTTCTTGGTTTTCCTCTCAAAGCGATACCACCATAGTATTTTCTTGCATAAGTTTGTCCCTTTTTATCAGGAATTTCTTCACCTCTTGCTTTTGGATCTTTAATATATTTCAAACCTCGATTAAAGAATGAGATAGCAGAATTTCCTTCAAAAACAATACCAATACATTTCCACGACTCTGTTGTACCAGCTGCATCAGCATCTTCACAATTATCGATATGAATAATCTTTGTTTTCTTTCCATCCAATTGTTTTCCGATCTTATTTTTGATACGATTGTCAACAGATTTTTTAATTGCTTCAAATGCACCCCAAGTAGCAAAAGTATTGAAATCTTCTTGTTTAAAATTGAATGATGGTACTGGTTTTGTCAACTTTTCTTTTGATTGTGATACAAATTGAGGGTTAACACAATAATACGAAATAAAACAAGTAACATGCGATTTAATTTGAGTTGCTGTAATAGAAATATCTTTGTTTTTGATAGAAGATTTAAGTTTCTCAGCAATTGCGTTATAAACACCATTAACATGAACTCCTCCTTGCCGAGTAGGCATTCCATTTGCAAATGAACGATGAAATCCATTATACGGAGTATCAACCAATACACATCTAATACTATTATCAGGAGTATTGTAAAAGATTGGTCTAGTTTTCACCAAATCAAGATTAATAAATGACTTAACATAATCAAGTGGAGATCTTGCATCGAATGTAGTTTTTAAATCAATATCATAATAATTAGATTTGTATGAAAAATCAATATCGACAAAACAATTAAAACAAAAATCGAATGTTAATACAGCCATCAGCTCAACAAATGGTCTAGAAAATTTATTAATATTAGAATTCTCGTAAGTTTTATTTTTCATCCAACACATACGACAATGAAAAGGGTCATTTGTTAACATCTCACCTTTAACTCGATGTTCTTTATCTGCCTCAACAGGAGTATAAAACATCTTAAAATCAGGTTTAAATGTTACACGAGTATAAGATCCTTTTCCGTTAATCTCAGTAGGAATTTTTGTACGAACTGCTTCACCAATCTCTTTTAAATGATCAGTAGCAGTTTGCTCATGATGAATTCCTTCGATAGTATTATGGCATACTATTTTATAATACACGGAGAAGATTGCAGTCAATTTTGCCCCAAACCCATTTCTACCAGCAGATTTTCTTTCTTGATCATCATTAAAACTACTTCCTGATAAAAGATCAAAGAAAATCATGGAAGGAATCCATTGGTTTTGTTCTTTATGCCATTGACATGAAACAGGTCTTCCTTCGTTATAGATAGAGATTGTATCATCTGTAATTTCAACTTTCAATGATCCTGGATCAAAACCAAGTTCTGTTGATTTCATCTTATTATCAGCAGCATTAGATAGAATTTCCAAAAATATTCTCTCTAATGCTGGTGCAAAATTAACCTTCTTTTCTTTAATCTCAAAAGTACTATCGTCTTTAAGTTCAACAACGCGTAATTCTCTTTCTTCAGAAGAAATTGATCCTACATAAGTATCAGGCCTCTTCTCGATATGATCTCGTTGATTCAACTTTTGATATTCTTTTTGAGGATCTAAAGATGTTATAGATGCTTTACCATCTTTATTAACATTTTCCATAATCAAAATATTTCTATTTTTTAAAGTTTTTATTGGTAAAAAACAGAAAACAATTAGATCAATTTTGTTTTACAAAAAATATAATTATAATTAATTAGTAAGTTTTTTCATTTGGAATCTTATCATATCAAAATGATTAAATGAAAATTTTAAAACAAAAAAATAAAACAATTGGAAGAATTATTAAATTCTTGTATCCGAGAATGGGTTTTTAATCTTAAACATGAGAAAAATTATGAAGTTAAAACTCTTATAATTAAATATGAATCAATGGAAGTTTGTAAATAGAAGCTAGATTTAATAATATTGATGAAGATCTTTTTTTCTTAAAGATCTCAGGGAGTCCAAGATTATTTTCCAAAACGGAAATTTCAGTCAAAACAATCAAGGAAAAAATAAACAGTAATATCATATCATTTACTTTTAAAAATTAGTCAAAAAATTAATGTTGTCAAAATATTATTTAATATATAAATTGTTTAAAAAGTAAATCTCATATTATAAAAATAATGAACGATCAAGAAGAACAACTGCGTTTGAATGAAGAGTATGCCAAAATTTTGTCACAAGCATCAGCTCCGCAGAAAAAGAAGTCTGCATTTACAACTTATATTGCTATTATCATTTTGATTGTAATTGTTGTTGGGGGCGGAGGTTATTTTTACATGAAGAAAAAGAAGGCAAAAAAACTTCAAAATGAAACCAATAAGAAAATTGCTACAATTCCCAAAGAAACACCTAAGTCATCTTCTCCAAAAATTTCACCTAAAACTTCGCCAAATAACAGTGAAAAAATTAAAGTTACAAATGAATAAATTATCATATTTTCTATGTTTAAATAAACATTGAAATGAATAAAATCATTAATTTTTTGTTTAACATTTTTATTTCAAGTTAATGTTTATTTTAAAATTGATTGCTGTTTTTTTCTTCTTTTTAAAATAAAGAAAGAGAAAAATGAGTATGGAAATCAGAAAAGAGTATTTGGATGAAATTTGTTCGAAATTTAATCAAAATAACGAAGATATTAGTAATATATGCCAATGGTTAAGAACTACATTAATTGATAAGAATTCAATAGAATTTCAAGGAAGAACTTACACAAGACCTCTTGAATTACTTGATGTTGTAGTCAAAAATATGTTACTTATTACTGGATATGAAATGATTTCAATACATCAAGAAAGTTCTTTTTATGGTTTGATGAAACAATATGTAAACCAATGGGTAAAGAATCTTGAAATCACTCCATTCTTTACTGATTTTTTTAACACTTTCAAGGGATATGGTTTTGATTTCGAAAGATTAATCAGTTATTCTGAGCAACCTTGGGTAAATATTAGAGATAACATTGATCAATTGAAAGATTCTCTTAAAAATTATATCGAAAGTAACTTTTTAAAGTCAAAAGCAACTACAACTGCTTTAATTAGTGAAATTGGAATTTTTACCAAAGAACATATGAATCTTTATGCAGAATTTGGATTAGATATTCCAAAAGAACCTTCATCGTATCATGATATCAATTCTTATAAAGATGAATGGAATAAATTAGCAAGAACTGTTCTTTTTCAATACATCGATAAAAAATTAGGTAATGTTTTTAAACAAGATGCCATTGCCACTTTAAGAAATAGTCTCAATACTTTTATTGAGAATTATGATTTTTCTTTTATGTCTGTCTTTCAGTTTTCTAAGTTAAAAACTCCGATTGATACTATCGTTAACCAGATGATTATTAAAGATATTAAGGGTCATCATGACATTGGAATGTCAAAAGATGCAAAACCTTTAACAGATGAACAAATAAAGATGATTCTTTCATCCGTAAATTATACAGGAGTTTATGATGTAATTAAACATGGTTCGGAAAATAAAGTTAAAGATAATTTGTTGAGACAATTACAAAAATCAAGAATAGAAACTAAATATATTCCAAAACTTAAAAGTATCGTACAAGAAAAATTTGCACGTGCTAGAGTTTCTCAAGGATATAGAGCTGGGATGATTGCTGCTCAGGCGGTAGGAGAAAACGCATCTCAAGCTGGATTAAGATCATTTCATCATGCTGGTATTACGGGTGCTTCTGGATTTGAAAGAATTGAAGATATTACCAATATGAAAACAATCGAAAAATCTACCAATCCTTTTACGAGTATCGCACTCAAAGGTCAACCTTCTTTTATGAAAGCTACGAATTACGCTAATTATATTCAAGCAACTTATATTAGTGATATTTGTAGAATGGAAATAGGCAGACGTGATGTAAATGTTCCAAACATCATCCCAATTCGATTAAATGAAGATAGTGAAATTGGTAATGCTCCAATTTATGATGCTGATAAAGAAGGTTGGCAACAAAAATCTTTAAACTTCATCCTTAACACATTTAGTGATATGAAAAAATCAAAGAGGCCAAAAGAACGCCCAGAATGGATTTTAAGACTTTATTGTGATAGAGATGAGATGTATCAAAGAAAAATTAGTATGGGTGATATTGCAAATAGAATTGAAGATGCTATTGATAATTGTAGAGTAGTAGTATCTAATATTTCTATTGGTCTTATTGATATTTACACTGTGAAACCAACAAAAGGTGTTACTGGAGATCCTGATGAACAGATTATGCATGGATTTCTTTCTATTGAATTTATCCCTAGAATTAGTTCTCTTTTGGTCAAGGGAATTTCAAACTTCTCGAAAACTATTGTTGAGAAATATAACATTATTTCTTTTGTAAAATCAGTAAATCAAACATCAGATGGGTTTTTAGTTTTATTTACAAAAGATGTTATCATAAATGGAGTCCCAAAAAGACAACTTATTGCTTTTCTAAAAGAAAAAGCAGGCAAAAATGCAATTGTGACGAAAGGTAAAGATAAAACCGAATTTTACATAAAAGGATCTGATCATAAAACAAATGGTAGTTTTTTATTGAAAATTAGAACTCCCACAATGATTTCTTTTCGTGATATGATTAAAAGCAAAGTTATGGTCGGTACTACATTAAAGATTCAACTCGATCGTAATTTTATTAGAAAGGAACATGAAATTCCTGTTGACGAAATCATTGATATGGTAGAGAAGCAAAATATATTAAGATTTCATATTTCAGTTGATATTAGTTTTGATAGAAATGATTTTATAATTAGTATCAAACCTGCTACTTATTTTAACAGTTTGACTGTTAAAGATGATCTTAAAAATGATCCAGTTGTTAAAAATATTGTTGATGGAATAGAAATTATCAATGATGATCAGTTCAAGATTAAATTAAATGATGAAAATGCAACATACATGGATTATATTCTCAATATGTATAGTGGTTCTATTAATGGTGATATCAATGAAAAAGAATTTGTTTTTACATTACAGAGATTGAGTGTGGAAAAAGCACTTGATAATATGATTTCTTTTCAAGGAAACGATGTTAGTGTTATGAGCAAAAAAATTGATCATAATAGCTATCGTTTTCGAATTATGGCTAGGGGGGTTTCTACAATTAAATTAGCAAAGAAACAATTTGTTAATATTTACGCAACTATTCCTAGTGTACCATGGGAGCATTATGATCATTTTGATATTGAAGTAACAAAGATTTATGCTCTATCGGAATTAATTTTAAATGCAGGTGGAGATGTAGGAGCAAGACATCTTTCTCTTCTTGCAAGTACACTAACTTACATTGGATATCCGATCAAAATGAAATTAAGTGGTAAAAAAGCAACTGCTGTTGGTCCTATTGCTACTGCTGCATTGGAGCAAATGTTAAATCAGACATTTCAAGCCTCAAGTTCAAGTTCAGTTGATACATTGACTAGTGCTGCTGGTATGACATTAATTGGAGATTTGCATCGGACAATGCAAGATAAAGCTAATCTTGCATTTGAAAAGGAAGATAGTGCTATTGATATCCTTATGAAAGCCAGTGAAACTGTCAAACGTGATAATAAAACGAAAAGAAGAGTAAAACGTGTTCAAAACGTAGAAGAAGATGCATCTATCAGAGAATTCGTCAAGGATGAAGGTTTAAAGAAATTTATGGGATCAGATGATACTTTGTAAGATAAAAACGAATTAATCTAAATTTTTTGTTAGTTGAAAAAATTAAAACAATTCGACAAATGAAAAAATAATTCAACGCTTGAAAAAGCGGAGAATGAAAAAATATAGTCGCACTCCAGATATTTTGGAAAGACCAAATGATGATGTTGACGATCGTCCCATCATTTATCATATTGGTAGAAATGATGAAGATATTGATCCAGAAGAATTAATCATCAGGAATACTATCACAAGTGATATTCTGAAAACTGAGGATGAAAGAACATCCAATTCTTTGAGAGAAAAAACAAATATAAATATCAGATTTCGGAATAAGAAAATTCGCCCTACTTATAAGAACTACAAACAAGAACCTACATCACGTATTGTCCCTGATACTTTTAAAGTTGAAATTTCAGGTGCAGAACAAAAGTACGATGTGCATAAAACTGTGAAATTTCGTAGTAAAAAATCAAAGAAAGTAAAAGCTGTTCAGAGATCTACCCAGGATCTTTATCAAATTGACGTTCAAGGACCAAAAGTAAGTACGAAATCAGATACTCAAATTAACCCCCATGTCGTAAAGAAAATAACTGACAGAAACACCACAATTAATGTAAATAATAAGAATCAGATTAATCATCGTGATATGAAATTCGTATCAGAATCTAGTCAAAATGGTACTGAACATGATGTGAATATTAATGTGGATAATAAGAATCAGATTAATCATCGTGATATGAAATTAGTTGCACAGTCTAGTCAAAATGGTACTGAACATGATGTGAATATTAACGTAAATGATTCTGATTTTGTAGAACGAAAAACTGTTAAGAATATGTCTCATGCTAAGACTAGATTACATGATGGTAAGGATCTTTCAATTCAAAGAGAAAAAATTGGTAATCTGAAAACGACTAGACTGAATACACAAAGTCCTAATCATTCGTTTAATATCCAAAGAACATTTTTCAATACTTATGGTCCTAAAATTGCAAAACAAAGTCGTGCGGAAATTATGGAAAAGATCTCTGATTTTAACAGAACAAAAGGGAGGGATGTTATCGAAAATGATATCCAAGTTGATATTAATCAGAAAGTACAAAATACTAGACCAAAGAAAAAGGTTTCACAAAAGAAACAAAAACTTCGTCCTCAAGTCGCAGAATTTGATATCAATGATAGAACTAGACAGATCGGAAAAACTCACAATAAGAAAAGTCGTGAAAGTATGATGTCAACAAATAAAAATCAAAGAGTAATTGAAATGCAAAATGAGATTGAACCTTCTGTTAAGTCACGTGGAGAATATCGTAAAAAGAAATCTAATAGCCACGCTGACACACCTCATACCAAAGATACCAAAGATAGAACTCAGATAGAAGTTAAACAACGTAAAGAAGAGAGACTTCGAAAATTAAAATCAGATATGAAAGCTCGTAATCCAGATGCAGAAGTAGTAATTGAAGTTCAATCAGAAAAACCTCGGTCTAAAAAGAAAATTCGAAAACCAAGAGATGTTGTAAAGGAAACAGGTTCGAACATTACGATTGAAGTTCAAGAAAATAAGAATGTAAATCAAAAGAAAGTGCAAGTTCCTGTTGCATCAAATTTGGGTTCAGAAGATACTAAAGATCTTAAAGGACCTAAATTAGAAACAAATCGTAAAATAAAAGTTGAAACACAAAAATTTCCTCTTGAAAAGTTTCAAGAAAAGAATCTCGATTTTGAAAAGCAACATTTGATTTTTAACTAAATATGGAGAAAGAACCAATTAGTGATAGCAAATTTATTATCTATGTCAAACCGGGTGGGATTACTTACAATTTGAATACAGTTAAAGAAATTATTGATGAAATTAATTTTCGTCTAAGAAAGTATAAGACAAAATTAAAACCTATCAAACGTCCTTTATACGGAATGAATCTTTTGGGATTTGTTAACGGTGAAGTGTTAAAAATGGTCCAAGTAGTATCAACTCAAGTGTATGTCGAGCAATTGTATGCCGACCTTCCAAAAGGAGAACGTTTGTATGTAGAAGAAGCTGATGGACAAGTTTTTCTCTCAATGTTGGTCTCAGAAGATGATCGGGGATTTTCTGATTTCGCTGGTATAATTTGAGGGGTGATTTTTTGACTCTTGAACTGAAAAACTAAGGGATTGAATTTTTGATGTTAAGATTATGGAAACCAAATAAAATAATTATTGAGTTTCGAAAATGAGAAGAAAGTGTGGTAATGTAATCCAAAAACAGGACTATTCTATCTTCTTAAAATGTTCAGAATTAGAAACAATCCCATATTGGAAGGACTTCTTTGAAAATTGTGCGGTGGGAATATTTCCCAATGGTATAAACTTCAAAGAACATACGATGTATTATCGGAAAGGAAAAAGTCAAGCACCGACGATTTTGTACATTTCTTACGAAGCAGAAGAAGCTTTGCAAACTGTGAAAGATTTCGTACGAAAAGAAATCGGTATTTCGTCTATAGACGAAATACGGGAAAAGAAAATTAAAGTAAACGAGGCGTTAAAAAATAATATCATAACAGACGAATTGATATGGAAATCAATTCGAAGTAGAATTACCAAAGAAAGAATGTTGGATGCATTTGTTCGTAAAGTACAAAGTCGATTAAAATTATCAGATAATGATGCAAAACAATTAAAATGTGTAATTAATCTTGGTATTATTACAGACATTATTACATCAGATGATATTAAAATTGAAAATGCAGAAATACATGAAATTGATGGTATTTCAAAAAATGAAAATGGGTTTTATGTAGATAGAAAAACAGAACCTTGCAATTCTTACATAGCAAGTTATACTCCTCCGTTGAAACAAACAGTTATTTTGAAAGATTGGGATAAAACAATTACCCAGTATGACAATTTTGTAAAGACAAAGTAAATATTATTACAAAGTCTTAATATATTTTATTAATTAAATTCATTTTCAAGAAGGACATTATCATCATCATCATTGTTATCCATAATATCATCTTGTTGAGGAATACTCAAACCTTGTCCAGACCCACCTTGTCCCATTTGTTGAAGCATTGGTCCGAGATTACTCATCGCTGTTTTCATCACATTTTGAAGGTCAAAACTTCCTGAAGGGGCACCCTGTACTCCTCCTCCAATTCCTTGCTTTCCATCTTCTGCAGTTGGAGTAGGTCGAAACTTTTCATAGAATTGAAGTACGAAAAATGCGATGGCTCCAGTCATGTAAACGTATTGAATCGTCGTAGCAAGAAAGTTCACGATTTGATCTGACATTTTTATTCCGTAAAAATAAAATGTCGAGTCTTTTAGCGAAGCAACAGTTGGAGAAAGAAGTAAAAATCATTTCGAGTTTTAAAAGATGCAATTTAAAATACGAATTCAAAGATATCAAAGATATTGAAGAAAAACTAGTGAAAAGTCATCTAGATAAGAGGTTTTTTGATATCAATTTCATGAGTACATTATTTTGTATTTTTGACGGAATTTTATATCAACCAATGGATGATAAGTCAAATTCTTTTGGAGATTTATTTCGAAATATGAGAAAAATTGGATCTGAATCATCAAATGGTCATGCAGTAATGGTTGCACTTGGAAAATCAAAGAAAGCATTTATTATCAAAGTCCCCATGAAGAAAAGTGAAGATGAATTATTTCATGAATATTTTATAGGAGTAAGTTGTTTGAATAATCTGAGAAAAATCATCCCTAATTTTGCTTATATTTTCGGAGCATATAAATGTTTACCACCTGTTATCAATCCAGATAAATCCGTTTCGTCTTGGTGTGAAACAAATAATATGAAATCTGATTATGTTAATTACGTAATTTATGAAAATATTAGTGGTTTAAGTTTTAGAGATTCAGTCAAAGATTGTAGTTTGACTGAATTTTTCAGTTGGTATATTCAAATTTTATATGCAATTCAAATTGCATCTGATAGATGTGATTATACTCATTATGATTTGCATGATGAAAATGTAATCCTCAAAAATTGGCATGATATTTTCATGATTCCATATCAAGATATTAATGGAAAGACAGTTTATGTTAAATCAAATAGAATTTCTACTATGATTGATTATGGAATGTCTCATGTTAAAGTAAACGATGAAGATTTCGGTCTTCATCATATGGAAGGTTGGGGGATTTATCAAGATAAATCCAGACCTTTATATGATGCATACAAATTGCTTGGATTTACACTTTATAATATGCGTAAAGCAAAGAATCAAACATTTTATAAAGCAATTGAATTAATGAGAGCATTTATTGATCCTGAACGTACTTATACTCAAGAAAAATTGATTGATATATTAACAAAAGAACATGAAGTATTACATATTTTAGGTACCGATATGCTTGTTATAGAAGATAATTTTACACTTTGGGAAATTATTAACTATTATCGTAAAAATGAATCAACTTTATGGAAAAGAGTTGTTTTTGACTCGCCGATGAAAAAAGTGCCAATTCTTTCATGTGCTGATCTTTGTGTTAGTAAAGATCAAGCTGAAAAAATGATTAAAACTAACCCTGAAGAGGAAATTGTATCAGGAATGAATATGATATCCCAATATCCAAAAGATAAACATTCGATACCTATCAAAAATAAGATTGAAAGTAATGTGATAAAATTAAGAGATGATTTGTCAACAATGTTGAAAAAAATCGATCAAGATATGAATTATTTAAATAATTCAACAATAGAATCTTTTCCAAAAGAAATTAACCAGGAACAATTTCGTGATATCATTGAAGAGTATGTCGAACCAAATATAGATTTGAGGGAAAATATTATGATTTTTATGCAAAAAAGAACAGTTCTTGATAAATATTATAAAAATAAAGGTCAAGATTATGATTTGACAGAATTTGAATTAGATTCAGATCTTGAAACATGGAAAACAAATTATAAAATCTTATGGACAAAATTAAATAATTTATTTGTCCCTCCAAATATCGAACCAATGCGTAAAGAAATCATCAAATTGATGAAACTTTAAAATTCAAAGTGTAAAAGCACTAAGAAAACAAAAATAAATATAAAATGGATGAAGAATTACATTTATTGACACCAAGGCAAGTTCATAATCACAATGAAGAAATCAGAAATATAGAAGTTGGTAGTAAATATTTACAAAATAATATAATTTGTAAATGTTTACCAAAAAGAAAATACCATTATATGAGAAATGCGATCGCATTAACACCAACTGATAAATTAATGAAATTGGAAAGAATAGATGGATATGGAAATGAGATTTATATTGATTCTTCACGTAGAAGATGGTATCAAGTTACAGAAGGCCCAATTTGTTGTCCAAATGCCGGACCGATATGCGGAGTACGTCCAGGTCAGTTCAAGATGATTTGTTACGATACTGAAATTGTTGATGTTTCACTTGGATCGACTGAAATTCAGGTAATTAAAATGTCGGATGAAAATCTGAAAGTTGTAAGTAAAACGTATAATTTTCGCGATCCTGATAAGACCGATTTTTGTCAACACTTTTTCGCTGATATTTTTCCTATCTTTTTATTTTGTGGAAGATCTGAACGGAATTTCGAAATTATTTGATCATTTTATTGACGTATTAATAAAATGAAAGTTGTTATAAAATTATTTAAAGTTATTATATAACTAAGAATTTATCCCCAAAGAAAAATCATCCTTATTTTTATGTGTATAAAAATAAACTACAAAAATTGAAAATAAGACAGTAAAAATTATCGTTTTATTGAAATAATAGCAAAAAACAAGATATAAGAAAACTGTCAAAATGGATCTGGATCTAGATTTGAATGAAGAACAATCAGACGCTCTTATTATAGCTTATGAGATGTTTACCCGAAAATATGTCAAATACGGCGAGGAAATGACATATTTAGATGATGCAATTACAGAACTAGAAGATGTTTATATATCTATGGTAACACTTGCTGATATATACGGACTAAAAGGTAGAATGAAAGAGATTTTTTCTGCATTTATGCCACAGCAATTGAAGAAATTTAGTGCATTTGAACTACAAACCTATGCAGAATTGATGCATCTTGATCTTCCTGATGAATTTATGGAAACTGAAAATCATGAAATTATGACTGAAGCTATCATTATTTATCATATTATTAGAATGCAAAGGTTGAGTTGGAAAAGATATGTAGCAGCCTGTTTCTTTGAAACGATAGAAACATCACAAACATTTAAACCTGAAGTATTTCATATTGAAGATGATGAAGATTTTCAATTAAAAGGAAGAGAATATGTTTTAGAAAATACAGCTGATTATTATTTCGTTCGTATTGGAGAAATGACTATGGAAAGTATTTCTGATAGATTTACTTTCGAAGAATGTCTTCATATTTTAATGATTTCTGGACCTGTTAATGGTACAGATGCAACTCAAGGAACATGGACAAAAGAAAATGGGGAAATTATTGATATGGCTCAAGTTAATCGATGGAGTTTTGATAATTTTACAACAAAAAATGATCTTGTACGATCAATTATTATGACTATTGATAGTTTAAATCTTGATCCTCGTTATTATTTAACAACTGAAGGTCCAATTTCTCCCATTGTATTAGAAAGTACTGACATTACACTTTCGATCCAAAATAATATATTTTCTTCAAGAGAAGAAATTATATCAGCATGTCAAAGTGAAGGAATTGAAACGAGTACCATCAATTCGGAAAAGAGAAAAATAGAAAAACCATTAAGTGTTTTATATAACGAATTTGTATTAGCTCAACTTAGCCGGACCTTTTTATCAAATGTTGGAAATAATAGAACTAAAATGTCCGCTCTTGGATATCATCATTTAGCAAGTGGAGAATTCATCGATGATGTGAGTGAAGATGAACTTGTATTTTATGGAAAAAGAGATGGAACATCATTATTAAATGCATACGGAATTGAAGAATTATATTATACTTTTTCAAAGTCGTCTTCAATTCCATATGATCCTTATTCAATCTTAATAGATGGTGAAAAATCACTTATGTTATGGTACACGTTTCCCTCTAGAAGTATAAGAAAATTGATGTTTCAAATTTTGAAGAAGAAGATCCATTCTGGATGGGCATTACCGTTACAAGAAGAATGTAGAAAAGTATTGGATAGATATCAATTGGAAATTTCGATGTTTCATAATGATTTTATTATAGATCTTAGAAAGGGGATCATCGGAAATGATGACAATTTACTTGATTCTACAGATTTAAATATAAAATTGGTTGATGTTTTAGTATCAATGTTTAACACTGGTCAATATTTAAAAGATTTTGATGAAAATTTGAATGAATTTGAACCTGAAGCACTTAATATTTTACGTATGAGAATGGTTGGAGAACAGATTCCTGATACTTTATGGACTGGTAGACCTCAGGCAGAAGCAAAAATGTTAATCTTAGATTTACAATACAAAATCAAACAATTACCAAATGGTTATCATAAAATTTTCAATAAACTGCATGTCCTTCGATATTACGAAGGAGTATTGGATGGATCATTTGATAATTCAGATTTTGAAATGACATATTTCTTAGAAATTTTACATCAAGTATGTAGTTATGGATTAATTGATACAATTGAAACATGTGGGCATTGGCTGGAACTTACTGCTAATGTTTATCATAAAATGATTTTAGGAACGTGGATTAAAAAGACTGATAATGACCTTGGTGAAATTATCATGTTATAATTTAGAGTTAATATTACTATGTTATTCGTAACAATGTAAGTAAAAAAAGTATATGAGAGAAGAGTAATCAAAATTGAGCATTTCCGATGAAAATCCAATCACAAATCATTTTGAAAATTTCTTTTGGAACATTTTTCCATAGATCAGATTTTAACCAAGATTCTTTGAGAGCAATAAAAATTTCTGGATCAATACCAATGTAATAAGGTTCACGTTCAGATAAATACCATTCTTTCGGAGATGTGATAATTGGATTATAAATACCATAATACTGTGATCCTGGATTTTCTGTTTTCCAACGATTATTGGGATCATTAAGTTTTTCTAACAATTGCTTAAGATCTTTGTCTTCGTGTAGACCTTCGTAAGAATCATTTACAATTATTTCATAACCCGAAGTTATATATAGTTTATTTATATCAATATTAAATACATGATCTATATTTTCAGTACAAAATGTTACCATATTTTCTTTTCCCATTTCCATTAATCTATTATTGTATGTATAATCTGTTTCATAATCATGTGGCATACCAAGATTTTCAGCTACATCTGTAATATTATCATACCATATACGAAAATTACTTGCTTTACAATTTCTATCACAAGAAAAATTTCGATTAACTACATTTTTATTAACTATATCATAATGAATTTTTTTAGTATCACATTTAATTGTGAATGTACCATCAAGTGTTTTTATATCTTCATTTCTATCTTTTTCAAAACCTGGAATAACAATATCAAACCATTTATCACGATAATATTTAAACATTCTTTTACTATAACTCATACTGCGTTTGTTTGGATTAGTTGGGAAAACATTGAGAATAAGAGATATTCCTCCTGTGGGAATAGTAAAATATCCTATTTTTTTATTCCATCCATGTTGACAAGCCCAAAAATCAAATCCCATCAGAATTTGAGAAGGATGTTTGTAAATTCTTCGAATAAATTGAATTTTTATCTGATTTCCATAATTGTTTTGATTCAATGTGACACATCCTTGTGAAAATTTTATATGAGATTCTAGATATTTTGTCTTGAGAAATTCGAGAGATTTCCTCAAGACATTTTCAGCTTCTTCAATATTATTTGCAACGAAGAAAATATCAAAATCTGTAGGAAAAAAATGGAAATTTTCGAGTTTTTTACATAATAAATTCAGAATTACACCACCACAAAGATATAAATTTTCTGGAAATAATGATAAAAGATCATAAATAACAGTAAAATTTTTTTTAAGTATGTAATTTAAATCTCCCATATTTATTTCAGTGGATTTTTGTCTCAAATATCCAGCATTACAAATATCCCAAGAAACATTTTCATGATATTGTTTTTTGTATTCGAAATATTCTTTTTCATTCCAAATTGGAGCTTTTCTTTCTTTTTCCCATAAAAGTTCCGCTGTTAAACCTGATCTAATTAAATCGGAAAGTTTATATTTATTTTCCATATTGTTTTAGAAATTTCCAAAATAAAAAAGATTGTATTCATTTTAGATAGAAAACATATGTTTTCTTGTCGTTTTATTTTTTTCGAACTTTTTTGCTTTGTTGATAACCAAAAGTCTCAAAAGTCTTCGGAATCAAATTTGAATCGAGGTCAAATGTCGCATCATTTTGACGTTTTTAATCACTTTTTTGATCATGAAGTTATGAACTTTGGACTGGTAAATGGCGTTATAGACTTCGGTGGGATCTAATAAAAATCTAAACGTTAATTTTTATTAGCTCCGAGTAATTTGAGGTGAAGAGGTATCCACTTAGTTCAAGTTCTCAAAAAAATTTCTAAAATCGGATTT